>Ga0272441_10008142_pt1 | contig 16749 bp, 15 predicted proteins | sample SSMProp6N_FD_193582 | JGI IMG/M metagenome (GOLD analysis project Ga0272441, IMG submission 193582) | Marine sediment archaeal communities from Little Sippewissett salt marsh, Falmouth, MA, United States - SSM-Prop-6N | ecosystem: Environmental > Aquatic > Marine > Wetlands > Sediment ...
GGCGACCCAGATATCCGCTCCGCCCTGGCCGTCGGCTCTGAACGAGGTAAAGTACAATTCGAGGCCGTTGAGAGAAACAGCCGGGCTGACATCCTCTTCCGGACTATTGACGAGGGACCCAAGATTCTCTGCAGGGCTCCAGTCATCACTGGTCGTTTCGCGTGTGGAGACCCATAGATCGTAGCCGCCGAGTCCGCCGATCCGGGTCGAGGCGAAATAGAGCGACAGACCATCGGCGGAAAGATACGGGCTGTAGTCATCACTCCAACTGTTCACCATTGGACCGAGCTTCGCCGGCGTGCCGAAGGTGAAATCCGCCCTCGCACTCCCAGCCATGTAAAATACCAGGCATAGTACGCATACGATGAGTGGACATTTGATTTTGGGATTGCTGTAGCCTTTCATGTGATCCGATCCTTTCTGCCCTGAGGGCGGATAATATGCACCTCGAACGACGTCAAATCTTATGGGGATCGGAAGCTCGCCGTCATGGGCGATATGTCCGATTCTCCTCACATAACAGCGGGAAAACGAATCCATTCTAACGCAGAATTTGAAGTTTTTTTCACATTTTTTATCAATGTTGTCGTAAGGCCCTGATGGCATTGAACTTGCGCTGTAGTTACAGCGATTCAAAAACTTTGAAAGGAGCCAAGTCAAACCGGGTGTATGAAGTGATTATCGGATCGAGATATGAGAAGAATCGTATCTCGTCAATTGAATCCGCGTCCTCAGCGTTCATCGGCGGTTTAGATTAGTTGTTGGTTGTTAGTATATAGTATCTGGTTTTCTTCGTGGCCCTTCCCATTCGACAGGCTCAAGACAGGCGTGCTTTATGTGGTTATTTTTAAGAATTCTCTTGACTTTCGGTGCATAATTTAGTATAATACCTACCAAACATAAGAATAGAATACAGAATACAGTGGCGTAAGCCATCCCTTACGGGAGAGACAGAATTCAGACAACAGACTCAAGACCGCAGATTGAAGACTTAAGAAAAAATCCAGTTCGTCCTGTCAGGCCAATTGAAAAAACAAACCCAATGCCGGCCTTCGGCCGGAAACTCGAAGTTCTCCATAAGGAGTCCTTAGGACGAAATCCTAAACAAGGATTGAGTTGGTGTTCATTTGAAAAACAAAGCCAATTTTTCCGGTTTTTTGTGAAGACCTTTTGTCCGTCGCTGTTATTTGCAGGGCAGATGAATGGTGACGGTGGTTCCTTTGCCGAGTTCGCTGGTCAGGGTGAGGGTTCCGTTGTTGATCTGGATGAACCGGGCGGCGTAGGCCAAACCCATGCCCCGTTTTCGGCCGGCGGTTTTGGCCGAGAAAAACGGCTGGGTTGCTTTCTTGAGCGTTTCGGCGTCCATTCCACAGCCCCGGTCTTTGATCGTCAGTTTGACCTTTTCGCCCGAATCGATGACTTCGGCGGCGATTTCGACGGGGCCGGATTGATCGCCGTAGGACTCCACGGCGTTGGAGATCACGTTGGCAAGGGCCGAGACGATTTGAGCCGAGTCCACGAAAACATCCCCGACATTTTCGGCCACTTCGATTGAGGTATTGAGGTCTTCCCTGTTTGTTTTTCGGCTGGTCAACTGGACGGCCTCATCCAGCATTTTTTGAACATTCGTTTTCGCCGCCCTGGGCTTCGGCGGCTCGGCAAAGCTCATCAGATCTTCGATAACCCCGGAGGCCTCACGGGCATTTTCATAGATCTGCTTGAGAATCTCTTTTGTTTCCTTGTCGCTTTGGGCCTCGGCGAGCAGTTGCGCTCTGCCGGAAATCACGGCTAACGGATTGTTCAGCTCGTGGGCCGCCCCCGCCGCCATCTCCGCCAGGGCGTTGAGCGAATCTTCCGCCCGATGTGTGTGAGTGTCCTCTGATTCCTCGGGCTGGGGAGCCGGAGTGGCAATCACTTTGGGTTTCGAGATAAGCCGGGCAAAGCGCTCGGCAAAATCCTGGTGTCTCTGTTGCATGAGCGCCATATCCAAAACAGCCGCGGCAACCGAGGTGGATGTCCTGAACCTGTCCTCGAATAACTTGTCATCACCCGGGTAATGAAGCTCGAAGGCAAGTGCGCCGACGGCCTTGCCGCTTGAAATCAAAGGCACCAATCGGGTCCGTTGCGGATCGAAGTCCACGTCCAATTGTTCAAAGAGCCAGGGGAGATGATCGAAGGCGTTTAGAATGGCAAAGGTATTCGCGATGGCCTTGGGTATGATGGGCGTTCCGTCAGAAACGTTCAGGGTAACAATCCTGCTTTGCGAGAGATTCTCGACAACGACAGCCTCTTGCGTTTCATCCTTTGCCTGCGGAGCTAAGTACAAGCAAACCCTCCCTGTCTGGTAAAACTTCTGCCAGCGAACGGCGAAGTTTTCTGCAATGTCAATGGCGGTATTCGTCGAGCTCAGGCTGTTCAGGAAGTCGGTTGTAAAGTCGAGGTGGCTCGATGCACTTTGCAGCCGGCGATTTTCCTCGGACAATTCGGCCTGTTGCCGGGCTAACTGAGAGGCGGCGGTATGGACGACTTCGGCATAGTCCGAAGCCGTGTCCGGCAAATCGAGGCCCAGGACTCTGGACTTTTCCTCGACTGCTGTTAAAAGACCCTGATGGATTTCCTGCAGGTGCTCGATGTCGATTCCCAGATGCTCTGCAAGCGGCTCGACCGGTTCGGGCGGATCGAAACTGCCGGAGCGGCCGATGCCGGATTGTCTCGCGATGGAGTCGGCCAACTGGACAATGACGGCGATCGATGCTTCAGGTATATCCCGGGAGATCGCGATCGTATCACTGTGATGAAGCCAGATCGCGAGAACGACCGGTTTCGGTAATCGCCACCGTTGAGCCAGATGCTTGCCGATGGTCGTATGTTCGATGCCGAGATGCTTGTATTCGATGACACAAGAGCCTTGTTCCGTCGATGTTGCTTCCTTCACAATCCGGTCAAGACTTTTCGGCATTGTTTCGAGCAGAGCGAGCTTTCCGAGATCGTGCAGAAGTCCGGCCGCATAGGCCATCTCCGGCCCAATTTCAGGCCGTGCGATTTCTTTCGCGATGTCCCTGGCGCCACAAGCGACCGCAAGGCTATGCAACAACAATCCCGTTCTCAACGGTTCATCCGGATCGAGGGGTTGTGCGATTTTGACAGACAAAGCAGCGTCGCGCATTTCGTCGGGGGTTAGCTTATCAAGGGCCTGCCGGAGGGAGAAACGCACCTCGGTAGGGCTCAAATCCCGTCGGCCAACAAGCGAGAGTATCTTGGCGGCGAGAGCCGGATCGGATTCGATAATGTCGGCCAGCGCCGGTGTCGAAAGCTGATTTTGCAGAAATCGGGAAAAAATCTGCGCCCCAACGCCGGGAAGCGTCGAGAGCGCGTCGAGCCGGCCGACAGCAAGTTTAACCTGCCGGGCGGCGATTTGAATGTCGGATGGTCTGTCCGGCATGCCATCGTTCCTGTCTTCATTACGTCGAGCACCTACCACGGACCGATCTGTGGCGCTCTCAGCAACTTCTGTAGCGAATCCACCGTTCTATCTTATTTGCAGGGCTGTGGTGATCTTGCTGGTCAACTCGGTGACGTCGAACGGCTTTCTGATGAAATCCTGAGCCCCGGACTTGAGCAACTGTGCGATTTCGTCCTGTTTAACGACGCCACTGACGATAATAATCCTGATATTCTCGAATTCAGGATTCTTCCTTATCGTCTGGCAGACGACGTTTCCGTTGACGTCGGGCAGCATGTAATCGAGCAGGATCAACTCGGGGCGAAACCGTTCGGTCGCCATTCCCGCCTCATAGCCGCTTGAGGCGGTTTCTGTCTCGAATCGGCCGTCCCGGCTGAGAACCTCCACGATCAACTCAACGATTTCGGCGTCGTCATCAACGATCAGCACTTTTCTTTTGCCGGACTCGATGGCATCCAAAGGGATATTGTTTTCCTTCATGAATTTGACAAGACTCTGGCGCGGAATTCTCCGGAATCTTGAGCCAGGAACACGGAATCCCTCCAGCCGACCGGCGTCGAAACAGCGGATGATTGTCTGTTGACTGACTCTGCAAACCTCCGCAGCTTCGCCGGTGGTGAACAAATCCTTCATCTTCTCCAATCCTTTTCTTTAACCAAATCCTTTTGATTTAGATACCCACCAACTTACCTTTTTGGCCTAATTTAACGGATCTGTTTTTGCACTGTCAAGCATAAAAAAACACAAAAACTGAAAAATTCTTTCATAGGGCCAAGTATTATCAGTCGTTGGTAAGAATCGAAGGCGGAAGACAGAAAACAGAGGATAGAAACCCAATGTCGGCGTTGGGCAATTCCGTCAGGACTCTCAATTTTTCCTTTTTCTTACGAACATTTTGTGTTCAAAATCGAAATATCACTATATATTAATATATTGGAATATATTTCCGGATTTGACAATGGACAAAAAGGTCGCAGATCACGTTGCAGAGGTGTTAAAAGCAGTCGCCCATCCGGTTCGGATTCAAATCATCGAGCTGCTTGAGAAAAAAGAAATGTGCGTCGGTGATATTGTCAAGGCTCTGGATGGGAAACAGGCCATTACCAGCCAGCAGCTCAATATGATGAAGGATAAAGGCGTTCTGGAATGCCGCCGTGAGGGTGCGAAGGTGTACTATCGTATTGGTAATAAGAATGTGATAAAGCTTTTGTACTGCATTTATAATCATTACGAGAGCAGGAAACGTTGAAACAACCGTCAGATAGGCAGAAAATAAGGAATTTAAATGAAAACCTTGTAGGAATGAAACGATGCGAGATAAGGATGAAAAGATAAAAACAAGTCGTCGAAATATTTGGATATCGGGTATGATAGGTCTTGTGATCGGTTTTCTCTTGTGTGGCGTCGTCGTGTTTACGACCATGCCGTCGCTCATGATTGTGACCGCTGAAAGCAAACTGGGATTTGATGAGACCGTTGCAGCTCTGGAAAAACGAATCCCTGAACGTGGGTGGGTCATCTCAGGTGATAAACCCATAGATATGAATAAATCTATGGCGAAGCACGGGGTAACCTTTGAGCCGCGCGTCAAGCTTGTCAAGCTTTGCAAGGCTGAATATGCGAAGAGTGTCTTAACGACAGACCGGCATGTTTCGACAATGATGCCATGCACGTTTAGCGTCTGGGAGGGTGATGATGGGAAGGTTTATCTTTCTAAAATGAATATGGGTTTGATGGCAAAAATGTTCGGGGGCAATGTGGCAAAAGTAATGGGGGGCCATGTGGTCGAGGATGAGGAAAAAATTCTTGAAGGATTCTTGAAGGATTAAAGCCGACAAAGGACTCCACAATATGTTGCGAACAACGATTTATTTCATACTTATCCTGTTTGTGGTCGTTTGCGGATCCGCTGTCTCGGTTCATTTCTGGGCCGGCGAGAAAGAGCAACTGCCGGAGAGCATCACGGTCGCTGTTAGCGAAGGAATGACCGTCGCTGAATTCGGTAAGGAACATAATCTGGGTCGCAGGGAACTAAAAAAAATCTTCAACCTCGAATCTCCGAGCGATCTTAAAAAGCGCGTCGCCGAGTTCGGTATGAATGACGAACAGCTCAGTAAAAAGGTCAACAGCTCACTGGCTATCCAGGCGGAACACGCTTCCAAAAACTGGTTCAAGATTCCGCTGAAGGGAATCCTATGGTTGATTTTTCTCTCGACGGTGTTTACCCTGATGAGAACAGGCAAGATTTCCGTTCGCAGTCGAAAATGGATCTATATGGCGGCCGTGGGCATGTTCGGGATACTTCTGGGAAGCGATCCGAGCCCGATGGGGACGGTTAAAGACGCTATCGTTCTTTTAGGCTCGAAGGGAGTGATTTTCCCTCCGAGACTGATTGCCTTGGTTGTCTTTCTCGCAATGGTCGTCCTGGCCAACAAGTTCATCTGTTCATGGGGTTGTCAATTGGGTACGCTGCAGGATTTGGTTTTCAGGCTGAACAGGGATCCCAAAGATCGAAAAGGACGGTTCGGTCAGATGAAAGTTCCTTTTATCCTCTCGAATTCGAGTCGCATCGCGTTTTTTCTCCTGTCCATATTATTCGCATTTGCATGGGCCATGGATATCGTGGGCGTGATCGATCCATTTAAAATTTTCAGGCCGCAAGCGATAGGTATCGCAGGGGGGGTGTTTATCGTTTTGCTTCTGGTTCTGAGCCTTTTTGTCTATAGACCTTGGTGCCATTTCTTCTGCCCATTCGGTCTGGTGGGCTGGCTGGCCGAGAAAATCAGCCTCTTCAGAATCAAGGTGGATTATGATAAGTGTATTTCCTGTGGCGTTTGTTCCCAGGCATGTCCCTCAACGGTGATGGACGCGATTCTCAAACAGGACAGAATTGTGCCGGACTGTTTTTCATGCGGAACTTGTATAGAAGTCTGTCCTGCAAACGCAATTTCATTTAAATCCGGAAAACGTCCACGACCTCCGGTTGGCAAATTTCGCGAACAAAAAGTGTTAGATAAAAAACAGTGATTGTACCGGTTTTAAGAGAGGAACGTCTGTTAATGGCAAGGAAAATTCCCACTGTTCGTAGTGTTGCAGGCGACGCTTCCGCCTCGGCAAGGTTGAGACGTTTCGGTGAGAAGGCTGAGATAGTTGTATTCGAGAGTGATCCTTTCCCTCTCAGCAGGAACAGTTAGAATTTATGTGAGGCTAAAAGATGGAAATTTTTAAGAACACAGTGTACCAACATTCCGGCAACCCCGCAAAGACCACAATGAGCGGGATAAACGAAACGGAGGTAGGCCCCCCTCCGGAATATGGCGGTAGCCCGAATTCATTGAATCCGGAGGAGATGCTCGTTGCGTCTGTGAACAGTTGTCTCATGTTGGTCTTTTTTCATTTTGTAAGGAAATACGAGGTTGAGATTGCTTCTTATCACTCAGATGCGAGTGGTAAAGTTGAAAAAACTAAAAATGGATTACGCTTTACGAATTTCGAAGTGATCGCCAGGGTGAGTTTGAATGGTTCCGATTCGGCTGAAAAAATAGAGGAGATTGCCCGGCTGGCGGAGAAGTATTGTCTCGTTTCAGGCTCGCTGGCATGCCCCACTCAATTCCATGTGGAAGTGGTTGAGGAAAGGAATGTGAAAATGTTTAAAAAGACTGACTCCGTCGGGAATAATCCCGGTTACAAGGAATGACATCGTTCATCATCTCGGGAGGTGGCATTATGCCAAGCTTAGCGACAAAAATAGGTGGGAAGAAATTCATGTGGGATAAAGGTCATTATTCCACTGAGCAGGAGGCTCGCGAGAAAATGGTCCAATATGAGAAGGATGGTTTCGAGGCAGAGTGTGTAGAAGAAAATGGGAAGTACCTGGTTTACACGCGTAAGCTTGTCACTGAAATAGTACTTGAAGAAGGAGGTCAGACATTATGAAAGGATCCGTTCTTGTCGTGGGAGCCGGTCCGGCGGGGATGCGGGCGTGTGCTGAACTGGTGAATCAGGGATTCAAGGCGATTCTTGTCGAAGAAAAGCCCACCATCGGCGGAAAAATGGCTCAGATTGATAAAATGTTCCCCTCGAATGAGTGCTCGACGTGCACCATATTGCCCAAGATGCTTGAGTTGACCAGTCATCCCAATGTGACCATCGTCTCATTTGCCGATGTGGAGAGCATCGAAGGAGAGGCAGGGGATTTCAAGGTCAAAGTCACGAAAAAACCGAGATATGTCGATCCTGCAAAATGCACGGCCTGCACGGATTGTTTTCCTGTTTGCCCTGTGGGCGGCATCCCGATGGAATTTAATTTCGGGCGGGGAGTTTCCAAAGCGATATCGTTTTATTCTCCCTTTCCTCCAAGAAAGGCTTTGATCAACCCTGAAAAATGTACGTATTTCATTGAAGGCAAGTGTGGAGACAAAGAGGTCCCGCCCTGTGTGGAGGCCTGTAAGCCGGAAGCCATTGTCTTCGACCAAAAGCCACAGACGGTGGAATTCAATGTCGGGGCCGTCATCCTCGCCACGGGAATGAAGGAAGCGAAACCTGAATCTCTGAAAAAGTATGGCTATGCTCAATCCCCCAACGTGCTCACCGGTCTCGAATACGAGCGCTTGCTTTCCGGTCTGGGACCGACGAGTGGTGTTGTCAAGTGCGATGATGGGCGAGAACCCGAATCTGTCTGCTGGTATGTTCTTGATCACGATTCTCCCGTTGGCTTTATGACTGCGGTTGCCCAGTCTTTAGGAACGATCGAGAGAAAACCGAACGCCACGGTAACGGTACTTTATAAGAATCACGCTCCTCGAAGAGAGAGTTATAAGGATTTTTATCAGAAGGCCAAAGAGTCCAACATCAACTTTGTTCAAACAGATCGCGTTACTTCCGTTAAGGAAACAGGGGGTCATCTTGAGATATCCTTCGATAATAAAACGATAACGACGGAGATGTTTGTCCTGATTCCAGCTTTAAGTTCTAGCGAAAGCGGAAAGAAACTTGCGGAAAAAACAGGGTTAGAGCTTGATGAATTGGGTTTTATCGGGAAGAAATCAGGAGAATTTTATCCGATTCATACTTCAAGGGAAGGTATCTTCAATTGCGGCAGCGCCATGGCACCCAAGGGAATCGATGATGCCATTGTTCAGGCGTGCGCGGCCGCGTCTCATGCCGCTTCGCTTCTTGCTCCCGAAAGGGGCAAGGAAATGGCGGCTCCACCTCAAAAAGATCTGCTACCTGTAGCGCCTCAGGACGAACCGGCAATTCTCGCCGTGATATGTCAATGCGGAAAAAACATCGCCGGGCTTCTGGATTTGGAAGAGCTTGTAGAATATACGAAATCATTGCCCAACGTAAAGCACGTCGAAGTCACTCCTTTTGGATGCGATGGAGTCAAGATCAGGGAACTCTTGAAAACAAAGGATTTCAACCGGTTGATAATGGGGGCTTGTTCTCCAAAAACACACGAAGACCTTTTCTCGCTTCATGTAGAGATGGGCGGGCTGAACCGTTACCTTATGGAAATTGTCAACCTCCGCAACCAGTGCACGTGGGTCCATTCGAAGGATAAAAAGAAAGCTACGGAAAAGGCAAAAACACTCATGAGAATGGGCGTCAAGCGTGCTTCGTTGCTCGAATCCCTGGAGGCTATCCACGTGCCTGTCACACCGGCGTGTCTTGTCATTGGGGCAGAGCCGGGTGGGATTTCCTGTGCGTTGAAACTTGCCGAAGCAAATCTTGATGTATATTTGGTTGAGAGAGAGGATCGCCTTGACAAAGTGGAGCAGAACGATGCTCCATTGGTGAGGAATCTTATCAATGAGTTGTCTCGAAATGAAAAAGTGAAGATCTACACAGGATCTAAAGTTGGGAGAGCGGAAGGTTTTGTCGGTAACTTCAATGCAGAGATAGTAACACCCGATGGAAAAGAGGACGTCAACATTGGCTCCATCGTGGTCGCAACAAAAGCAAGTTTGACCACGGATTCAGAGGAAGGAGACTTCGAAAAGGATTTACTCCTACAAAGAGATGAGAATGACTTTTTCGTTGGCATGTTGGGAATATTGAATCCGCTCGATTTTAACACCGAAGGCGTATTTCGATGTGGTTCCGCCAGGGAGGAGATGGGTGTTCTTGATGCGCTGGTCGATGGCGAAGCGGCTGCATCCCGTGCGGCGGGGATTATTTCACAAGAAGAACTTGTCAAGTCTCCTGCGATCTCGTTTGTTGTGGACGAATATTGTGATGGCTGCGCCTACTGTATCGATCCATGCCCCTCTAATGCCATAACACTCATTGAGTATATGACGGCCGCCGATGGCATCAAGAAAACGGTGGAAGTCAATGAAGCCGTGTGCAGGGGGTGCGGCGTCTGTATGGCTACGTGTCCGAAGAAGGGCATTTTCATAAGACACTTTAAGCCCGAATATTTTGAGGAAATGATTAAAGCTGTTGTGGAGGTTTGAAATGGTTGACAATTATGAACCTGTTATCATTGCTTTCTGCTGTAACTGGTGCTCGTATGCCTCTGCAGATTCGGCCGGCACGGCACGCATACAATATCCGGCCAACGTCCATATCATCCGCGCCATGTGTACCGGGATGGTGCATCCGAATTTTATCATGGATGCCCTGACCAATGGTTCTGCGGATGGTGTTCTGGTCTGCGGCTGTCATATTGGTGATTGTCACTACCAGGATGGAAACAAAAGGGCGGAACAAAGAGCGGAAGCGATTTCACTGATGCTTGAAGATTTTGGCCTGGAGGAGGAACGTTTCAGGCTCGAATGGATATCTGCATCCGAAGGCCCGAAGTTCGCAAGGGTTGCAGGAGAAATGACTCAAACGCTTAAGGATCTCGGACCAAGTCCTTATAGAAACTGATAGTCGAAAATCGCGAGTAGAAATTATTCGCCCATTGTGAAGGTGAGTAACGACTTTAAAGGGATTCGTTTATGGCGTGCTAAGATTGCGCGCTAACGCTTTGAGCAACGGAAACCGCGAGACTGTTATCAATGCTTTAGAGTCTTTTACGGTATCTCGTACAAAGGTCAAACAATGGATAATAAACAAAGGATCACGGAATATTCTTTAACGCATTATAAAGTCGTCACGATTATCATGGTCGTTTTGACGCTGGGGCTCGGGGCGTTAATTCCACTCATTCAGGTGGATACGGACCCTGAGAACATGCTCTCGGAGGATGAGCCCGTTCGGGTGTTCCACAACGAGACGAAAGAACGGTTTTCTCTCAGCGACATTGTCGTTCTCGGCATCGTCAATAACAAAGATCCGAACGGCGTTTTCAATCCGACCTCGTTGACGCGGATTTATGAGCTGACCGAATTTTCAAAAACCCTGCGCTGGCCGAGCGAGGAGGATCCGAACGAAAAAATCGGTGTCGTCGAAGTCGATCTGCTGGCGCCTTCGACGGTGGACCATATCGGCCAGGGCGGACCGGGCGTGGTGACGTTCGAGTGGTTGATGAAAAAGCCGCCGGCGACGAAAACCGAGGCGCTGGAGATCAGAGATAAGGCGATGTCGAATCCGCTGCTTAAAGGGACGGTTATTTCCGAAGACGGCAAAGCGATCTGCCTGTACCTGCCGCTGACAAGCAAGGACTTGAGCCATGAAGTGTACAAGGAGCTCACGAAGAAAATAGAAACCTTCGAAAAAGGGGATGAAGAATACCATATCACCGGCCTGCCCGTGGCGGAAGACACGTTCGGTGTTGAGATGTTTATCCAGATGGCCATCTCGGCGCCGCTGGCGATGGTCGTGATATTCCTTTTAATGCTGCTGTTCTTCCGCAAGCTGGTGCTGGTCATCTCGCCGATGATCGTGGCGATGGTCTCGGTCATTTCGACGATGGGCCTGCTGATCGGATTCGGCTATCCCGTGCACATCATGAGCTCGATGATCCCGATCTTCCTTATGCCGATCGCCGTGGTGGACTCGGTGCATATCCTTTCGGAGTTTTTCGATCTTTACACGCAAGAGAAGGGCCGCAGAAAAACCGCCCTCGAAGTGATGAGCAATCTCTTCATGCCGATGCTCTATACGTCGCTGACCTCGGCGGCGGGTTTTGCCTCTCTGGCCCTGACGCCGATTCCGCCGGTGCAGGTGTTCGGGGTGTTCGTCGCCACCGGTATCATGATCGCGTGGGTATGCACGATCACCTTCGTGCCGGCGTACATTATGATGATCAGTGAGAAGTCTCTCGAAAACTTCGGTCATGAAACGCAGCACGGCGAAGAACAGACATCGCTCACCAAACTGCTCAACGTAGCCGGACGCTTCACTTATGCAAAAGCCAAACCGATCCTGGTCGTTCTTCTGATCGTTACGGCCATCGCGGTGTATGGCATCACGCGCATCGAAATCAATGATAATCCGGTCAAGTGGTTCTCGAAAAAGCATCCCATTCGCCAAGCCGACATCGAGCTGAACGATCACTTCAGCGGAACCTACATGGCCTATCTGGTCCTCAGCCCCGCGGATGATGGTTCCATCCAAACGCCCTATGTGGGTGACCTCAGGAAGCGTTTTTCAGAGAAGGCGCTGGACTTGAAAGAGGAATTTCCACAGATCACCGATATCATGCCGGAAGTGGATAAGGTCATTTTGGAACAGGCATCAGCGGCTAAAACAAAAGAAGAATTGCTGGATAAGCTGAGCCGTTACGCTAATGACAAGTTTGACGAGGCGGATGAAAAGAATGTCGACGTCTGGTACGAGCTGACCGATTTCTTCCAGTTGGAGAAGGAACGGCTCAAACCATTCAAACAACCCGATGTATTGTACTATATCGCGCGTTTACAGGAGCATCTGGAGCAGTCCGGCCTCATAGGCAAGAGCAATTCCGTCACGGACGTTGTCAAGAAGGTTCATCAGGAGCTGATCGACGGCAAGCCCGAAAACTTCAGGATTCCTGATTCCTCCGCGGCTGTCGCTCAATGTCTGCTCCAGTTCCAGAGCAGTCACAAACCGGAGGATCTGTGGCACCTGGTCACCACCGATTACATGCACGCGAATATCTGGATGCAGTTGCCCAGCGGCGACAATAAAGACATGGAAAAAGTCGTTACGGCGGTGGATACGTTTTTTGCTGATAGGCCCGCTCCCGTCGCCCTCGAGTACAATTGGGCGGGGCTGACCTACATTAATACCGTTTGGCAGGACAAGATGGTCTGGGGAATGCTTCAGTCATTTCTCGGCAGCTTTATCATTGTCTTTATCATGATGGCCGTGCTGTTTCGTTCGGCCCTGTGGGGTATCGTCTGCATGGTGCCCCTTTTGATTACCATCATCGTGATCTACGGCATAATCGGGCTGGTGGGCAAAGATTATGACATGCCGGTCGCGGTGCTCAGCGCCTTGACGCTCGGCATGGCGGTTGATTTTGCGATCCACTTCCTCGAACGCGCGCGAACGACGTATGCTGAGACCGGCTCGTGGAAAGCCAGTGCGGGCGTGATGTTCGGCGAGCCGGCCCGGGCGATCACGCGAAACGTCCTGGTGATCGCCATCGGATTCCTGCCCTTACTGGCCGCTCCTTTGATTCCTTACAAGACCGTGGGGATATTCTTATGTGCGATCATGGCCTTGTCCGGCGCCGTCACCCTGCTGGCCCTGCCGGCGATTCTCACGCTCGCGGAGAAAGTGCTCTTTAAACGGATCAAAGAACCCAAATCGGCCACGTGTAATTGTGTTTTTTGTATGATTGTTTCGGCCGCCGCCGTCCTGCTGGTGGCGATGAATTTGCACCAGTACTGGGAGCTTGGCTGGTCCGCGCTGGGCGGTATCAGCGTGGTCGCTATACCTGTCATGGCTATTACTTGTGGAATAATGTCTCGTCGCCGGGCGTGTAAAATGGCCGCGACGGAAGAAAAGAAAGGTTGAATCTAAGAAAAACGCTTGGAAGGCGAATCATGACGGTTGAAAGATATTTGAGAGGTATTGCCGGTTTCTTTGTGCTTGTCAGCATTGTGTTGGGACATTATCATTCGGCTTACTGGCTGTTATTCACCGGATTCGTAGGTTTAAATCTATTGCAGTCGGCCGTTACGAATTGGTGTCCGATGATGACGATATTGAAGAAGTTCGGTGTGAAAAGTTCAATGTAAGTAAGGAAAAGAAAGCGAGGTGTACGATGAAATCAACATGGATCATAACCTTTATTCTCAGCCTTTTATTATCGTCCCTTGCCGCCGCTCAACCGGCCGGGGAAGCACCCGATGTTCAGACGATTGTCAACAAAGCCAACATTGTGGCTTATTATCAGGGCGAGGACGGCAAGGCATCGGTTACAATGACCATCACGAACAAACAGGGTCAAAAGCGGGAGCGCGAATTTAACATCCTAAGAAAAGACGTCACGGATGGCGGCGACCAGAAGTACTTCGTCTATTTCCAGAAGCCGCCGGACGTGCGCAGAATGACCTACATGGTGCATAAGCACGTCGATCCCGGAAAGGACGACGACCGGTGGCTGTATTTACCCGCCCTGTCTCTGGTTAAGCGAATCGCCGCCAGCGACAAACGGACCAGCTTTGTGGGTTCGGACTTCTTATACGAGGATGTGTCCGGGCGGAGTTTAGAGGAGGACACACACGAGCTGATTGAGACGACGGACACATTGTTTGTTGTCAGGAATACCCCGAAGCAGCCGGATTCCGTCGAGTTTCGCTATTTCGACGTTGCGATAGATCGCAAGACGTTTGTGCCGATGAAGATGGATTTTTACGATAAGGAAGGCAAGCTCTATCGGACCATTGAGTCCACAAAGGTCGAGACGATTCAGGATTTTCCCACCGTCGTTAAGTCGGTCGTCTCAAACCTCCAAACCGGCAGCAAAACGGAGATGGCGTTCAGCAATGTCAAATACAACATCGGCCTGGAAGACAGTCTCTTCACGGAGCGCTACCTCCAAAGACCCCCGAGGGAGGCCATGAGATAAAACAAGTGTGGCAAAATCAGCCTTCGGAGCGTATTATTCGCCTATGATTGATATAGAGAAAATCAAACCAGAGATAGAAAGGATATGTCGACGTTTGTCGGTCAAGCGATTGGGCTTGTTTGGTTCCGCTTTAAGCCAGAGTTTCTCACAGAGTAGTGATGTGGACGTCTTGGTGCTTTTTGATTCAGGCGAGAATATTGACCTGTTCAATAAGTATTTTGAACTGAAAGAGCAATTGGAAAAAGTATTCAAGCGAGAGGTTGATCTGGTTGTTGATAAGAAATTCAAAAATCCTGTCTTGAGAGAGTCTATTGACAGAACAAGGATCGTTATTTATGAACGATGACACAAAGAAGAATCTTATTGATATCCTTCAGGCAGCCGAGGAGATACAAGGTTTCGTTCGTGGAATGGATTTCAAAACGTATCAAGAAAACCAGGTTGTTAGAAGAGCCGTTGAAAGAGACTTTGAAATTATTAGAGAGGCCCTCAACAGAATTAAGAATACAGATGATGAAATACTGGAAAAGATTTCCGAGCATCATCGCATCATAGGTTTCAGAAACATCCTGATTCATGGTTATGATATTGTCGATGAGGCAATCGTATGGCAAGCTGTTACAAACCACCTGCCGACTCTGGTGGGGGAGGTGAAAGAAGCTCTGGGCCCCTGACAAAGACCTCTTACGAGCAGACGGTTTATTGACAAACGACCAAGGGCTTCAAATACCATTGGCGAAGGCAGCGTTTCCCAAAGAGGACGTGTTTGAAGTGGACACATCCTTGAACGCTTCAAGGACAGTAAGGCATGTTTTTAACGATATCATTAAGCTCATCCCAACGAGCTAAAGAATCGGATAGCAGGAATGTTATAAGAAAATTTTTTTGGGAATGGTAAAAAATGATTTCTCAGCGGCTGCGTGTTATCGGGATTTGTGTTGTTTGTTCTTTGGCAGTCGTAGCTACGGCTTCAGAGGAAGACGCCAACGAGTCGTTCTTTTCCAAGTTTCCGATAGAGACGCATGGCTTTTATGAGATGCGGGGCGGCTATCGGTTGCAAAATGACAAGTACGAAAAAGACATGTCCATTATGGAAAGCCGCTTGCAGCTTGATCTGTTTTCGTATCTCGATTGGGGCGATTTGAAGTTCAAAGGCGATGTGTACGGCGATCTGGTGACCGAGAAGGGATACTTCGACATGCGCGAGGCCAATGTCTTCATGCGGCCGACGGACTTCATGGATGCAAAAGTGGGGCGGCAGATTTTGACCTGGGGGACGGGAGACCTCGTCTTTATCAACGATCTGTTCCCTAAGGACTGGCAATCTTTCTTTATCGGCAGAGATACCGAATATCTCAAAGCCCCGTCCGACGCCGCGAAGATCAGTCTCTTTGGAGACCGGGCCAATCTTGACATCGCTTATACACCCCGGTTCGATCCGGACCGGTTCATTCGTGGTGAGCGCATTTCCTATTGGAACGCAAACCTTGGACGGTTGGCCGGGGAGGATGCTATCGTTCATACCGATAAGCCGAATGATTGGTTCAGAGATTCCGAAATCGCCGCCCGGTTGTATAAGAATATCGACAATTACGAGCTGGCCCTCTACGGCTACCACGGCTACTGGAAAAGCCCCGGCGGGCAGACCGCCAATGGGGCACAAGCGATCTTTCCTGACCTGAACGTTTACGGCGCGAGCATCCGCGGCGCCGTCGGCAAAGGGATAGCCAACGCGGAGATCGGATATTACGAATCCGCCGACGATTTGAGCGGCAAGGATCCCTTGATTAATAACTCCGAAATGCGCTATCTGGTCGGCTATACGCGGGAGATTGGAAAAGATTTCACGATGGGCCTTCAGTATTACATCGAGCAAATGCTGGACTTCGGCCCTTACAAAAGGAATTTGCTCTCTGGGCCCGCCCGCGACAGGGACCGGCATCTGGTGACATTGCGTTTGACGAAACTGTTGATGAATCAGAATCTGCGATGTTCGCTTTTTACGTACTACTCCCCCTCGGACAAGGACGTCTATATGCGGCCGAATATCAATTACAAAGCCAGTGACAGTATGGCGGTGGAAGTCGGCAGCAACATATTCTTCGGCGACTATCCGAACACGTTCTTCGGTCAGTTCCAGAATAATACAAATCTCTACACCGGCCTGCGTTACAGTTTCTAAGTCTCTTCGGTTTCCGGTGCGCTCTCCGTCTCCGTACCGTCCTGCTCGGGAACAATGACGACATTGACGGTGGCCGTCACGTCGGCGGCGAATTTCAGCGTCACGGCATGTGTTCCGATCTGCTTAATATGTTCGTGCAGTTGGACGATCTCA
>Ga0272441_10008143_pt1 | contig 16748 bp, 11 predicted proteins | sample SSMProp6N_FD_193582 | JGI IMG/M metagenome (GOLD analysis project Ga0272441, IMG submission 193582) | Marine sediment archaeal communities from Little Sippewissett salt marsh, Falmouth, MA, United States - SSM-Prop-6N | ecosystem: Environmental > Aquatic > Marine > Wetlands > Sediment ...
AGTCGATAAGGTGATGCCATTTTTTTACTTTTAACCAACATTTCTTTCGAAATTCCTGATGCAATCAGCTGGTCATAGATCGAATGAACAAAGAATTTTTCTGTATCGAAATGTTCGACTTCCAATACATTTAAATCCAGTTCCCTGGCTCGAAGGGCATGATGATGGGAAATATCCCCAGTAATATATACATCGATATCCAAATGGCCAACATGTTCCAAAAGCGAGTTGCCTCCCCCAGTGCATAAGGCAACTTTTTTTATTTCTCGAATGTTAGATTGAATTAATCGGACGTATTTTGCCTGTAGTTTTTTCTTTGTCCAATGTGCAAACTCTTCTAAAGTCATCACATTATCAATTATTCCCCATAAACCGATTCCATAAGAAGGTTGGTTTAAAAGTTCGTATATATCATAAGCCGGTTCTTCATAGGGATGAGCCAATTTCATGGCCCGTTCAACGGATTCCACATTTCTTTCAGATACCACAGTCTCTATCTTTATCTCAGAAACGGTTTCTTTTTTTCCGATTTTTCCAATAAACGGATTAGTTCCCTCCATGGGTTTGAAGGTTCCCTGGCCAACAATATGAAAAGAGGTTTCTGAATAATTGCCTATTTTACCTGCACCGGCATCAAAAAGTGCCTGGTTTACTTTTTCGGCATACTTTACCGGTACATACACAGCAAATTTAAACAACTTCTCCAAGCTTCTCTGTAGTGATGCTGTTTTTTGAATCCCAAGTAATTTTGCTACATATTCATTTAAGCCACCTTCAGCAAGGTCATAGTTGGTATGCATGGCGATGAGATTGATTTGACGGGTTAAAGCTTGAAATAGCAGGGGATTATTCTGTTTCGTGATTTGTTTTAAAGGAGAAAAAATTAACGGATGATGGCTAAGTATTACATTGACATTTTTGCTTGTAGCTTCATTCAAAATCTCTTTTGTGATATCCAGGGATAGTAATATTTTAATGACCTTTTCATCAAGATTTGCAAATTGTATTCCGCTATTATCATAATTTTCCTGCAGAAAAAAAGGTGCAATTTTGTCCAGATGATTTAGAAAGCTTTTTATATTCATTTTACGACCTTTCTTGTTCTATTTTGGATTAAATCAGTAAAATTATGTTATTATTATAGTATATTTTTTTCAATTAATAAATAAAATCAATCAAGAACTTGATGCGGAGGAGACGAAAAATGCAAAAACCGGAGCTACTGGCACCGGCAGGCAATCTTGAAAAGTTAAAGGTTGCAGTCATGTATGGAGCAGATGCTGTATATGTAGGTGGCTTGAAATACGGCTTAAGAACAGGGGCACAGAATTTTACCCTGGATGAGTTAACAGAAGGAATCAATTTTGCCCATGAGAGGGGGAAAAGGGTCTATTTGACTCTGAATATAATTCCTCATAATGATGATTTGGAAGGTCTGCCCGGATATGTCAAACAATTAAAAGGGCTTTTATTAGACGGGATTATTATTTCGGACCCTGGAATAATGAGTATAGTAAAAGACATTATCCCTGAAATGGAAATCCATTTAAGTACCCAAACAAGCACTACAAGTTATGCTGCGGTGAATTTCTGGTATCAACAGGGAATCAGAAGGATTATTCTGGCGCGTGAACTATCCTTGGTGGAAATCAAGGAAATCATTGAAAAAACTCCCGATGACATGAAAATTGAAACTTTTGTGCATGGTGCCATGTGTATTTCATATTCCGGTCGATGTTTATTAAGTAATTATATGACCGGTAGAGATGCTAATAGGGGGAGTTGTGCCCACCCCTGCCGTTGGAAATATCATCTGGTGGAAGAAAAAAGACCGGGGGAATATTTTCCTGTTACAGAAGATGAGAAGGGTGCTTATTTTTTTAATTCTAAAGATCTATGTATGATAGAACACATTCCTTCATTGATTGATGCAGGTATTTCTGCGTTTAAAATTGAAGGCAGAATGAAAAGTGCCTATTATGTGGCAAACATTGTCAAGGCTTACCGTCATGTCATTGACAACTACCTTTCAAATCCGGAGGGATATCGTTTTGACGAGAAATGGTTAAATGAAATCAAAAAGACCAGCAACCGGTGTTTTACGCATGGTTTTTATTTCAATCATCCGGACGGAGATGAGCAAAGGTATGACAGCAGTGCCTACATTAAGACCTATGATTTTATCGGAATCATTCACCATTATGATAAAAATACTAAAATTGCTACGATGGAACAGAAGAATAGGCTATTTACAGGTGATGAAATTGAAATATTTGGTCCGGATGATGATTTTTTTACTCAGAAAATTGTTAAAATGTGGAACGAAGAAGGAGAAGAGATTGAAGTTGCTCCACATGCCCAACAGATCGTAAGAATAAAAATGGAAAAACCTGTCAAGCCTTGGTATATTATTAGAAAACAGAATATTAAATAAAACAAATTATCTGTAGCATGTTTACATGGATTCGTATACTTTTGAAGCATTATGCAAAATAATTCCTTAATTTTTATTTTACAATACTACAATCATAATTTTTTAATAATTAGTGTATCATGTGTTTTATAATCAATTTACTTAGTTTTTGGAAAGATGAGCGAAATCATGCTTTACGAGAAAATAAAAATAATAGCTAATTTTTAAAAATGAAAGGCAATAAAATATGGATAATAAGAATTTAAAAAATGCTTTTCACCAATATAAATTTAATGCTGACTTAAGTGAAAAAGTAGCAATCAGAGATAAAGTACATTACTTATTGAGCAAAGCCATCCTCCGTGGGGATTTAAAGCCAGGGGAGAGATTAGTTGAATCAAAATTAGCTGAATCCATGAATATCAGCAGGACCCCGGTCAGAGAGGCTATTATACTTTTGGAACAAAAGGGACTGGTCATTGCTTCTCCGCCTAAAGGAGTTATCGTGGCTCCTCTTCCTACCACAGAAGAGTTGATCGAGTTTTATGATATCAATGGTGTTCTGAGAGGTTTAGCCGCAAGAAAAGCAGTTCGGAATATTACTTACAAGGAGATAAAGCAATTAAAAGATATTATTCAAAAAAGTGAACAATATTTAAGTGATAATTCTCTAAAAAATATTTCTAAATTGAATTTAAAATTTCATCTTATTATTGAAAAATGTAGCAAAAGTAAAGAATTAACATTGTTACTCGACAATGTTCACAAAAGGACTAGTGAACGCTTTTCCGAAATCATCTCTCGAAAAAAACGTCAGGCGGAATCAATAAAAGAACATAAATTCATTCTAAAAGCTTTAATTGAAAAAAATGAAGAATTGGCAGAAACATTAATGATAGAACATATTGAAAATGCCAAACAGACCCTTCTAGAGGAAATTAACATCAAAGACAGAAATCACTAAAATTCCGCAAAATATTACTCAAAAAAGAATGAGCGATAAAATTAAAAGATGATAAGAATCTAAATAATCCATCTTTCAATTCCCACCTTTAAACCTTCATATCTCATTTTATTTCTAAAATACTTTTCTGGTTTTCAATATATATGATGCTTTTAATTTGTTGATTCAACTAATAAAATAATAGAATTAATTAGAAAAGTAAATATTTGACATTTAATAATCATGATGCTATGATCATAATATACGGTATACCGTATACCAATATATTTTTCTTATCGTTGCCCACCTAAATAAATTTCACAGAAAATACATTAAATTAATAAAATCACCAAAATATTGCTACTCTCATGTTATTTATAAAATTACTAAAATAAGCTAACAAGTTAGATTGTAGATAAAATATTTTAGTTCAAAAAATATTAAAAATCGAAAGAGATCTGTGATGAATATTGAAACAATCACCATCTGCGGAGGCGGCAATGCTGCTCACGCTATGATTCCTGTTATTCGAAACCATTTTTCCGGAAAAATAAATCTTTACCTTCCTTATGGAGAAGAAGCCACACATTTTCAACGATTAATCGATGAGAATAAAGTATTAACAGCAAAAATTGGAGATAAAGAAGCATACGGACGACCGGATAAAGTGAGTAAATTGGCCAAAGCAGCCTGTGAAGAGGCAGATTTAATACTCATACCGCTACCGGCTTTCGCTCATGAACAAACATTAAAGCAGATAGCACCATTTATCAAAGAGGAATCGATTATCGGGGCAATTCCGGCAAGAAGTGGTTTTGAATATGCGGCATTAAGTATATTAAAGGAAAATAAAAAAGAAAAAGTAAAAATATTCGGTATGCAGACTCTTCCTTGGGCTTGCCGAATAAAGGAGTATGCGTTAAGGGTAGACGTGTTAGGCAAAAAAAGATCGGTTGGAATAGCCGCATTCCCCCATGAAATTACCTTCGAAATAGTCACGGTATTATCCCGAATTTTAGATTTAAAAATTGAACCATTGCCAAATATGCTAACCCTCACCCTGGCAAATGTAGGACAGATCATTCATCCAGGGATTATGTATGGTCTTTTTAAAGGGAAAGAACATATTACTTATCAAAAAGAAAACATTCCTTTATTTTACCAGGGAATAACCGAAGAAATTGCTAAGACGTTAAATGAAATGAGCAATGAAATACTGAAATTAACTAAAAGAATAAAGACATTAAATAACGATGTGAACTTAGAACATGTGATGGGTTTAAAGGATTGGTTGTTATATTCTTATAAAGATTCAATTGCAGATGACAGTACCCTGCAAAGTTGTTTTAACACCAATAGTGCATACCAGGGTTTATATGCGCCTGTAAAAAAGGAAAACGATTCTTATTTACCTGATTTTCAGGCACGTTACCTAACCGAAGATGTACCGTTCGGTTTAATCGTTATTAAATCCATAGCTCAACTGGCAGAAGTGGAAACGCCCGTTATTGATGGAATCATTTCAACCATCAGTCAATGGATTGAGAAAGAATATATTAAGGGAGACATATTGGCAGGGAAGGATATTGGAGATACACGAATTCCTCAAAATTATGGAATGAGTAATTTGGAAGATATTATAGTTTATTAATTTGTTTTAATTGAAATATTTTTAATAGTGCAAAAGGAGAATTAAATGGAAAAACCAGTGAAAAGGAGAGTATTAAATTGCTCAATAGATCCATGTGTACACACGCTGGGAGTCGAAAAATTTGCTGAATGGATGGAAACGATGGGGATCGGTTATCTTGCCGTAAAATTAGGTCCCGCTGTCTCCATAGATGAACTAATAGATAAAATAAGAGAATCAAAGCCGGAAGTCGTAGCTTTTTGTTATCGATTAGGCGACTTGCATGTTGATGAAATCATTGAAGAATTAATTGAGAAAGTTTATAAATTCGAACTTCAATCCGCAAAAAGCGGTATCCGATATTGCTTTGGAGGTTTAAGGCCGGCTGCTAATTTAGTCAGGGCAATGACCGGTTTACCGGTTTTAGAAGATAAATTTTCGCCTAACAAAGACCGTCATTTTAACCTGGAAAAAATTACAGCAGATTATAAAGATAATGAAAAATATCATAAATTTTTCGATCTGATCGTTGATGATTATGTAACCATGGCTGAATTGGATGAATTTGCCCGTAATCGAATTAAGATTGCCAAGGAAAAAATTGTTTGGTCTGACGACCTTGTGGAAAGAATAAAACAGGTTCGTGAATTGGAGGATCGCCCCATTTTGCGAGCCCACATCGGTGCAGCAGCAGAAACAATTAAGCCTACGGTGGATGGTGTGAAAGCAATAAGTGAAGCAGGATGTCTGGAAATAGTATCTTTGGCTCCCGACCAGGTTACCCAGGCTTTTTTACCAAAATTTGACCGAGGAGAAGAAAATCCTAAAAAATATCGTAATGGTGAAGGCGGTGCTCCAATTCGAAGCAGAGAAGATTTGAAATCACTTAAAAATGCAACCAAATGTGGTAATTATCCAATGACCAGAATTTATTCTGGAACAGATGAATTGGTAGAAGCGGCAAAAATATTTGAAGAAACTCTGCATATGCCATTTCCGGCAGTACCAATCTTCTTTTACAATCGTTTGGACGGCAGGGGACCACTTTCTATTTTAGATGGGATCAATGAGCATTTTAATACCATGCGTTGGTGGGCATCCATTAATAAGCCTCTGGAGATCAACGATCCGCATCAATGGCAATTACGCAGATGTTCTGACGATATGTATGTGACTGACCATATACTTTGTGGAATTATTGCCTTGAAAATGGGATTGAAAAATTATGTGATGCAATTAATGTTTGATCTACCACCGGAAATCAAACCTTTAAACGATTTAGCTAAAATGAAAGCCGCCTTTGAGACCATCGAACCTTTAACTAAACATTTCGATTACCATATTATTAAAGAGACCAGAGGAGGATTATCCAGTTTTCCGCCGAATTTAGATGAAGCAAAAAGTCATCTATCGATGACAACTTACTGGCAAATGTTCATGAAACCGGAAATCGTTCATGTTGTCAGTTATTGCGAAGCACATCATGATGCGAAACCGGAAGATATCGTCGCTAGCTGTGATATTACCAAGCAATCGTTTAGGGAATATGAAAGGGCTCCTCTTCCTGATATTTGGAATATTCCCAGTGTTGCTGACCGTAAGGAAGAGCTAAAAAAAGGAGCCATGTATAATATCTTTCATTTAGCTTTAATGGGTGGATATGAAGGAAAAGTCACATTAGAAAATTTCTCTGCATTTGCAATTTCTCCAGAAGGCTCTGCAAAAAGAGAAAAAATTGAAGAACAGGAAATGAATTATGAAACTATGCTTTTGGATCTTATCGACGGGAAAAATTATCCTTCCGGTGAATGCAATATGATTAGCGCCGATAACCTGGATTTAGCTTTACAGGTAGGCTTATTCCAGGCACCACAGGTTACAGTTATCGATAAACGTTATGAATTATCCGGTATGTGTAGAACTAAAATTGTTGACGGAACATGCAGAATTGACACATTCTGTGGGGAAAAAGTTAAAAATGAAATAGATCGTGTTGATATTGTCAGGAAGAGATTCCCCTGGTATTTTGATAAAAATATCTCTCAATCGGATGATAGGTCGGCAGTAGAGGATTCAAAGGATGTCATCGAAGAAGATTCCACTCAGGCTTTTAGGGAAGAATTAGGAATTACCGATTTTAAAAACAAGAAGGTTCTTGCCGTTGATTTCGGAAGTACATATACAAAAGTAGCTATCTTTGATACCAGCAAGGACGATGTTGATTTACGTTATATTCCAACTACCATAAATGATATTCGCGAAGGATTAGCTAATGGATTGGGATGCCTCCCCGAATGCCAAAAATCAGGAAATTGGGATCCTCTAAAGAAAAAAATGGATGAATTTGATATAAAATTACCTTGCAGTAGTGCAAAGGGCGGATTAAAGATGATTACCGTTTCTTTGACTGCCCGTGAAAGTGGATTTGCATCAGACCTGGCAGCTCTGACTGCCGGAGCAAAACTCTTAAACAGTTATCATGGAAAATTGTCTAAAGAAGATGCAAAAAAAATCTATTTAAATGATCAGCCGGAAATAATTCTATTGACCGGAGGAGTTAATGACGGAGGGGATACAGAGGTAGTCCTGCATAATGCGAAGCTTTTAGCAGAGACAGCGAAACTGGCGACTTACGCAAAATATGGCATTCCAATTATTTATTCGGGGAATGAAGATGTAAAAGAAGAGATAGCAACTATTTTCCAAAAACACCATATCGATATAAAAATTACCGAAAATCTTATGCCTGAGGTAAATAATTATAATATTGAGGTTGTCAATGAGGCTATTCGGGAATTATTCCAGACCGTTGTTATTCGAGGTAAGGGTTTTGATGTTGTCGAAGAATATATGAGTGCTAAATTTATTCCTACTCCACGAGCTGCTTTTTTAGGAATCAATTTACTGGCTCGTGGTTACGGCGAAGAAGAAGGAATAGGAAATATTGTTGCTCTGGATATCGGTGGCTGCACCACCGACTACTTTGCCAATGTTCGTTCTAATCCTCTCTATCTTTATCCCTGGGAAGATGCAAAGAAAAAGGCAAAAAGAACGATATTGAAGACACCGAACTACCCACTGGCTTATCGAAGAGTAGAAGGGAAATATGGTTTAGCCTATAATGCAAGAAATCTTATGGATTTAAAAAGATATAAAACCGGAGAAATGAAAAAAGTCATTAACGAAGCGTTTAATATAAAATATCCGAATTTTAAAGGAAATAGTAAAAATTATAATCGCTACTTAATTGCCAATAATGGAAAATGGGAAATTAAATTAGAAGAATACCTGAAATGGATATCTGATAATCCGCATATACAACCGGAGACAGAAGAGGAAAATTTTATAAGAAGTCTATTGGCAAGTGAAACTTTAAAAATAGCAACCGCAAATAATGTCGGTCATGTAAAAGAGACAGATGTATATTTCTTACAGGAGGGTGTAAATTTCTTTACAGAAGATTGTACTCTGGTTTTGGTCGGAGGTACAATTTATCATAAATGTAAAGCAGGAAATAGTTACCATTTGGAAAATATAAAAACAATTGCCAAAGGAGCTCTTTTTGATCCTAAAGAATACACTGTATTGCGTTCAAATAGCAATGTATTGCTCGATGCTTCGTATATTCTTTCAACAGTTGGGGGACTTTACGGCAGACTTGATCCTGAAAAAGCGATAAAAATTTTAAAGAAAAACTTTAAACATTTGGAAGTATAAGTCATTTTTATCTATTAAAAGAAAATTAATATAATGATAAGCAATAATTTAGAACAATAAATTTTGAAATAGATGAATAGTTTTTTGTTATATTATGATGAGACAAAAATTACTAATTTATCTCTTCATGAAGAAGAATTAAAAAGAAAGTTACAAAAGACAGTGGGCGGAATATTATCATAGTAATAATACCGAGCAGAAAAATCCTTAAGTTGACCCATTGCGAATAAAGGATAACTAAAAAGTATCCACGGCAAATTGACAGGATTGATGAATTGATTAAGGAATTTTAGAAAAAGATCAGATTAGATTGCTGGGGTAGATTAAAAAATAAAAGAAAAAGGAGGTAAAAAGAAGAATAATAAAATGATTTTAATGTGAATGTGAAAGTTTTCAAAAATTAAGAAAAGGTAAAGGGGAAAAAATGAAAAGAGTAGTAATATTATGTTTAGTTGCATTTTTATTAATAGGAATGGCCCTTAATGTAATTGCATCTTCCAAGGATACTATTGTTGTAGGTTTATATCAAGATGTTCTTAGTTTGGATCCAGCTAACCATCGTAATAGAACTTCGGAAACCGTTATAAGAAATATGTTTGATGGCTTGGTGACTCGCGGACCTGATATGAAAATAGTTCCCGAGATTGCTGAATCTTGGAAATGGTTAGATGGTTTAACATGTGAGTTTAAAATCAGAAAGGGAATAACTTTTCATAATGGTGAAGCTTTAACTGCTGAAGATGTTGAATTTACTTTTAACAGAATTATAAAAGAAGGTGGAATGGACGGAGAAAGTTCTCCCCGTAAAGGTCTGTTGGGTCCTTTGGAAAGCGTTGAAATGGTTGATGATTACACTGTTGTATTAAAATTGTCCGAACCTTGGACAGTTTTACTTAAAATGCTTCCACATCAACAAATTGTTCCCAAAGACTATCTTGAAAAAGTGGGAAGTGAAGAATTTCGTAAACATCCTATTGGCGCAGGTCCTTTTAAATTTGTAGAAGGAAAACTTAACGAGAGAATCGTTTTAGAACGTTTCGAAGAATATTACGGAGGTTCGCCAGACCTACCACCCGTTGGTGTGGCACCATTAAAAACAGTAATCTTCGAAATACTTCCAGAAAGTAGCACTAGAGTAGCAGCGCTCTTGGGCGGAGAATGTGATATTATTCAGAATGTACCTACAGTAGACATTCCGCGTATTGAGAAAAATCCTAATTGCATGATTCAATATTCCAAAGGAACTCGTGCAAATTATCTTGAAATGAATCTTACCAAACCTCCATTTGATAATATAAAAGTTAGAAAGGCAATTAATCATGCTTTTAATAGAGAACTGCTAATAGAAATGCTGTATAATGGAGAAGGTAGTGTCTTTGCCGGACCTTTATTCCCTTATGAAGAGATGTTCGATACTTCATTGACGCCCTATAAATATGATCCGGAATTGGCAAAAGATTTACTAGAAGAAGCAGGATTTCCAGATGGATTTTCACTTGTCTTAGACACCGAGATAGATTTTAAAGAACCAGCAGAAATTGTTGCAGGGATGTTATCAGAAGTGGGAATTGATTGCAGCGTGAGACTTTGGGAATGGGGAGTGCTTAAACCTTTATTACTTAAAGGAGAAAGAGCTTTACTCCTTAATACCTGGGGTTCTTCTATTTTAGATCCTGTTGGCTACGTTGATGCTAAATTTCTTACTGATGGCAGAGGAAACTATTCTAAATATTCCAATCCCGAAGTTGATAAAGCAATTGCCGAAGGAGCAACTACAGTTGATCAGAGTAAACGCAAAGAAATTTATAAAAAGATGCAAAAAATCATTAATGATGAGTATTTTTATATTGGTTGGAGCATAAATGATTTAACAGGTACTTCAGCTAATTTGATTAATTGGGAACCAATTCCCGATAGCCGAATTAATTTACATGATGCCAGTTTTAAATAGGATTCCATAAGCAAAAACGGAATATCCCGGGAGGAAATAATTTCCTTTCCTCCCGGGATATAAAGTAATTAGAGGTGAAAATGAAGGGAATAAAAATATTAGAGAGAATTCTTATTGTGATACCAACGATGTTGGCTATTGCTATACTTGTATTTGTGCTCATGCGGATGATGCCCGGTGACCCTGTCGATAAAATGATGGGAGAGAGTGGAAATGTCAGCATAGAAGAGATTCAAGCATTAGAAAAAGAGTTTCATCTTGACTTGCCACTTTTTGAGCAATTAAAAATATTCATTACCGGGATTTTTCATGGAGATTTAGGAGTATCTTTTCAAGAGAGGAAACCGGTATGGAACATCATAATTGAAAGGCTGCCTGCTACGATAGAATTGGCTTTGGGAGCACTTATATTTTCTCTAATTGTGGCTATACCTATAGGAGTCATCTCTGCAGTAAAACAAAACTCACTAATTGATAGATTAGGAATGGCTTTTGCTTTTTTAGGAATATCTGCTCCAGCTTTTTGGTTAGGTATTGTTCTGATTATCATATTTGCGGTTAATTTAAACATATTACCTGTTTATGGTAGATCTATCTTTGCATATAAACCTGTTCATATCACCGGAATGTATGTGTTAGATAGTATTTTGTCTCGCAACTGGCTTGCTTTAAAAGATAGTTTGAGGCATTTAATACTTCCATCTATTAGTTTAGGTGCTGCACAAGCTGCGGTCATCACACGCATCCTTCGTTCAAGCATGTTGGAAGTATTAAGAGCTGACTATGTTACATTAGCTAGAACTAAAGGTTTAAGTGAATATATTGTAATCACCAGACATGCTCTAAGAAATGCCCTTATTCCTACAGTCACAGTTATTGGTCTGCAAATAGGAATGCTTTTAGGCGGAAATATGATTATCGAAACAATATTTGGATGGCCTGGATTAGGGAGATTAGTTGTTACTTCAATTTTTAATAGAGACTTTCCGGTTATACAAGGCGCAGTGATGCTTTATGCGCTGATCTATGTAACCGCAAACTTAATCGTTGATATTCTTTATACCTATTTAAATCCAAGGACAACTCTTTAAAGTTTGAAGATTCATTCTTATATTCTAATTTATTAATTGACTAAAAGGGGTAGAAAATAATTGGCCGAATTATATATAACCAAAAAGGATTCAAGTAAAATTATTAAATATAACAAAGGGAAGATGTGTTGGGAAAGGATTAAACATTTTCTAAAAGAGTTGATCCAATGCCATACAGCATTTTTAGGCGCAATAATAGTGCTATCTTTTATTCTAATAGCTATCTTTGCTCCTTTTATTGCACCGCATGATCCCCTGAAGGCCAGCATTATAAATCGTTTACAACCTCCTTTCTGGATAGATGGAGGAAATATTAACTATCTTTTGGGAGCCGATGAAATTGGTCGAGACATATTATCTCGGATTATCTATGGATCTAGAGTATCCATATTAGTTGGATTGGTGACCGTAGGTATATCAGGATTTATAGGTACATTGTTGGGATCTTTTGCTGGATATTATAGGGGACGTTTTGATGCAACACTATCACGTTTTGCTGATCTTTTATTATCTTTTCCTTATTTGATTTTTGCAATTTTCCTTATGTCTATTGTTGGCCCGGGATTTTTTAATCTTATTGTTATTCTCTGTTTTAAAAGCTGGGTAAATTTTTTTCGTTTAAGTAGAGGAGAAATGATTTCGGAAAAAACCAAGGAATATGTAGAGGCAGCCCAAGCTTTAGGAGTAAGTGATTTAAAAATTATATTTAAAGAAATATTACCTAATATTATTCATTCAATTTTAGTATTAGCGACATTAAGAGTAGGATATTTTATCATTCTGGAAGCTTCTTTAAGTTTTTTAGGTTTGGGTATACAGCCTCCTACGCCTGCTTGGGGTTCAATGATAAATGCTGGACGGGCTTATATGCTTTCATCCTGGTGGGTTTCTACTATCCCGGGAATAGCTTTACTTATTTTAGTATTGAGTATAAATTTATTAGGAGAGGGATTAAGAGATATTCTTGACCCTCGACTAAAATTGGAATAACAATTTAGAGGTTAAATAAATTGCTTAAAATAAATAATTTATGCACTAATTTTTTTACTTATCGTGGAATAGTGAAAGCAGTGGATGGTGTTTCTCTGGAACTTAAGGAAGGGGAAGTGTTAGGTTTGGTTGGTGAATCCGGTTGTGGAAAGAGTGTCACTTTGCTCTCCATTCTTGGATTAGTACCTTATCCTGGAAGGACTACTGATGGAGAAGTGTGTTTTAAGGGAGAAAATTTATTAGAAAAATCATCTAATGAGATGCGACATTATAGAGGAAATAAAATATCTATGATTTTCCAAGATCCCATGACTACTTTAAATCCAGTATTTCACGTAGGTGAGCAGATTAGAGAATCATTAAGAGTACACAAACATAGTAGAATATCTAAAAGAAACGAAAAAGAAAAAGTTTTTCAACTGATCAAGGATGTTGGTCTTCCATCTCCTGAACAAATCTACTACCAATACCCATATCAATTAAGTGGAGGAATGCAGCAGAGAATTCTTATTGCTATTGCTCTTTCTTGTCAGCCAAAATTAATATTAGCCGATGAGCCCACTACTGCTTTAGATGTGACCATTCAAGCTCAGATACTGGATTTATTGCGGAAAATCAATAAAGATATGGGTACGGGAATTATTTTGGTAACGCATGACTTGGGAGTGGTAGCAGAATTTTGTCATAAGGTAGCAGTGATGTATGCAGGTAAAATAGTGGAAACAGGTTTGGTAGATCAAATCATTTATGATCCTAAACATCCTTATACAGAAGGATTATTAAAATCTATTCCAAAAATCGGGAATAAGAAAAATAAAATACAATCAATTCCAGGAGATGTGCCAGATTTAGCTACACTACCTAAAGGTTGTGCCTTTTATCCCCGTTGTAGTCAGCATATGCCTAAGTGTAAAAAAAATGAAATTCCTCTACAAAAAATTGAAAAAGAGCGACAAGTAAGTTGTTTACTTTATAAAAAAGTATAAATTAAATTTATTTTAATTGGAGATTGAATTGGATAATAGTAGAGATGTTTTAGTTAATATAAAAAATATCAAAAAATATTTTGTAAAACGTACACCAAGCTTTCTTGGAAAGGTATTGGTCAATCAAAAAGCAATTATTCTAAAAGCAGTAGATGGAGTAGATTTACAGATAAAGAGTGGAGAAGTATTGGGTTTAGTCGGTGAAAGCGGTTCTGGAAAAACAACATTGGGGAAAATGGCTGTCAATTTATATAAACCTACACATGGCAGTATTACATATAGAGGCCAGGACATACATAAAATGAATAAAAAGGAATTAAAAATATTTCGAAATCACGCTCAAATTATTTTCCAAAATCCTTATTCTTCACTAAATCCCCGAAAACCTATTAGAGAAATTATTGCTGTTGCATTGCAGGAAAAAGGAATCACTAATCCTTCAGAACAAAATGATATTATTATTAATTTACTGTTAAAAGTAGGATTAACAAAACGCGATATAGTGAAATACCCGCATCAATTTAGTGGGGGGCAGAGACAAAGAGTTAGTATTGCACGTTCTTTAGCTATGAGCCCGGAGTTTATTGTAGCTGACGAGCCTGTTTCTGCTTTGGACGTTTCTATCCAAGCTCAAATTATTACTTTACTGGAAAAATTAAAAGAAGAATTTAACCTGACTTATCTTTTTATTGCCCACGATCTCAGTGTCATAAATTACATCAGTGATTATGTTGCAGTGATGTATTTAGGCAAAATTATGGAAATTGCACCCACTGAAGAACTTTTTAACTCGCCTTTCAATCCTTATACTCAAGCTCTTCTTTCGGCCATTCCTGCCTTAGGTAGAAAAGGCATTCATAAGAGGAAAAGAATTTTGCTTAAAGGAAGAGTTCCGACTCCCATTGACCTTCCTCCGGGATGTCCATTTCAAACGCGTTGTTTTGCAAAAGTTGGTAAAATTTGTGAAGAAAAAATGCCTCTTTTAGTTGAGGTGTCAAAAGATCATAAAATTGCTTGCCATCGGGCAAAGCAAATATTATAAAAAAAAGAGGTAAAAACAATGAATCCAATTATTGGTATTACTTGTTTTTGTAATTTGGGTAAAAGAAACACAGACGAAACTCCCTATTATAGAGTAACTAAAAATTACATAGAACCTATTATAAAATGCGGAGGAACACCTTTTATTATTCCTGTATTTTCTGACAATAATTTGTCAGAAAATATTTTAGATATCATTGATGGATTATTTCTAACTGGAGGTAGTGGGAACACTACTAAAGGTGATCGGAGAGAAGTAAAAGAAAGACCAAGAACTTTACGAGGATGGGATGAAAAACGATATATTGCTGAACAATATCTTGCAAAAGCTGCCATAAAAAGAAATATGCCTATATTAGGAATATGCAGGGGAATGCAAATGATTTGTGAGACGGCAGGAGGAAAACTTAGCAATAGATTTTTAGATGAAATAGATACCGGTGGAGTTTTACATCGACAGAAGTACAAGGAAAATATCCCTACACACTTTATTAATTTGGAAAATGGTAGCCTACTGCAACGAATATTAAGGACCTCAGAAATAAAGGTAAATAGCTTTCATCATCAATTTTGCGTAGAACCGGGTAAAGATTTTAAAGTTTCTGCTTGGGCTAAAAATAATATAATCGAGGCTATTGAAAGTCCAGCTTACCGTTTTATTTTAGGTTTACAATTTCACCCGGAAGAATTATTTGCTGATTACCCTGTATTTATTAAGATATTTGAAGCTTTTTTAGAAAAATGCCATGAGTATAAAATAGAGATTAAATAAAAAAATATTTTATTATTAATAAGGATACAATAATTTGGTAAACAATTCACAATTAGAAAAGTTAATAAAAAATAATTTTAATGAAGGCCTACATGAAAAATTAGCAATTAGAGATAAAGTATATTTTATTTTAAATGAAGCCATTTTACGAGGGGATCTAAAACCTGGGCAAAGACTAGTAGAATCAAAATTGGCTAAATTAATGAAGGTTAGCAGGACTCCAATCAGGGAAGCCATTATAGGATTAGTACAGAAAGGTCTGGCAGTCCCTTCTCCTCCTAAAGGAGTAAAAGTAGCGCCTCTTCCTACATTGAGAGATTTATCTGAATTTTATGATATTAGAGGCGTATTAAGAGGATTGGCAACTAGAAAAGCAACAAAAAATATTACACTTAAAGAGATGGCACGTTTAGAAGAGAATATCAAAAAAATGGAAGCGCTTCTTTTAGAAAAGTCAATTAGAAGAGTTTCAAAATTAAATATAGAATTTCATAAGATTATAGAAGAATGTAGTCAGAGCAGGGAATTGATTTTATTATTAGATAATCTCTATAAAAGATCAAGGGAAAATTTTGCTGTGATCATTTCCAGGAAAGAACGACAGATGGAAGCGGTAAAAGAACATAAAAAAATCGTTAAAGCTCTAAAAGAAAAAAATGAAAAACTTGCGGAAACATTAATGAAACAACATGCAGAAAATGCAAAGAAAGCCTTAGAAAAAGAGATAATATTTTGTAGAAAAGTAAAAAAATAAAATATACTGTTTATTATAGTAAAAGCTGTTGATGCACTACTGATTGGCGGTATTCCGGATTACACCAAACTTGTCGTGAATAGGTTATTAAATCATAATCATTTTTTTTATAGAATTATTAAGAGAATTGGTAATAAAAGGAATTAAAAAAATAGAAGAAGAAAAATATTCATTTAATTTTTCGCATATCCTATATAAAAATATTCACTACAATTCATCCATCGCTTCTTTTAAGGTTTTAATATCTTGCCAGGTTTTTGCTTTGGGACTGCCGGGAGCGGTGCTTTCGTTTCTGCATAAATAGCTGGGATGAAACATGGGAAATATTTTTATTTTCCCCAGCCAATCAAACCAATTACCTCGTAGTTTTGTAATTCCTTTTGTCGTTTCGAGAAAAAACTGCGTAGGTATATTCCCCAAAGTGACAATAATTTTTGGGTTGATTAATGCGATTTGAGCC
>Ga0272441_10008144_pt1 | contig 16747 bp, 6 predicted proteins | sample SSMProp6N_FD_193582 | JGI IMG/M metagenome (GOLD analysis project Ga0272441, IMG submission 193582) | Marine sediment archaeal communities from Little Sippewissett salt marsh, Falmouth, MA, United States - SSM-Prop-6N | ecosystem: Environmental > Aquatic > Marine > Wetlands > Sediment ...
CCTGGCCACACAGGAGAAAAGAAGGAGCGGCATAAGGAGAAATGGATCCACGAGGGAGGATTGAAGCAGACCAGCCTGTTCAGTCTCAAGCACAAGTTGCAGACTGGGGCAAGCCCGTAGCTGCAGGCTGAGTAATAAATCAGAAAAAAATATCGGTTAAAAAAAAGGACAGGAGAAGTGTGGATTGATTACTAGTAATCACTAAGGAATCATTTAAGAGATTTGGCTGAGACAGGATTACAGAGTCCAAAAATAGGATTTATGTATAAGTTTTGCAAGGTAAAAGAAACAAACCAATTCTTTAAATAAAGTCTTCTGTCCCCTTTATCCTCTTTATCCTTTCTTTATCCTTTTATTTTTTTCTTGACAATGGAGAAGTTATATATATAGTGGTAAATCACATGTGATTGATGCAGTGCAAATAGCTGTCGGGTGAGTCGTAATTAGTAGATGTTTTGGTGTTTGTTCTGACGTGTAAAATGAGGGGAGTGTGATGGGAAAGACCGCTTTATTATTATGTTTATTTTTATTATTTGTTATTTCCTCGGGGTGTGATTTTCCATTCGGGGAAAAGGATAGAAGTAGTGACGGGGACGACGGCCCGTCTAAAGACACTTCTCCGCCTGCTGTAACGTTTGTTCCCGGTGACGGGGACACGGGTGCGGACCCTGATATTGATATTGTCATTTCTTTCAATGAGGCGATCAGGATGACCGGTGGCGAAGAGATCACTGATATGAACGTATCCAGCCTTATTGTGCTGAAGGAAGACAATGGATCAGGAGGGGAAATCGCATTTCATGCGGAAATAAATCCTACCAAGACGGTTATCACGGTCGATCCAGAATTCCTTGACGGATTTAGCAGTTATTACCTGCATGTCGATCCTGTAGAGGATTCACACGACAACGAAGCACCGGAGGCTTTCGCCGTATTCCAGACAGGGAGCGGCGTTCCCAACGGACTGGTTATTAATGAGATTTTTTATGATGCTTCAGGTTCCGATTCGGATTCAGGTGAGCTTTTTATTGAGATTTGCGGACCGGCAGGGCTCGACCTTTCATGCTACAGGCTGAGCGCTGTTAACGGAGCTGACGGGGATGAATACCGGTCCCGCTATCTTGAAGGAAACATTCCTTCTGACGGTTATTTTGTGCTGGCACAGGCGGAGCAGGATTACGCGGATATGGTATCCTCATTTGCGGATCTTCAGAACGGGCCTGACAGTCTAATATTGTACAGGGGTACGGAAATCGCGGACGCTGTCGGGTACGGGTCATTCGGAGAACCCGCACATTTCAAAGGAGAAGGCGACCCGGCCCCGGATGCTTCCGGGGGAAACTCGATAACACGTGATGGAGCCCATTCCGACTCCGGAGATAATTCGGAAGATTTTTCTGAATCCTCCCCGACACCGGGGATATAAAGGGAAAATTGCGGAAATGACGGAACGTTCAACAGCATACCGTTATTAAAAAGGATTTTTGTGGATTGTAACCGCGCATATAAAGTTTTGCAACTGTCTGCTGTATTCGCATTATTGCTCTGTCTGACTTCCTGTGGAGAGAGCGACGGCGGATCTGATGGGGGCAGTGAAGAAAAACACTATAAACTCGCCGGGTACTATCGTTTTGAAGATGTGGACACAGGTGTAAAAGACGAGACGGACAATCATAACGACGGCACAAATGTCGGCGCAATTGTCAGGGTGGAGGGATACAGCGGCTACTGCTTTTCTTATGCCGGAGAGGGCGAATACGCGGAGATTCCTGACAGCCCTGATTTTGATATAACAGAGGATATAACCATAGATGTATGGGTTTATCCGGCAGACACCAGCGGGATTCTTCCTGTAGTGGGTAAATGGGGGCCCGGGGAATATTCATACCGTCTGTATCTTGAGGAAGGTATCGTTACATTCGAGCTGAGTACGGACGGGGCTGAGGCGGGGTATACCCTTGCGAGCGGGAATCCCGTGGAGGCCTTAGCTTGGACCCGGATAACCGCGGTCAGAAAGGGCGACATTGTCTCGCTGTACCTGAACGCCGAGTCTGAAGGGGAAGGCACGTACGGTGAAGCCCTGTTCTCAGGCGGTGCCAATCTCATAGTGGGAGGATACGGGGATTCGTGGGTGGGCAAGATAGATGAGCTCAAAATATACCGGGAGGCGGTATTTCCCGAACCTGACACGGAAGCGCCCTGTGCAGTGGGAGATCTTTCAGCCGGGACTCCCGGTGTATCCAGAGTGAGGCTCACATGGACAGCGCCCGGGGATGACGGGAATGAGGGCAGAGCGTTCATATATGACATGCGGATATCGGAATCCCCGATCAATGATTCGAATTTCAGTTCCTGCACTCAGATAGGCAGCCTTCCTGATCCTTCCCTGTCCGGTTCCGAAGAGACCGTCATACTTACAGGACTTGAGCCCGGAACCGCATACTATGCCGCGGTCAAATCTGCGGATGAGAACGGGAATCTATCCGGACTTTCAAATATCGCCCAATTCAGCACGCATCCGCCACTTACAGCGCCTGTCATGATTTCAGCCAAGCGTTCGGACACGGAAGAGGGTATTGAAACAGAATGGTCTTCAGGCGGCAATTCGGATGTGTTTTATCATCTGTACAGGGCGGTTCCGGAGGGGGAATATTCAAAAATATGGATCACGGCCGATCTTTCGTGTACGGACCTTCTTGCTGAACCTGAGACAGCCTATATGTACAAGGTGTGCGCGGCGGACTGTTTCGGTGAAGAGGGCTCGTTTTCGAACGAGGTTGGATACAGGCCCGATTTTACAGATTCAGACAATGACGGCATGGATGACCAATGGGAGCTTGATCACGGTCTTGATCCTGATAATCCGGATGACGCTGACGGGGATCCTGACGGGGATCATCTTTCCAATTATGAAGAATACTGTGCAGGCACAGACCCGTCAAACGCTGACACGGACGGCGACGGGCTCAAGGACGGTGTTGAAACAGCGGGCGGCACCGACCCCCTGACCCCGGACAGCGAGGATATAGACAGCGACGAAATACTGAATAAATATGACAGTGATAATGACAATGACGGGATTCCGGATGAATGGGAGGTTCAAAACAGTCTCAATCCGCTCGATCCTTCAGACGCTTCACTGGATCCTGACGGGGATTTTCTCATAAACAAGTATGAATATGAAAAACAAAGCAACCCGCACAACGGCGATACGGACGCAGACGGAGTAATTGACGGATATGACGAGCTCCCCTGCAAAGAGGACATTATCATAGAAAACGAACTGCGCAGGGTTGAATCGGTCGCAGGATCGGAGAATGGAAGTATCGGCGATGGCATTCCTCCTTCCGAAGCGGTCCTGGGTAAAATTGCGGGTATATGCGTGACGAATGACCGGAAAGTCTTCATCGCTGACAGGGAGCTGAATTCCGTGCGCGTTATAGATCTGCCGAGGAATAAAATATACACAGTCGTTGGGAGCGGAGGCGCTGCCGGGTACGCAGGCGACGGGGTACAGGCAAGCCAGGCCCTAGTGTGCAGCCCTTCGGATGTTGCAGTGCGTGATTCCGTGTGCGTGATCGCAGATTCCGGCAACCACAGGATACGTGCAGTCAATTTGAACATAGAGAAGCGCACGGTCCATGGCACAGTTATCGGCCCGGGCGAGATTGCTACAATAGCGGGCACCGGATCGCCGGGATATGAGCAGTTGGATACACAGGCCCTTGAAACCGAGCTCAACAACCCCTGGGGGCTTGCGTATGATGATGAGGGGAACCTGTACATCGCGGAGCAGGGCAGTCACATTATCAGGAGGATAGATGTATCGGGGGTAGTTGCCCTTATCGCGGGCAAGGGAGGAACACAGGGGTATTCGGGCGGAGGCGGAGATCCTCTTGCATCGCTTCTCAACAGCCCGCAGGGAATTGAATATGCGGACGGGAACCTGTATGTGGCGGATACGGGCAACCATATAGTCCGGAAAATAAATGTATCCGAAAATACGATCCGCACCTGCGCGGGCATACCGGAGCAGTCCGGTCTTGCGGGTGACGGAAGGAAGGGGACTGAAGCCCTGCTCAATTCACCCCAGGACGCTGCATGTTCTGTATACGGTGAAGTGTATATTTCTACGAAGCACACGGTACGGGTCCTGTATCCGGACGGCCGTATCATGCGTTACGCGGGAGGAGTGCCGGGAATCCCTGATTCTTCGATACCCCTCGGTCTTGCAATAGGGGGAGGCGGGATCGGTCTTTCATGCACCGGGGACCTGTTCTTTGCGGAAAATAGCACAGCGCGGGTTATACGGATTCCGTATATTTCAGATAGGACATACATAACAAAAAAAGCAGGGCTGTTTCAGGGCGCGCAGCCTGACGGGGATAATACACTGGCGGGAAATCCGGCCCATGAGACGTTTGCCGCAGCCCATGATATGGACACGGATCCCTGTACCGGAGAAACCGTGTATTCGGATACGCAGGTGAACAGGGTGAGGAGAATTAATACGGGCGGCCCGGTCTCGGTCATAGAGGATATAACGTCAGACGGGCAGTTTTCCGGTATCGGGGAAATAGAGGTGATGCACCGCGGTGAAGGTACAGTATATATTGTAGCCGATACGGAAGCATATACCATTTCTGCGGTCAACACGACAGATACGGAACAGACAGTATTCGGACGCTCGGTGCCTGCGGGAGGATGTGCGGTCATTGCAGGATCAGGTTCGGATACACCGGGCCCTTTTTTCGAGTCGCGTTTCCATCCGAAGGTCCAGGACAGCCTGATCCCGGGAATACACCCGAAGTCAATGGCATACGGGTATATATATGATGAGTCTGAAGGCAGGGACAGGGATGTCCTGTATATCACTTCGGCCCACCAGGGAGAAGGCAACCTGATCCTCAAGCTCACTGACGACGGTATGATCACATCGGTTGCAGGAGGCGGGGATATTGAGCAGTATGACAGCACATGGTATGTTAATTTTCGGATGGGCGACAATGTTGCAATTACGCTCGATGCTGCGAATAATATTATTTACGCTGCGGATCCCGAAGCGCATGTGGTATTCAAGTGCGGCTGGGACCATACAATATTCGGCTCCCGCGTGTGCGGGTACTACGGGCAGGGAGGGTATGAGGAAGGGAAAAATCTTGGAGCGATTGATGCGCACCTTTTATTTCCTGAGGACATCAGTTATTCGGACGGCAGGATAATTATTGTAGATTCAGGCAACCTGAGAGTGCGTGTTATAGAGGAGGGATACATCCGGACGGTCGGAGGAACAGGAACAGCAGGTATGACAAACATGCACGGACTGGGTTTAGAGGGGATGATGAATCAGGATATGCGCGTACAGGCCTGCACCTCCGGTGTACTGGTATCTGACATGACAAACTGCTGTATTTCCTGTATCTCAAATCATGCCGATTCTGACGGTGACGGCCTGACGGACACAGTGGAGGCTGCTCTGGGCACGAACCCGGAGTCCGCGGACACTGACGGGGACGGTCTGAGCGATTATGAAGAGGTTGCTGAATACGGCACGTCGCCCGCAGAGAATGACACTGACGGTGACGGCCTGACGGACAGCGAGGAGGTCCGCGGCGGGTCAGACGCGCGTGACAGCAGTGATATATGGCGTGATACTGACGGGGATTTTGATGATGATGGAATTGATGACAGTATTGATGATGACGCTGACAACGATGGGATCCCTGATGAAGAGGACGGCGATATCTATTCCGGATCCATACTTTCGGTGGAATACGAGGGCAGACTAATCAGCAGCGGGGACACACATGAATACGGCACAGCGCCGGCTGACCTGAATCGGGAGGTCAGAGTAACCCTGAGCAATCCGATCGGGAGAATATCCGTGTACGGGGACGGCACCAAGCTCTATTATCAGGATCCTGAAACTGAAGGATGGACCGAGACGGTAGCGGGCACAACAAAGGAGATCCGGTTCAGGATAAAATTGCCGGACAGTTTCCATTCGGAACCTGAATTGGATACCACGTTCACATACAGTGTAGATATACAGGCGGTATGGGAGAACAGCCTTGGAAGCGTGAGCGCGGACAGCCATTCATTCAGCGCGTCAGTTTTTATAGAGGGCTCTGATGAAAACAGCGGAGGAAACCAGGATCCCCAGCCCGGGGACATGCACGAATACATGGTGCCGGACCGGGGCAGCTACACGTTTGTTTTCGGATGCAACGAGATCTACTACGGCGGCACTGATGATTATGAACTTTATTATGATAGCGGACATATCCACTATGCGTGGGAGCTGTACGGTGACCAGCGCACAGAATGGCAGGACCTGTATAATGCGAAAATCCAGCAGGCAGAGGATGCGCTTGCTAACGAGGATGATCAGAATGCCAAAGTCACACTTGCCGGTTTTCCCGGAACCCCTGACACGCTGGAGCTTGATACAAACATGATGGAGTATTTTCTGTTATGGGGTGATCAGCATTATATTTCTTATCATAACTGGATTTATCACAAGGATTCCGATGGATGGTATAGGGTTATCACCAGTCATGAACTTGATTCCCGGTTTAAAACCATACTTGTTGACCATATCGGAGATTGGGACCCGGACGATCCGGAAGGATATATCGTGTACAGCAAAACATTCGGGGAGGCCGACACACAGCCTCTCGAAACCCCGGTGCCGTACAACCTGCATGGACTGAGCGGGGCTGTTCAGAGCTCAGTCTTGCTTTTTACCGGTACAATGGATGTAACCTGTGAACAGGCCGGGGGAAACACGTATACTATTGAAATTACATCTGATATAAGAGACACACTCTACAACGTATACTCAAGAGCCGGAGGCACGTGCGGAAAACCGGAATGTATGCTGTATATTCCGGAGTCGGCTGAGAGCAAAAACATCCCTTTTGACAGGGAGCATCCTACTGAAGAAGAAGTCCTTGAATATTCAGGGACCCTTTCGAACATCAGCCTTTCACAGGGGACAAATACCCTGTATCTGGTCCTGAAAAACGATGCTGAAGATGTCTATTCCGAGCCGATTTTGATTGATGTGGATGACACCGGCGCTCCCGATGTAAACTATTCCCACAGCTGGCAGTCCGGCAGCAGCCAAAGGCTGGGCGTTCTCAGTATGGGATGTCCTATGAACCTTGAATGTATCGGCTCCATGAGCTTCTCCGTAACAGGGAGCACAACACGCACGATCGGTCCCGGAAGCGGGAACGGGTTTTTAATAACAGATAATGTGGACAAGTATGAAAAAAATCTGAGCCCTGACATTTACATTTATAAGCGTCCCTGGGGAGTACGGATAAACAGATGCCCGGAGAGCATTACAGGGGACCCGGACGGTGTGGAAAAGGATGCATGCGGTTTTGTTATAGGCGACGCCTGGGACCTGTTCCTTTTAAACGAGAACCAGTCGAGGCTCGGTACATGGGCGTCATGGAGCACGTACAGAGGCCATTTCGAAGAGGAGAATGACGGCAGCTTTGATTTAAAGGAGTGCATCTTCCCGGTCAGGGAATATCGGGTCCGTATGGATACGGATGACAATGAATTTCCGGCCGCCCTTTTTATTGTATGCGAGGAGGGCTGCGCAGGAAGCTCTGCACCGGGAAGCGGGGCGGAAGACGGGTATGTTTCTCCGGTTGTCAAGGTCGATGCATCGGGAGGTACGTCATCATCGTTCATTCCCGTATATTCCTCCGATGATTCGGATATATCCGGAACCTGTGTGAAAGTTGTGCCCGGTTTCACCCTGAGCGCTTTTTACAGCAAAGGCCCGTTCGGAGGCGGAAGGATCCGGCAGACCGGGAAGTGCCCGGTGCCCGAACTGATTAGCCGCACCGAGATATCCGGAACGGAAATACCCCGGCCCGTTCCCTCGGGCGAAGCAGCATACACGGGTCACGGTATAGTGGCAGCTACAGGGGAGTTCATGGAGACCTGCACCGACCTGACCGTTCCGGGCAGGGGCATGGACGTCCATATCACCCGTACCTACTGTTCCCAGAACTACGCAAGAAGCGGTATGGGCATGAACTGGGATTTCAATTACAACAAGCGGCTCTACATCGACGCATACACTGGTGACGGTGAGGATGTGTGGTATTACAGCGGGTACGGCAGAAAATACAGGTTCTCGGATCCTGCCGAGGTTTCCGAAAATCCGGGATTCTATGAGTACACAAGCCCCGCAGGCGTATCCCTGAAACTCGTCAGAAAACCCGACAATTCATACGCAGTGAAGAGCCCATCAGGCATACAGTACATGTTCCCGGCAGAACACGGGGGGAACCCGTATTTCCTCAGGATCTCCCGGGTCCGTGATCTCAACGGAAATGTGATCACATTCGAGTACAATTCCAAGGGCCGTCTGAACCGGATCGTGGACACCCTCGGAAGAGATATAGATATTGTGTATGACCTTGCCGGTAATATCCGGGCTGTACAGGATTTCAGCGGGAGAAGTGTCACCTACACATACCATGTGTACGGCGAGGAGGAGGGCGGTACCGATATCGGGTGTGAGGGTGACCTTGCAAGTGTCACCTTCCGTGGAACAGAAGAGGAGAAAATGTTCCGGAGGGTCGGGTACGAATATTCAACTGACGGCACGCGGTTTCTGAAGCACAATCTTACGCGGATCAAGCGGTACACATCAGGTACGGAATACACAGTCATGCTCGAAAACGAATATGACGCACAGGACCGTGTGTGCGGGCAGAAAACGCCCGGGTCAGGCCTGTCAGCAGAGATCGTATATTCGGACGGCTTTACCCGGTTTACGGATCGGAACGGATCGGTGACCGAGTACCTGTTCAATTCAGCAGCGCATGACACGCTCGCTTCGGCAGTTGTGCAGAAAAACGCTGAGGTCGAGGGGACTGTACAGGACCTTGCAATAGTATATGAATATAACGCATCAAACCTGTGTGTTTCCGATATTGTGTATCCTGACGGTCAGGCTGTCAATTACCAGTACTGTTCCGGGGAAACGGATCCGCGCAGGAAGAGCGATGTGAAACAGATCACAGTGCAGGCGGGCACTCCCGATACGGGAATATCGAACCGGCATTCTTCTGTGTGCACTGTGTATGAATACAATTATGAAACAGACACCGCAGCCGAATACACGCGTCTGGTAAAGACAACGGACTCACGCGGCAATGAATGGAAAACGGAATATGACGAATGGGGCAACCCGCTGCGGACCCTCCCTCCGGCGTGCGCAAGGGGAACGGTTGAATGGGGCGAAGTGACGTATAACCTCAGGGGGCAGCCCGTTAATGTGAAGGTCTATGCCGGAACTGAACCGGGGTCCGGAGGAACCCTGATGCGGGACACGGATATCTACTATTTTGCAGCGAATGCCTCCTCGTATGACAGTGGTTCTGACGGGACCGGGGCTGACCGCACAGGCGAGGATTCTGAGGGGTCGTTTGCCGGCAGAGAGGTCACCACCGTATACAGGCCGGACGGGCAGGAAGAGTATATTGTGCACCGCGACCTCGACAAACTCGGAAGGACAGTGAAAGGGTACGGTCCCATGAACAACGCTGTCACGCTCGATCTGAACCCGGCCGGGGAACCGGAGTCGGTAGAGGACGGATACCTTGATGCAGATGCAGTGTTCAAGCGGAACACGGCAGGAGAACTGATAGAGACAACACGTGATTACAAAACCGGGATCCAGGGATATGTCAACATGGAGATAGGAAGCGGGATACGCACTACCGCCCAGTATACTGACCGGGGTGAATTGAAAACGGCCAGGCTCTGGGGAACAGGGTCAAGGGAGAATACGGTCCGTACATTCGGGCGGGAAGGCGAGCTCAAACAGGCAGCCCTGCCGGGAAGCGAACCCGCTGTATACGAATATACCCCGCAGTATCTTCTCAAAAAGATCACGCGCGGAAATACAGAAGTCACACGCACATACACAAAGGCGGGGAATGTTCGGAAGATCGAGACAGGCGGCGGTCATACGGTCAATTTCCTGTACGACGGGCTTGCCCGTCTGAGAAAGGTTGTGTTCACCTCCGGCAGGTATGCGGAATTCGAATATGACGAAGCCGGAAACTGCACAAAGAAATACACGGGCACCCCGAACGGGACCGATTTCTTCCAGTCCGTATTCACGTATGATGAAGCCGGCAGGCTTTTCAGGACAGAAACCTCGGGGTCGGATACCGGGACCGAAACAGCTGATATCCTTTTCAGCGGTTTTGCCGAAACAATTACTGATAATTATTCCAATGCAACGGTTATTACCAGGGACGGACTGGGCAGGATCGTATCGGAGCTTTCACCCGAAGGCGTAAAAACCGAATATACCTATGACGGCAGATCGCGTGTTACCCGTATGAAAAGGACAGAGCCGGTCCCGTCAGGACAGCCCGAGGTCCGTATAGCGGACATTGAATATCCGGATGCCTATTCTGCTCAGGTCAGCCGGTACAAAGAGGGCGGATCGATGAGCCTGCGCACATCGCACCTCCATTTTGATTCAGAAGGGAATCTCCTGAAGAGCATAGATCCGGAAGGCAACACGGTCTGGAGCGAGCCTGACGAAGCCGGCAGAATCATCACCCGCAGGAGGGAGAGCGGCAATACAGCACTGCCCGGAGCAGGGGCCGGGCCGTCGATCACCACAAAGATCGATCTGGATGCGTACGGAAACCTGAAAAGCGAATCCGATGCCAACGGAAATATAACGCAGTATGTGTACGATTCGAGAAACAGGGTCATACAGCGGATAAATCCTGACGGTACGCAGCGCACCCTTACCTACATGCCCGACGGCATGGTGCATACGGTCACAACTGAAGGCGGGTCCGTTATTACCAATACATACGATTCGGAGAACAGGCTCGACTCGCGCGATATATCACGCGGTACAGGGATCGAGGGCACCACGCATGAGGATTTTGAATATGATATCCTCGGAAGGATAAAGAGCACCCATGACGATAACGGCGGGAGTACGGCGGTAAACAGGGCGTTCACGTACAGCGGTGCGGGTGATGTGCTCACTGAGACCCAGTCGGCCGCAGGCGCTCCTGCACGTGTGATGGGGTTTGAGTGGTACGATGACTCTGCGCTTAAGGGGATGACATACCCTTCGGGAACAGACGTTACTGTTACACGCGACGCATTCCGCAGGCCGCAGGCCTACAGCGTAACATCAGGTTTCGGACAGGACGATATTTCCGCGGACATGGTTACCTACTCATACACGGGCACGGGCAGGGTCGCCGCCCGTTCAACGTTCAGCAGCGGAATCGAAACAGTCCGGGAAAAGTTCGAATACAATGATTTCGGCGAGACGCGGTCAGTGCAGTACACATTTCCGCTGATACCGGGCCAGGTGCACGGGTACGCCTACACCCGGGACAACACAGGAAACATCATCAGCAGGACTACAGTCCACACGATCGAAGGCCGGCCGGGCAGAATGGAGATATTCCAGTACGACGACCTGTACAGGCTCACATCATACACGTCCGGTGCAGGCTTGAGTATTTCATGGACGCTTGACAAAGAAGGCAACTGGCTGCAGGAAACCAGGAACAATAACATCCTCACCCACGTGTACAATTCCATGAACGAGCGCACTTCCCATAACGGGACTCCGGTGTTCCACACAGATGACGGATGCTTCAAAAGCAAAGACGGAAAAGACCTGTACACCTACGACTACAAGGGCCGCATGGTCTCCTCCTTTACCATGGAAAAGACAAGTTGCACTGACCCGGAGAACATGTACGGCACAGAGGTAACAGCGGACTCTGAGGATCCGTCCACACCGGTTTCCCTTATCACGGACAAAACCACTGTGGACTCAATCCTGCCCGGGCACTGCTTCCGCTCAGACTTCACATACTCAGAGCACTGGATCGAAGTGGAATTCAGGGACGGATTCGGCGGAAAGCGTGAGCGGGAATTCAATTACGTGGATGTGTGGTTTCCAACAAGCCTCGGGAAAGTCGGGGGATTCCGTCTGCAGTACAAAGACTGCCTGGGAAATTACAGCACAATAAATCAGTCCGATGTAATAGAAAGCGGAAAATTCACATTCGGCACTGACGGGGAAACGGTCATCCCCGGGGTAAACTCCCTCACAGGTCTGCCCTGCCACTATATATCGATCGAGCTTGCCGGGTCGCTTCACGCAGTATCAGTGACATACCTGCAGCCTGCAGAGAGCGGCCCTGAAAAGAATCCGTTCATAATCGCGCTCAACGAAATAGACATCGGCCTGAAAAAAGCGCACACAGCCACATACGCCTACGGCACTGACAATATCCGTGTCAAAGCAGTGGTGGACGGCAGAGAGACAGAATACGTAACATCCGGCGGAAGGGTGCTTGAAGAATACGAGGTGGTAAACACGGAGCGCATGCTGAGTGCAAGATACCTCTACGGAAACGGCCTTGACGAGCCTGTGGCAATGGAAAGGGATCTGGATCTGAGCGGCTCTTTTGAAGGGGACGAGCTTTTCTTTTATTTAAGGGACGCACAGGGCAATATAACAGGCCTGACGGATTGTGACGGCGAAATCCTCGAGCGCTACGACTACACCCCGTACGGAAAAGTGAAAATCCTTGACAAAGCAGGCAACATCAAGTATAATCAGCAAACAGGTGAGCCGATGAAAGTATCAGAATATGAAAATCCGTATCTTTTTCAGAGCCGAAGATTGGACCCGTGGTCTGGCCGCTATTACTTCCGCAACCGCTATTACGATCCGGAAACAGGCCGCTTCCTCAGCCGTGACCCGGCGAGGGATGATTCGCTGGGGAATCTGTATGCGTTTGTGAACAATAATCCGGTGAATGCTGTGGATCCGTGGGGGTTGGAGGAAGTTTCTTATGATCAATTACTGAGTGGATTTATGAAAAGTGCAAGTGCGGATGAGATTGGCCAGCTTTTATTGTATTTATCAGAAGGGAATAAAATAACTGTTGGGGATGTATGGTTAGATCCTGATTATGACGATGGATGCGGTTGGGCTAGTAGTTGTGATATTCAGATAGAAGAAGATAAGGGAATAGGGGAAGCAGTAAAGCAATTGAAATGGGGTTTAAAAGAGGCAGTTAAAGAAGGGAAAAGTAGAAGCTTTGTAAAACTGAAAAGAGTAGCTAAAATTATTAATGGTCTTTATCAGGCTCATTCTAAATGGATGAAACTTAGAAGAAATACAGAAAATGCAATTAAATACAAAGAAACTGCTGATTTAATTTTAAAGGAATATTTTGGGAATAAGAAAAAATTAGAAATAATTAAAAATTTAAATAGTTTTGTTTCTAAGGTGAAGACTTTTGTAAAATTGGTGAAGAAATATAAATCAAAAACATTAGATAGGATTGATAAATTTTACGAATTAAGAGAAAGCATTAATCATAGGTTTAACGATATCGTTAAAATTCCTGGAGAAAATAGCATTTACAAATTAACGGGTAATAGTAGTTATAAGAAATTTTCAAAATGGTTAAATAAACTCGACAAAAATATTGGAAGAATAGTCATCGTTACGAATATATTTGATATTTTACATACAATGAAAGACTGCGAAGATCCGGAAAATCAAATGGAAGCTTTAGAAAAAGTATGGAAATTCTCTTCGCGTTTTGGCCTAAACAAAGTTTGTCCAAAATACGGAAAATATGTAACTGGGTGTATACAAGAAATATCTAAAGGAGTTACTGAAATTAAATGGAAACTTGTTGAAAATAATGTAGACGTAGCTATTAGAACGGGATTAAGTTATCCATATATGAAAATATCAGATTTAATGGGTTTGAAGTAGGAGCAAAACAAATGACAAAAAACACCTTCAAGTTAATTGTCTTATTCATTATATTGAGTGTGTTTTCGGGATGTAGTAATACTAATGAAAAGTTAGAAAAGATTAGAGCTGATATTGTTGAACTTTATGGCCCATTAGATATACAATTTGACCAAGAAGAGATAGAGATATACAACAAAGTTAAGTGTGATGGGATTGAAAATACTGGCAACCTAGAACACAAGCTTGTTTATATTTTAGTCGGTGAAAGAAACTTTGAAATTACTCCCGGAAAATATGATAGTATTTTAAAAGATAATATGGATGAACTGATGGATATGGTTTTTAGCATAAAATATTCATCAGAATTAAGTCAGAAAGCAGGCCAGAATGCAGTGTTATTATTACCGGTCGATAAATTGTTATTGGTTTTAGAAAACAAGAATATTGACTTGTCTGTTATGATTCTGGGACTCCACAGATTAATTCATGATTCAAAGTTGAATAACAAAGAAGAAGTCATAGCTTTTTTAAAAAAACTATATGACAAAAAAAATAATGTTGGTTTAAAACTCGTACTTTCATATCGGCTTCTCCAATTAGGGTATAAGAATAATCTTTGCTTTTTTATAAAACACCTTTGGATTTCGGAGTATTTCTCACCTGAAGCTATAGGAGAAAACAATTGGGGGAAAGATATAAATAAAATTCCTGATATTCCATCAATACCGTTAAATACTTATCAAGATTATAACACTTTCCTGAAAAAATATACAAACCAATCTTTCGAAACTCCTCAAGAATGGGAAGCTTGGAACGACAAAAACAAGGGTCAGATTTGCTGGGATGGGAAGGAAAAACAATATAAGGTTAAATAAAAAGGCGGGGATCGGGAATATCAGGAGAAAGAGTTTAGGGAAACCGGTTTTCGGGGGAAAATATCTTTAAAATATTCAAATAGTGCTTGAAATGGGGCGGTACTGAATATAATTATATCCGGGACTTTTAGTGATCAGAAGGAAGGAAATGAAAATAGTGAAACAGGTATTGTCTGTTGCATCAATAATTTCAATTATAATAATTATTGGATGTTCCCAACCGTCTGTAAAATCTGAGGATTCAGTTGGTGATTTCAAGGCAGGCAGAATTGTCGGTATTCAAGCGAACATGGAAAAAGTAGAAGATTATATCGTGACTTATCAATGGGGATCAGAAACAAGAACATACAAACTTAAAGATCTTCCTCCAAGTCAAAGGCAACAAGCCCTAATGATGAGAGCTCATTCAAGTGAAAAAGACCGTCAGTATTTAAGGTTATTAGAAGAAGAAGAGGAATTTGAGAAATGTAAGAAGTTAGCAGAAAGGGAATTGGCACCATTTCTGTTTGAGGATGCAGAAAAGGCATTGAAAAATTATATAGCTTCCTATCCGAAGGGATACTATACTAAAGCAGCAGAAGAGTATCTTTCTATGGTCCAGAAAAAGGAAGATGATTTTAACTGGCAAATTACTATATCATGTTTGCCAGATGAATCCAGTATGAAAAGTATCCAGAAGTTGGCGGATTATATTGATAATAATCCTAAAGGAAGTCATGTTGATGAGGCTAAAAATATGATAACAAAGATAATGATAGAGATTATAAAAAATAATAAGGAAGATAAGAATCGCGATTTATCATATATATATGATAGAAGAAGTAATAAATTTATGACTTTTCATGAATTTATATTAATTTATAAGAAGGAGAAAAATATAACGGAACACCAAAGCATAGAAGACGAAGCTATAGAGATTTTAGAAGAATATTTAAAATAATAATTGTACCTGTCCTCTGTAAGGAAGCAGGAGGGTGTAAGGGATCAAGGACTTTAGAAGCCCTTTTTGGGGGGAGGAGGGGGACATTGGTAACTTTGTAACTTAAGGATTTTCGGGAAGAAGAATGAAAAACCATAACATGAACGAATGCGGATTGCGGGTAGTTAAAAGGAGAAGGGTGTTGAATTGCAGGATATTCCTTAATTTATATTCTAATCAATGTCCCCCTCCTGGGCATAATTGTTTTGAATAAAACATGGAAATATTATGATTAACAGACTTGCAATCGCTGTATCCTTAATTTGTATAGTATTATTCGTAGGATGTAATAGAGCAAACCAATTTGTTCCGCTTCCAACTGAGGAAAATTCTAGTAATCCTGTTATCTACTTTTTTGGTGATAAATGGACAAAGATTTATAATATGGAAATAGTATGTAATAACAGAAAGATTGGTGAATTAGGCTCACAAAGTTATCTAAATTGGATTGAAAAACCAGGAAAATTATCTTTCTCAATTTACCCATGTGCAAGTTATCGTAGCTGGAAGTCAAATAACTTGAAGTTTGAATTAGAAGCAAAAGAGTTTAAAGAATATTATTTACGGCTTAATAGGATATTTAAGACTGAACAAGAATCTATTAAAGAAAGTCTAGCAAAAATACCATTTATGATTCTTGTTTCATTTATGTTTAATCAAACAGGATTTTCATCAGCACGTTCAGCTACTGTCAGTGTAACCATAGCAGTAGAAGAATTACCTGAAGAAGAGGCTTTGAAATTTATAAAGAAATGGAAACCACCGGAATTATTTATACCTGAATAAATTAAATCATATTATATAATTTCTCAAAGTTATAATGTGTTTTTGTATAATCCAAAGGGATATAAAGGAGTAGGTGATGAAAACTAAAATGGTTTTTGTGTTCTTTATTGTAATTATTTGTTATTCATCAAGTCTTTATCCTGCAGAAGAAGACTGGTATATACATTTAGGGAAGAAAGGGGACATTGGTAACTTTGTAACTTAAGGATTTTCGGGAAGAAGAATGAAAAACCATAACATGAACGAATGCGGAATGCGGGTAGTTAAAAGGAGAAGGGTGTTGAATTGCAGGAT
>Ga0272441_10008145_pt1 | contig 16745 bp, 9 predicted proteins | sample SSMProp6N_FD_193582 | JGI IMG/M metagenome (GOLD analysis project Ga0272441, IMG submission 193582) | Marine sediment archaeal communities from Little Sippewissett salt marsh, Falmouth, MA, United States - SSM-Prop-6N | ecosystem: Environmental > Aquatic > Marine > Wetlands > Sediment ...
AACTGTGGTTTAATCAACCTGATTCCACAAAAATCACTCAGGTTTTCTGTTTAAACAGGGCGTTATCCGCGGTTTCTTCAACTATTATTCAGACTCGAATCCATCGAACCCGTAAAAAGCAAAAATTCGAAAGTTGACAGATAAACAGAAATCATGCAAATATCGCATATCAATTCAATAAACAGTTAACAACACACATATAAAGAACCATCCACTTTTTCCGGGGGGAGAAAAATGAAAAGAACAAATAAACTGGTAGTAATCCTGTTCAGCTTGATAATAGCACTGTCATTCATACCCCCCCGGGTATTTGCCGATGAAGATCCTGCCTTTGTAATACCTGAAATCATGCTCCTCAACGCTCCGGAAAAACAGCAGAGACGGTTCGACATCAACGGTCCGTTTGATCTCTGGACCCTTTCCAATATTGCCTTTTCACTGATTGTCTGCACCGGCGATTGTGATGATCTCACCATTACCCTGAGCCTTAATTCCGAAATCGGTTCAAAAGACTACCTGGACTACACAGCGGTTACGGCGGGTTTCAGCGCGGTTTCCGCACTTTTTGCCGCGGACAGCCAAACAACCCCATACCGTATCAGCCTGACCCTGAATATTGACAGCCGTTTTGCCGCCTTGGCTCTGTTTACAACCATCACCGCAGTTTCAGACTCGCTCAAAGCGAGCGGTGAAACCGTCTTTCCCCTTGAATTCACCGTGGTCTATGATCTCAGTGAAACCGCGCCGACCGTTGTGCCCTATACCATATGGTGTGATAATGAAACAGCTTTGTGCTGGCAGGACCCCCAGAAGGACTATCACCTGGACAGCTGGAACTATGACACCCAGACCGGCTATTACGGCCTGAGCGGGCCCGATGCCAACCGCTACTGCAAAGAAATGGTCCTGGGCGGATTTGATGACTGGCGGGCCCCCACCATTGACGAGATCCGCACCATTATCCGGGGCAACCCCAGCTCAATCACCGGCGGTGACTGTCCCGTGGTGTCCGGTACCGGGCGGGCGGAATCAGCCAGCGAGGCGTGCCTGGAAGCAGAGCACTTTGCCGGTCCGGGCACCGGCGGCTGCTACTGGATCCCGGCACTATCCGGCAGCTGTAACCGCAACGACCCGGCCTCGGTGGGCCATCCCCTGGAATATGTCACCTCGGACATTGCCTCAGATGACGACAAGTGGATCGGCTTTGTCTCTTTTGAAAGCGGCCGGCTGGGATTCAATCACCTGGACAGCCTGGCCGAGATCCGCTGCGTCAGAGATGACGACGGCAGCACAATCTCCACCTGTGCAGAAAAAGCGGTCTGCGACCCGGGCGAAGCCCGGCGCTGCAGCTGCACCCTGTTTAAACACGGCACCCAGACCTGTAATGATGCCGGGAACTGTTTCGGCCCCTGCGAGTGTACCGGCTTTATTCCCACACCGCAATCTGTCGATGTCTGCCCCACCTGCGACCAGGTCACCGTCACCATCACCTTACCGGGAAAACTGTCTTACGTCCCCGGCCAGCTTGTGGCCTTCTTTTACCATCCGGAAAACTTTCCGCCCATGGGTCCGCCCGACGGCGGCACCTCGGACCAGCAGATCATGAATCCGGACCTTGATGTAGACAAACCTATGACCATCACCATCCCGGCCTGCACCTACTACCGGGACGAATGCCTGACCGGAGACTACCATTTGTATGTCTCCCTTCTGCAGGGGTCCGACCTGCCCATACCGGCAGCCGGCGATTACGTCTGGGGCCCGGGGAAAGACCCTCTTACCCTGGGAAGCGGCGACCAGGAGCTGACCATCGAGCTGGAACCGGTGGAATAAATTAAATTATGCCCTACAACAAAAAACCCGCCGTTTCGGCGGGTTTTTATTTTAAGAGTAATTTTGACCTACTTGGTAATGATCAGATCCTTGACCTTGATGTTCGACGGATCGATGTCGGACACCAGCTTGCCCAGGGACATATCTTCAAACACGTTGACCACCGTGGCCACCCCGATCTCCTCGGAATCGCTGCCCAGGACTTTGCCGGTCACCGGGTGAATGATCTTTTCCCCTTCACGGAACACGATAAATTTCATCTCCTTCTTGATGTGCTGGATGGTGCCGAAATCGGCGTAAATCTCCTTGCCGTCCACCTTGATCACGGTTCCCTCGATCAACGGAAAGCTGTGTTTGAACTTCAACGCCAGGCCGCTGGTGATGTACTGAATCTGGGACATTTCCTTGTCCTGGGTATAAACATCCTTGGCATCCAGCAGGGTCGAGGTCTCGGTATTGACCAGGCGCGCGTAAACCTCCAGCGAACCGGCCGTTTCCCGCACCGAGCCCATCAGGATGGCCTCGGCCGCCACCAGCCGGCCCACCTTGACCGCCTTGGACTTGTCCACCAGCTCGGTCTCGCTCAGTTTCAGCTCCTGGAGCACCTTTTCCAGCTCCGCACCGCGGCTGACAATGCCGAACCGCTGCTGCTCAAAGAAGGAGTCCACCAGGTTGTCATAGACAATGTCCGCGGAACCGGCTTCCTGGCCTTTGATGTCAAAGGGCAGAATTGCAATATTCATGCGGTTGCCGATCTGGTGAACTTTCGGGATTTCCCGTTTAATATTGATCTCTTTTTTTGCCGTGTTGCCGGCCGCGTCCGCCACTTCCACAACCACCTTGTTGTCACCTTCGGCCAGCTCGATCAGCTGGTTGAAATAAAGGGTCCGGCCCGGCATGACAAACAGCTCTTCACCGTTGATTTTAACGGTCCGGACCTCTTTCAGCCCGGTCACGCTGCCGTCGATGTACATGGTGTCATAGTAGACGGTCTGGGTGTCCACCAGGTCCTTCAAATTGAGCCGGAACTTGCCCACCCGCTCAACCGCGGCATAGTAACGGTTTTCTCCGGTGTCCAGCACCCCCGACCCCTGCAAGGCCATGCGGATCGGCCGATTCTGGCGATGCGCATACGACGGGGACAGCTTGTCTTTGGCCAGCCGGGGAACGTAAATCAGGTCCAGCTGCGCCATGGTGGTATTGCCGGCAATGTCCGTGGCCGCCATGCTGATCTTGTTGGTCCCCTCCTCCAGTTCCACGGTAAAGGTAAAGTCCACCTCGCGTTCCTTATTGTAGGCCAGCACCTGGTCATTGACTTTCAGGGTCGTAACGCCGGTGGCATCGGCCAGGGCGCCGCTGAGGACAACCTTGTTCTCCGCCACTTCCTGACCGTCGGCATAGTTCTTCACATTGAGCATAGGCCCCTGGTAATCACCGATCATCTTGATTTTCTTTTCCGAAACCTTGCCCAAGAGGTCCGTGGTTTTCACCCGAATCTCGTTAAGGCCTTTTTTCAGTTTCAGTTTCTTGGCAAACGGCAGTTTCTTGGCGGACAGTTCCACAAACAGGGGATCGTCATTCACCGATACTTTCTCGGCATAGGAATCGTCCTCCACCTCACCCTTGATATCGATTTTAAAATCATTGGTCACCGCACCGCCCAGATCGGCCAGGCTGATGCTGGGAGCGGCCGTATCGGACCCGGCCTGTTCCACAATAGCTTTGCGGACCTTGTTCAGGTAAAACTTGGCCTTCCCGGTCTCGCACGATGCCAGGGAATATTTCAGCTCCTTTCTGGCTTCTTCATGCCGGCCCAGCTCGTGCAGGGCCACCCCCAGATCACGATGCGGAAAATAGTCCACAAAATGCATGCCGTAGGTCCGGGCCCGACGCTGGTCCCTGTCGCGCTGCTTGATCGCCTCCCGAAAATCAGCCGCAGCTTCGGCAAAGAAACCGCCCTCTAGAAATGAGCTGCCCCGTTCGTAAAAATTCCACCAGCGTTCCCGGAAAAGTCCTTTGGTCACTCCGTACTGTTTACCGTCCTTGAAATACCTGGGGTCCGGAGGCGTGTTGCACCCCAGCAGGGACGCCAGAAGCACGGCACATGTCAAATAACAGATAAATAATGTATTCTTCATCATACCCCTTTATTTAAAAGTGATAGATCATCGACATATAGAACATATGCTGATCCACATCAGCATAGGAATGGGTGGCCCCACCGATCATTTCCCCGGCCACATCGTCGCCCCAGCGATAAATATAGGCGCAGTCCAGAACGGCATTACCGATCATGATCCCGGTGCCCACGCTGATGCCGAAGTAGTCGTCCGGGTGCTTGGCCGACGGCTGAGGGTCGGTAAAAACACCCAGCCGGAGCGGAATGATGGTTTGCTCGAGAATAAAAAGGTATTCACAGCCGAGCCGCAGCTGGGTGGTATCATGGATATGGGTGGACTTTCTCGGGGTGCCGGTCACCGGGCTCGAGCTGCTGCCGTGCTTCTGCTTGACCCAGAAATCGGACCACTGTGTCCGGTACACGTCAAAGGCCACGGTCAGGGCATCGGAAAACCGGTAGGAAATGCCCAGCCCGTAGGACATGGGAAATTCCATTTCATAACTGTTTTTGGAATAGGTCCGGGTATTGTTGACCACCCCCCGCCGGTCGGTCACCTTTTCATGCTGGTAAACCTCCCGGTCAAAATCCCCCTTGAGCGGCGACTTGAACACTCCGCCGATGGTAATCTTGCGGTTAAGCCGCCACAGAAACCCCACGTTGAAATTAAAGCCCTCAAAGTCCTTGTTCTTTTCATTGTAATAGGAGTACCCCTGCGTTTTAAACAGTCCCGACCCGGTAAAGGCCCGGCTTTCGGCACTCACCACGCTGGTCATTTCCCACTCATTGTCGTAACCGAGATTGTCGGTCCAGAAATTGAAGGTCATGCCCACGGAAAACTGGGGCGTGATCTGAACGGCAAAGGCCGGCGCGATCGCTTTGAGGGAGCCGGTCTGCTCATAGGAAAATTCGAAATCGTTGAGCAGGGTCACCCCGCCGGATTTGGCCATAGCCATGTAATCAAAGGAAAGCGTGTTGTAAAGGTCGTACAGCCGCTGGTAATTGAGGGACAGGACCACGTTCTTGTCGAACATCATCACCGGCAATGCAATGCTGAAATAGTTGAGGTCGTCCCGGTGCACCTCGTTCATCCCCCGCATTTCCGGATGAACTCGGGAATCCAGACGGGTCCGGCGATGGGCATAGCTGAACACAAAAGATATTTCCGGCCGTTCCAGCTGGATCAGGCCGGCGGGATTCCAGGAAGCTGCGGTCGCATCATCAGCCACCGCGATAAAGGCGCCGCCCATGCCCATGGCCCGGGCACCGGATCCTATCGGGTTGGGCGTCGAATTGATCTGAACGGTTGAAGCGATTTGCGCGAAAACCGGGGCAGCAGGCAAAAGACAGAGAGGTATCAAAAGAAGTAATATGAGAAATTGCTTCTTCAATAGAACCTCCTTTCCAAAAGCTTCTATTTGAATTTTGGTATATATATTGTGTTTAGAAAACATCTTTCGGTATGCCGGCCCCGGGTGAAAAATTTCAGTTGACCAGTTGCTCCAACCGCATCCCTTCCCGGATCCCGGCAATACCTTCGGGAACCGGCGCATAGGCCTCTTCGGCTTCTGCACTTGAAACCACGATTACACCGATGGGGCGATAGCGAACTCTACCGGTCCGCTCCGATTTTTTCTCTTCCAGAAGCTTGAACGCCATGCCCTTTTGGATGCCGGCATCTTTACCGATATTTAATACTACTTCGTTGTCTTCAATTGCAAGTATTTTCGCCCGGATCGGGTACCCCTGAATGACCTTTTCAACCACTTTGGCGGATACGGCCCTTGCCAGCGCATCCATATCCTTGCCGTTTTCTCGGACCGCCCCCTTCAGTGCGGTGGTTTCCGTATCCGTCAGCCGCAGGTTTACCCGCATATCCCCTTTATAGCGCATAATAGAACCGGTTGCAATGATTCTCGCCGAAAGGATCCGGCCCAGCCGGACCGCGGTATCCCGGTTGACCAGGTCGGTGGCACTGAGTTTCAATTCCGCAAGAAGCTTGTCCAGCATCTCCCGTTCCACAATCTGAACCCGGCCGCTTTGCTGCAGAAGATCGCTGAGCTGAAGCAGGAAAAATTCGTCCTCGCCTTCTCTTCGGGCCGGCGCACCTTTTCGGCTGAAATCGAGAAAACTGATGGCCACCGGACGCGAGGTCCAGGCATCCTTGGGCGGCGCCGGCACTTTTCCGCTTTTAAAACCCTCGGCCAGATCCTTGACCAGCGCATTGATGCGCTCTTGCCGGGCCTGGTCCGCAACCGCCTTTTTCTCTTTCTCGGCCTGCATCAGAAAGACCGATGCATATGGATCACCGGATCCGGTTTTGACCGCACTCTGAAAGGAGGAGAGCGCTCCCTGGGCATTCCCGCTTTTTTGCAGGGCAAGCCCGTAGTTGGTCGAAATCTCGGCGCTGGCCGGATTGAGCTGGGCCGCACGTCCGTAGTATTCCAGCGCCTTTTGTGTATCCCCCCGGCTGGAGTAGATTCGGCCGATACCATTGACGGCTTCCGCTTTCTGCCACTTCATCCCGCCCGTCACCGCTGCCGCCGTTTCATACGCTTTTAAAGCATCGTCCGTTTTGCCCTGGGCCATCAGAATATGTCCCTTGATCACATTGGCATACAGATTATAGGGTGCCGCCGCCAGGGTCTTTTCACACAATTCCATGGCCCGATCATAATCCCCGGTCTCGAAACAGACCGCGGCCAGCCCTTCCGAACGCTTGGGATCGCCGGCGCCCAGCCCCTCAAAACCCTGCCGGGCTTTTTCAATCTGGTCTGTATTTAAAAAGGTGTAGGCCTGCAGATAGGGGTCCGCCTTGACCGTCCGGTCTCCCCGGTTAATCAAAAAGAGTCCCAGCACCGCCAGCAGCACAACAGCCGCGACACCGGCGATCATTGTTTTCACAGTCAAGGACTTTTTCGCAGACTGAAAAGCCACGGTGTCCGCGGGAGCATTTCTGAGCTGTGCCGCTTCTTTCAGACCTGAAGCGGCCGTTTCTTCGGATTCCGCGTCTGTTTCCTCTTCGACTTCCAGATAGCTGAATCCGGGATCCCCGTACAGCATGTAACTGGCCCAGACAATGGTGTCCTCACCATATTCTTTGATCAGGCACATCCTGGCCTGACGCATGGCTTCTCCGATGGAGGCGCCTTCCATTAAGGCGGTATAAAACTCGGTGGCAAAAAGCGCGCCGGGCTCATCCAGGATTTCCCAGAAAGTACCGATATAGTGCTGAACCCCGGAAAGCAGAAAGGCATTGGCCAGACCGAATATTTCCTGATTATAACCGGCCTCCAGTTTCCACTCTCCGGTCTGACCGGACTGACAGGCATTACAGAACACCAGTGCGGGCATCGGCCGCCCGCCGACAAGTTTTATCACATCATCGGCCGTAAATTTTCCGCCCTCCAGCAGCCATCCGCTGCCGGACGGATCCTCCGGTGTATAGTCGGCATGGCCCGCATAGTGAACCACATCAAAATTCCGTATCTTTTCTTTCAGGTACGCGGCCGTCACCTGACCGGACTTCTGATTGGCACTGATAAAAGAAGGATTGACATCCAGTTTTTCCCGAATAAGCCTTCCCTCTTTTGCCGAATTCTCAAGATCACCCCGGGGATCCGATACAATCAGCATCTTTAAGGGACGGGAAAGCTCCCGCTGTTTGATATTGACCACGCCGTGACGGGTCTTGACAATCCGGCCCATATTGAACTTCTGGCACAGGAACTGCTCTCCGTCATGCAGCAGTTCCCAGGGAATCTGAACCAGGCTGTCCTCGATGGTAAACACCACATCCTGCACCCTGGCGCCGCGGAGCGCCGCTTTGGCTTTGGCGGTCAGCAGTTCATCAAACAACACCTGACCCACATCTCTCAGTTTGTTTAAAATATCTTTGGAAACCCTGCCGCGGATATTGGCCCGGTTCAGAGTATCGGTTACATCCCGGCAGTGTTCGTCAATCCTGGCCATGGTCACCTGAAGCTCTTCATAGGCCGAGATGGTACTCTGCGTCTTGCCCGTTTTCTCGGATGCCGTTACTTTCAGGGTCTCGTTGTCCCGGCTGATGTCGATTTCGAGCCGCTTTTGATTTTCCCTTCTTTTTCGCTGGATTTTCGCGGCAGACGCTGCCGATCGCGTCAGTCCGGCAACCGCTTCTTCATCGCCCCACACCACCCGGTAAACATCCATGGCTTCTTCCTTGCCTTTGACCTTGGTGGACTTGGCATACCGGCACACGATATCATCGGCATTGCGCACCGCGTCAAACACAGGCGCAGAAATCATGATTTCATCCGGCTCGGTCAGAGACTCGACCCGGGCCGCCACATTGACCACATCCCCGAAAATGTCTTTTTCCTCGACCAGGCCCTCACCGGTATTGATTCCGATTCGCACATGGATATGGTCTTTTTTATCTTTTTTGGTTTTGTTAAAATCAAACAGACACTCCTGCATGGCAATGGCGCTGCGCACCGCCGGTTCCGGGCCGTCAAAAGCCGCCATGATCGCATCGCCAATGGTTTTGATCACCCGACCGTTGTTTTTCTCCACACAGGGGAAAAGCATCTCATTATGCTTCTGGACCATCAGGCGGCCCTCAATATCCCCGTAGGTTTCGAAAAAACTGGTAGATCCCTTGATGTCCGTAAACATCACGGTAACGGTTTTGGAAAATTTTTCTTTGAGCTGCGCATCCAGTTCTTCCCGTTTCTTGAGGATTGCTTCGATACTTTTATCTTCATCAGGCAAACTGTTTTCTGCGATTCTTTCTTTTTCGTCAGCCATCGGATCACTCCTTTATTCTAAGTATGACTTCCCCCAGGTTCTGGCCCGCCTTTCGGACCGTCAGCTTGTACCAGCCGAAAGGCAAATTCTCAAACAAAGCCTCTCCCCGCACGGCCATACAAGAGGCCAGTTCTCTCTGAATATTCAAAAGCCCCAGCCGGACGCCTTCAATAGATTCTTCCGTATCCGGATGCCGGGTAAACACCTTGATATCGGAAGCATCCTGCCTTACCTTTTCTATTTCGATCTGAAGCTTGATTTCCTTAAACACTTTTTCCAAGACAACCAGGTTTCCGGAAACAACCTTTCGGCGGCCCCGCACATATACAAATTCCTGCGTCCCCGGAGAAAAAAGATCCATAAAAGCCCTGTAGACAGACCGGCACTTTTCCATAATCTGCTCCCGGAAAAGACCGGAAAAAACCGGTTTTCCCCGGGGAATCCGGGAGAAAAGCGCGTCCAGAACAGCCGCCGGCGCCGGACAAACCTGATCGGCGGGCGCTTCCGTTCTGAGATCCGCCAAGGCAATCAGCGTCTGGAGACACCGGTCACAGTGGCAAAGATGTTCTTCAACCTCTGCCATGCGCTGATCCGAAAGCCGGTTCATGACCAGGTCATGAAAAACTTCTTCCGGCGGGCAATCCGGCTTCACATCCCCGCTGTCATCCACGCTGTCATCCACGCTGAAACATCCGCGGAGCAAGTTTTTCATGCTATTGTCTTTACCAGTCATTTCCACTTTCCCGAGACGGTTCGCCACTCTATGTTAATCAATAGACGACCTAAGTCCTTTTTTCTTTGACCTTTTTTTTGCAAAAGCCTTTTTCAGCTTCTCGCGCAGATAACTCCCCCGGCTGTAAACCGCACTGGTGGAATAGTTGAACACCCGGGCAATATCTTTGGGCGGGATCTCATCGTAGTAAAAAAGCCGCATAAACAGCCGGTCCCGGGGAGCCAGATGGTCAATCAGGTCCTTTAAAACGGCTTTTTGTTCTTCAGTTTGAAGGATTTTCTCCAAGTTGTAAAAATCACTGTTTTTAAGATCCGTTGCCGGCCCTGCTGTTTCCTCACTCAGGGAAACCGTCTCTTTTCTTTTGCGCAGAAAATCAATCGCCGACCGGACCGCAATAATCCGGATCCAGGTGGATACGGAACATCCGTTTTTGCCTTCATACTGCCTGAGCTTGCGTCCGTCATGATCCATTATGGAGAGGAAAATATCATTATGAAGATCATCAATATCTTCCGAAGCAAAAGACGCGTCTTTGCTTCGCAAAACTTTTTGGATAACGTAATAAACGAGGGAGGAGTACTGTTTGATAAACCGCTGCCATGCGTCATTGCAGCCCTGAAGACATTTCTCGATAAGCTCTTTATCCTGCTTCAGGTCTTTCATAACAACCTCTGCAAGGCGTTATCATCGGCAGACAGCAGTCCTGAACCGGGCCTCAGTTGTTCACGGCGGTTTCCATGTTGCCGTATTTGATGTCCCTCAGATTCAGTTGTATGGACCGTTCACCGTTGTAAGCATGGATCTGCGGGACGAATGCAAGACGGATTTTTTCATCCTTGAAACAGTACCGGGACGCCATGTTGAATCCGATCGCATCGAAGAACTGTCCGGATTCCTTGATCTTAAGCTTGAGGTGACCGTTCCCCACGGTCATTGTGCTGTAATAATCGATATCAAGGCTGGAGAAAACAGGCTCCGGATTGGCCGGACCAAAGGGCGCCAGGTTTTCAATTTCCTGCAGAACCCCGTATGTCAGCATCTCCAGAGAAATCTCGGCATCAACTTCAACAATCGGGATATAATCCCTTCTGGCAAGTTCAGCCCTTACAATCTCGGTAAACTTTTTTTTGAAAACGTCTATTTTGTCGACCTTCAGGGTCAGGCCGGCAGCGGCTTTATGCCCGCCGAAAGCCTTCAGGTCTTCTTCACATTCTTTGATGGCGCTGTAGATGTCGAAGCCATTGATACTTCGGGCCGAGCCGCGGGCTTCGCCGGTCTTTTCGTTAATCGCCAGCAAAACCGTGGGCATAAAAAACTCGTCGCTCAACCGGGAAGCACAGATTCCCACCACCCCCTGATGCCAGCCTTTGTCTGAAAGCACCAGTGGACCGTCCGGTGCTGTGCCGGCAGCTATTTTGGATTTTGCCTCTGCCAGAATTTTTCGACCGATCTTCTGGCGGCTGGTATTTTCCACATCGATTTTTTTCGCCAGGACATAGGCTTCCTCATAGGTGGTTGATATGAGAAGGTCCACCACAAGCTTGGCATCCGAAAGACGGCCTGAAGCATTCATGCGCGGCGCCAGCCGAAAGGCCACCATCCCCGCATCCACTTCACCATCCGCGATGCCGCTCACATCCTTGAGCGCCTTGATGCCGGGACGTTTTCCCTTGGCAATAATCTTGAGACCGTTTTTGGCGAAAATACGGTTCTCATCCACCATGGGCACAATGTCGGCAATGGTCCCCAGGGCCACCAGATCCAGGTAATCCTTTAAATTGGGCTCCTGGCCTTTCTGCCAGAACCCCAGCTCGCGAAGCTTCTTGCGAAGTCCGATAATCAGGTTAAAAGCAACGCCCACACCAGCCAGGCCTTTAAACGGAAAACCGCAGTCCGGCTGTTTGGGATTGAGGATGGCATAGGCTTCGGAAAAGTTGTCCGGCATTTCATGATGATCGGTAACAATAACATCCATACTGTTTTTATGGGCATACTTCACGGCCTTGACATCCGAAACGCCGCAATCAACCGTGATCAGCAGGGAAGCACCGCGAGCCTTGATGCGTTTTACGGCACTGACATTCAGACCATAGCCCTCTTCCAGCCTTCGGGGAATATAGTAAGAAACATTTATGTTCACTTCTCTCAGGAACAGCACCATCACTGCCGTTGCCGTAATTCCGTCAACATCAAAATCACCATAAATACATATTTTTTCATTATTTTTTATAGCTGAAATGATCCGATTAACCGCCTTGTCCATTCCTTTCATCAAAAAAGGAGAATGGAGATCCTGCAGCCGTGCAGACAGAAACCGCCTGGCCTTTTCCGGCGTATCGATTCCCCGGTTGATCAGTACCTGGGCAACAATTTGAGATATATTCAGCTCTTGGGAGAGCTTGCTGCACAAATCAGGGGTCGGTTCTTTAAGCGCCCACTTCTTTTCCGTATTTTCCACCGTTTCATCCGACATATTTAGAATAGAGGATATGATTCTATCAGAGCAGCAGATGAAGTCAAGAAAACAAATTTTTTGTAAAAAGTAATTAATTTGTTATAATTAAGTTGTTTTTTAATAAAAAACTTAAAGACATCTTTTTTTGATTCAGGAAGGACAAAAAAAATGAATACGTTTGTCACACCTGCATGGAAAGCACTGCAAGCCCATGTTCTCCGCCTGAGACAGCAAAACATCTCCGTTTTCTTCGATCAGGAAAAAGACCGTTTCGAAACCTTTTCAGCGGAAGCCGCCGGAATTTTTCTTGATTTTTCAAAGAATCTTCTGAACCGGGAAACACTCTCCCTGCTGCTGGCCCTTGCTGAAGAACGGCAGCTGAAAACCCGGATCACCGAAATGTTTGCCGGGGAAAAAATAAATATTACCGAAAACCGGGCCGTCCTCCATACCGCGCTGCGGAACCGGACCGGAACATCCGTCTATGTAGACGGCATTGATGTCATGCCCGACATCAACACCGTTCTTGCAAAAATAAAAGATTTTTCAGAACGCATCCGAAGCGGCACCTGGAAAGGCTACAGCGGAAAGGAAATCACGGATGTCGTCAACATCGGCATCGGCGGATCAAACCTGGGCCCGGCCATGGCGGTGGAAGCCCTGACCCCCTATCGGGACCCGAAACGAAAATTTCACTTCGTCTCCAATATTGACGGCACCCATATTTCGGAAACCGTCAAACATCTGGATCCCGAAACCACACTGTTTATCATCGCTTCAAAAACCTTCACCACCCTGGAAACCATGACCAACGCGGCAACGGCCCGGGACTGGTTTTTGGACCATGCGAAAGATACGAATCACGTGGCAAAACATTTTGTAGCGGTATCGACCAACCAGACGGCTGTTGAAAAATTCGGCATTGATCCGCAAAATATGTTTGTATTCTGGGACTGGGTCGGCGGCCGCTACTCCCTGTGGTCGGCCATCGGACTTTCCATTGTGCTGGCCGTGGGAATGGACCGGTTTGAAGAAATGCTGACCGGCGCCCATGAAATGGACCTGCATTTTAAAACCGCGTCCTTTGATAAAAATATTCCGGTGATTCTGGCTTTGATCGGTATTCTATATAACAATTTTTTCGGCTGGCAGACGCATGCCCTGCTGCCTTATGACCAGTACCTGAAAAAACTGGCCGCCTACATCCAGCAGCTGGACATGGAATCCAACGGCAAGCATATTCACGGCAACGGAACTCCGTGCGCAATCACCACCGGCCCGGTTATCTGGGGCGAACCCGGAACAGACGGGCAACATGCTTTCTATCAGCTGATCCACCAGGGCACAAAAATCATCCCGGCCGATTTTATTGCCCCGGCAAACAGTCATAATCCTGTAGGCAACCATCACCTGCTGCTGCTGGCAAACTTCTTTGCCCAGACCGAGGCACTGATGAAAGGCAAAACCGAAGCGCAGGTCATCGAAGAACTGAAAACAGCGGGCATGGCTGAAGCAAAGATAAAAAAAATTGCCCCGCACAGGACCTTCAGCGGCAACCGCCCCAGCAACGCCATTTTGTTCCGACAACTCGACCCCAAAACCCTGGGCGCCCTGATTGCCATGTACGAACACAAGGTTTTCTGCCAGGGCATTATCTGGGACATTTGCTCATTTGACCAGTGGGGCGTGGAGCTGGGCAAACAGCTGGCCGCCCGGATCATTCCCGAGCTGAAGGGTCCGGAGGAAGTCAATACCCATGATCCGTCGACAAACGGACTGATCAACCGTTATAAGCAATTTCGAAAACAGCCTTTCAAGCCCGGTTGATTCCGGCATTTACCCTTTCGCCTTCACAACAGGTTAAATCCGGACATGCCGATTGACTCAAAAATCCGCTTTATGGTATGGTGCTCTGTACTATCTGCGCAAAAGAGATTACGCTGACGGGGAGATCTGTTGCCGCACAGGGCTTGATCACTCCCTTTAATATCCCAGCTCAAAGATCAAACAACCGGGTCCGCCGGAACTCCCTTTCGGGCAAAACCCGGCCGTTAATTTACTATCAAAGACTGAATGGGGAAAGGTCCGAGACAGTGAACGGTTTTCTTTCGCCGTTTCACACAACGTGTAAGGTGCCCGGCAAACCATGAGGGGAACATCCGAAAAGAAAGACAGACCGGTTGAAGAAACAGGCGGGGAAACCGCCCGTATCCTGAGTTTTTTTTGCCTGGCCGGTTACCTGTGTGTTGACTTTATTCCGGACCTTGACCGGTTTGTAGACATTATTCATCCCCGCTGGTGTTACCTGTCCTGCCTGACCCTGGTGTACTATGTTTCCGTCATGTTTTCCAAGGACCAGTTTCAATCGGCATTTTCTTTCCTTTTCAGAAACGTCATGGTCCGGATTTTTCTCCTGTTCATCCTTTTTTCCGCAATCTCCCTCGTACATGCCGTTAACCTTCCGGAAGGCCTGATTGCTCTCGGCAGAATTGTTTTGACCTTTTTCATGTTTGCCCTCATGACGGCTTTTATCTATAAACTCAGGGACCGGTTTTCGGCTTTGGCCAAACTGATCATGCTGTTTCTTTTATTTCAGTCCGTTTTCGGCCTGTTTGAACTTTTCAGTCACGCGGAAAACATTTCGCTGGAAAAACTTTTTCATACCATTATCGATACATTTGCCAATAAAAACATTATGGCGGTCACGCTTTTGATCAAAATACCTTTTGTCCTTTTTGTTCTCTACAGTTGCCAAAATCGGATCTGGAAAGCCGTCAGTATTCTGACCCTGCTTTTCTCGATCAGCCTCGTTCTTATCCTAAATGCCAGATCCGCCTATGTGGGTCTTGTTTTACTGCTGTTTGCCCATATCCTGTTCCGCAGTTATGACCATGGAACGTCCGGCAACGGCCGACTCAGTGCCGGGAAACTTATCACCCTTATCATTATTGTCCTGTTCAGCCTTGCTACTGCAGAAATAACTTTAACCGGTTTTTCCGATAGGACCGGATACGGAACGGTTTTTGAGAGGTTCCGGTCCATCAATGCGCAAAACAGCTCCGGGAGAATACAGCTTTGGCAGGAGGGATTTAATCTTCTCAAGGATAATTTGATTTTGGGTACCGGTGAAGGCAATTTCAAAATAAACATGCCAAAATACTGGAACAAGCACCTGCGCGATTCGCTTAAATACCCCAGACGGCTGCATAATGATTTCCTGGAAAATGCCGTTGAAACCGGAATATTCGGCGGACTGTGTTATCTGGCTGTATTTTTTTTCGCTTTATGCTGTTTCATTCGGGTCATCAGCGGCAAAAGTCCCGCCCCCAGAAAAGAACTGGCCCTGCTCTCATTCCTCGGCGGCGTTGTTTATACCGTGGATGCGTTTTTCAACTTTCCCCAGGAACGGTCAGGCATGCAGGTATATTTCGCTTTGCTTCTCGCCCTCAACATTGTTTCGGCTGCGCCGCCAGACAAAAAAACCGTTGTCCGGGAAAAACAAAAACTGTCTCCGGCACACTGGCTACCGGTTTTCGGCCTGCTGCTGGGGATCGGTTACATAAATCTGCAAGTGCTTAAGTCTTCCGCTTTTCAGCACCGCTATCATCTGGACCGCGCCGCCCTGAGGCAACAGGCCGATCATGTTGCAAAACATTTTCCCGACTTCCCCTCAATTGATTTTACCGGTCAGCCCGTCAGGGCCATAAAAGCGATCTACTATCTCAATGAAAAAAGGGGAACGGAAGCGCTGGCCGTCCTGAGCCGGGGCAAAAACCCGAGCCCCTGGTACCTTATGGAGAATCACCTGAAAGTGAGAATTTTCATTGCCATGGGAGACCTGGACCGCGCCAGGGCTCAGGCCGAAAACGGAAACCGCAAGGTCCCGCTTTTCTATCCCTTTGTGAGCCAGATCATTCAAATCTCATTACAAGAAAATAACCCGGCCACTGCCCTGGCTGCTGTCAATAAATATCTTGAAATCAACCCCTGGCATATGCCTGCCTGGGCCCACTATCTTGAACTCCTCAGCCTGCAGACAAAAGACTTTTCAGCGGCAACCAGAGAAATCGACAGATGCTCATGGTGTTCCCCGGAAGACAAACAACGGCTGAGGCGGCTACTTTCCTACCTGTATTCCATCCCGGACAAAAAGAAACGGCGGACCGCTCTTGATGAATTCATACAATCAAAAAAAATACCGACAGAAAAACCGCTATACAGATAAAGAGCATCGGCTGTCGACAACCGTCGGATTTTTATTTTTATGCTATAACATTTTTACAAGTCTTGTCGCTGCAGTGTTCATGCCAAAAGGCCCTCCCAATTCCATCTGAAAATTCACAGGATCCGCAAATAGCAACTGTTAAAGCACAAATGAAAATAAACCGTTAAGGGCAAAGAATAAAAAAATCAGCATGTGTTCCCTTCCCTATTGGCCGACACCGGTAAAAGTTTGGCATTCATTTTTTGGGTTTTACCGGACCGGGGTGTTTCGCAAAAGCCCCGCCCCTGTGGCCGGGGATGAGGGGCACAAATCACAAGATCAAATTCAATGACCGGGCAGCTCCGTCTGGTAGGCGGGGAGCATCACATTTTTTATTTGGACTCCGGCTTTTTTCGGACGGTCTTTTTCCTTTGGATTTTGATATTGTAGATACGCCCGTTTCCACCAATCAACCGTGAACACAGACCTCTTGCGGCTAACGTAAAAAGAAATTTGTTCTAGAGCAATTCACAAAATATCGTAGCCACATGATTTGAACCATCCATGAATATCGGACTGTGTTATTGTAGAAAGAGCATCTGCAATTGCCTTGTAT
>Ga0272441_10008146_pt1 | contig 16741 bp, 3 predicted proteins | sample SSMProp6N_FD_193582 | JGI IMG/M metagenome (GOLD analysis project Ga0272441, IMG submission 193582) | Marine sediment archaeal communities from Little Sippewissett salt marsh, Falmouth, MA, United States - SSM-Prop-6N | ecosystem: Environmental > Aquatic > Marine > Wetlands > Sediment ...
TGGGGTGCCGCCTCCTGCCCTTCGAAGTCCCGAGCGCGCTGGCGCCTCGGGACGAAGTAGGGTCAACCTCGCTCGGATGCGCATGCCCCGCGCGACACGGACAGACACGGACAGACACGGACCCACACGGACGAAGCACGGTGACAAAAGATCTTCAGGCTACGCAGGGCGCGGAAGGCCGTTGCCGAGGGTCGTCGAGTGATTGGCTACCATATGTTGTGCAGAAACAGCGAAAGGGGCCGCAGAGCCTAACTTCGGGCGGGGCCATGCTATGTACGGTATGGTGCGGTGCGCGTGGAAACAGATCGGGACCGTCTGCGACAATCTCCAGCGCGTGCAGCGCAATGTATTCAATACGGGTGTCTGCCCGGCGACGGCATGGCGGCCCCGCGCGGCGACAGACCGTGATCTGTCTTGACTTTCGGCGGATGTTTCTGTATATAACAAAGGACGTTTGGGGAGGGGTTGCGGTGAATAGCTGTCGAGTCGTCTCTATCCTTCTTGTGCTGAGTCTTTTTCCCGTAGCGGTCCTGGCCGATGGCGGCGCGTCGCTGCGTGTTTGGACGAGCAACGACGGGAAATACACGGTGGAAGCCGAGTTTCTGCGCGCGGCCGGCAACCTGGTCTGGCTCAAGCGCGCGGACGGTCGCACGATTTCGGTGCCGCTGCGTCGTCTTTCGACGGAAGACCGGAGCCTGGCCGGCACGCTTGCGAAGCAGAAACGCTCGGGGGCCGGCTCGCCCGCGGCCGGCGTCACGAGTCAGGCGCCGCGTCTGGACATCCAGGTCGAGCGCAAGCAGAGCAAGGACAATGTGGACTACGACGACAAGCTGCAGACGACCGAGATCACGCTCACGATCAAGAATCTGACCCTGGGCACGGACCTGCAGGGCCTGAAATGCACGTTCCTGGCGATCGCCAGAGACGTGGACACGAAGAAGAAGTTCCTGCTGCTGCGCAAGAAGAGCTGGACCTTCGATCTTCCCGGCGGCGCGACCTATACGAACGACGAGATAGAGCCGATCACGACGCAGTACGACAAGAAATGGGGCGCGCACTACGGCTACAAATTGTATGGCCATGTGGTGGTTGTCCGCGACGCGCAGGGGAAGCTGCTCAAGACGGACAGCACGCACAGCCAATGGCTGAAGGACCTCGATGCGCTCCTCAAGATCGAGGTTGTCAAGGAAACCTTCAACAGCAAGCTCCGCAAGCTGGGCAAGCCCAGAAGGAGCTGCAACGGCATGCTCTGGTAGCGCGCGGCGCCGCGGACGTCTTGCTGTCCTGCGGGGACGTGCCCGACCAGGTCATTCTCGATGCAGCGCAAGCGTACGGGTGCAGGTCTGTTTTTGCGGTCAAAGGCAACCACGACGGCAGTGCGCCGTTCCCCGAGCCCATCGTTGACCTGCACCTCCAGACCCACCCGTATGGCGTCGTCGGGCTCGTAACTGGCATGATCTGACGTGGACTGAGCTTCCTGCGAAAGGAGATTGAGGCATGAGAAACGTCTTCTCTCTCGTGGTTGGTGTGTCGTTTGCGCTGGTCCTTTGCTCCTGCGTGACGGTCCCGACGAAGCAGGCGGAGGGCAATTTCGAAATCAGCGTGTCGCCGTTGGCGGATGGCGAGAAGCCGCTCTACCCCTCTGTCTATGTCGACAAGAAGTTCATCGGTCACGCAACGGCCCATAAGCCGATCCTTTACCTCCGGCGCGGCAGGCACACGGTCCGAGTAGAACTCGAGGGCTATGAGACCTGGGAGAAGACGATTGTCTTGCTCGGCGAGCCGAGTCAGCAGGTGCTGCATGTGCAGTTGAAGAAGTTGCCCGCGAATCACGCGAATAGCGCGAATTGAGGAGCGGAAGCGCAAAGGAATCGCCGCGAAAGATCACAACGCCGCGTAGCCGCAGCCGAGAGAGAGAGAGAGAGAGAGTTAACAACGAAATACACGAAAAGCACGAAAAGGGGAGCGTTCATTTCGTGTATTTCGTGGCTTTCGTTGTTGAAACTCCTCTTCGAGTATAAGAAGAAGCAAGACGCCGGCTTGTCCTGAGCGGGTGTGGACTCCTGCCTTTCAATCTCTGCATCGTTCCCTCAAAACATGCGGTTTTTCGCACATCGCGCAAAACGTGCCGCCTGCCGCCCATCGTCCTGTCGGAATGAGCGGAAAGAACTGTTTGCAGGCGAACAAGGGCTCTTATGAACGGGCCTTCGGGTCTGTAATCTGTTTCTATGAATAGCGAGGGGTGCTTTGCATCTCTCGCTATATTTCCGTGAAACGCGCGGGCCCAACGAAACGGGCTTCTGCCTCGCGGCTTCGCGAAAGACTACCAGATCTTGTGTAGAAAGGAGAAAAGGGCGGGGCGTGCCTAACCCGAGAGAAACTCGAGCTATATACGCATGAGACCCCACGCGGCACAACGGATAGTATGGTCGGACCAGAAGACCTCTCGTTGAGGCGGTTTTTCGTTAGCTTTTCGGGGTATGCGGCCGTGTACTTGCGGGTATTGCGCTAAATCAGGGACATACGTGGGCTTCCCTATCGAGCGGGGCAGGGCACCGTTGCGCGTGACGGTGCCGTCAAATTGAAGTCGGTAATAGGACAGCGGGGTAGCCATAAATGAAAGCTGCAGCCTTGAGCACGCGGTGCCGTGACGCTGGCTGTCTTGTCCGCGCGGCGGCTCTTCTTCTTTCCCGTTTGTGCTTCTGCGCGGTCTGCCTGCTGACTGTCGCGGCGGGTTCCTGTCCGGCCGCGAAGCTTACGGCGGTTCTGTCACCTGCCGACCTTGAACCGGTCTCCTACGACGGGACAACGGCCTCGCTGGAGACGATCCTGAGAGTCTGCACACCCGCGGCGCGGCAGGGCCATACGGTGCCGCTCCACCTGTGCCGCGAGGCGCTCTTGGCTTTGGTCCGGCACAGCGGGCTTCGTGAGTTTACGACCAGCGGAATCAGGGACTGGGGTGAACAGAGCGCCAAGCAGTGGTGGACATGGCTGGAACAGAACGCGCAAAGTGGCGATCCTTTTTTCCAGAAGGAATTGGGCTACTTCCTTGTCGAAGGCATCGCGTGTGAGCAGGACGTGCCGGGCGGGTTGACCTGGCTGCGCAAGGCGGCGGCATCGGGTTATGCGCGCGCGGAGTGGTACCTCGGGCATCTCTACTGCGCGGGCAAGCATGTTGAACAGGATCATGAGCGGGCGGTCCGGCACTATCGGCAAGCCATGGCCAAAGGCAGTACGGAAGCGATGTGGGCGCTGGGCAACGCCTATCAGGACGGATTCGGCGTGCCAAAGGACGAAAAGAAGGCGTTGCGTTTGTATTTCCGGGCAGCCGACCAGGGCAACAGGTGGGCGATGGAGCGGATCGCCATGGCCTATCATGAGGGGATCGGCGTCCCGGTCGACTACAAGGAAGCCGTCCGCTGGTTACGAAAAGCGGCGGAGCTGGGCAGTGCGTTCGCGGAGTCGTGGTTGGGCTACTGCTACGCGCAGGGTCAGGGCGTCAGGCGGGACGATGCGAAGGCGCGTGACTGGCATCGCAAGGCGGCGGCGCGGGGCCAGGCGTTCTCGTGCGCGGAGCTGGGCGACTTCTACAGAGACGGCAACGGGGTGCAGGCCGACGTGCACAAGGCCATTGAATGGTACGAGAAGGCAGTGGACGGCGGGAACGCCGATGCGTACAGCAGTCTGGGCCAGCTTTACGAGTTCGGGCGCGGTGTCCGCAAAGACCCCGGCAGAGCCGCGAAATACTATCGTCAGGGCGCTGCGCTCGGCGCTGACTACAGTTGGAGCCGACTCGGATATCTCTATTACAACGGGCGCGGTGTCAGGAAAGACCGTGCGGAAGCCTTAAAATGCTTTCTCAAGGGCCGCATGCACGGGCGAGGCTGTGCGCGTATCGGCGATATCTACGCGCAGGGCGCGCCGGGCGTCCCGCGAAATGACGCCGAGGCACTCAGATGGTACCGCAAGTCGATCGACAAGTACAAACACTCGCACGGGATGTACGGACTCGCACAGATGTACGAGCGGGGCCGGGCCGGGCTTGAGCGGGACGAGAAGAAGGCGCTGTATTGGTACCGCCGTTCCGCCCGGACCTCGACGCGCGCGATGATGACGATGGGGCGCATGTATCAGCGCGGCCATCTCGTTCCGCAAGACGACGTTCGGGCATCGCCAGGCGTTTACGGAACTCAGGACGCTCGCGGGGAATGGTCTGCTTGCCGCGCAGTTCCTGCTCGCCGAGCTGTACTACTCGGGGCCGGGCGACGCTGTGCCCAGAGATCGGGACGCCGCGCTGCATTGGTACGGACAAGCCGCCGAGCAAGGCCATGTGGTCGCGGCGCTGTTCGTCGAGTTCTTGCCGTGGCGCCAGCCGAAATGAAAGAGAAGAACTACTTGCGTGCAAAAAGGTGCCGTCGAGAAGCGGGATCGGGGTCTGCGACGGCTTGGCTTTGTGGCGGACGTCATTCCGCGCGCAAGCCAGACGGAAAGGAACAGGGATCATGAGACGGCGTGGAAAGAGACGGTCTGACGGCTCGGGCGGTAGCGACGTGCGCATGCGGCCACACACACTGATCGGCGTGTGCACGGCGATCTCGCTTCTCGCGCAGTGCGGCCTGCCTGCTGCAACCGTATACGTGAACCCTGCGGCGCCCGGTCCGGCGCATGACGGGCAGTCGTGGTCGACCGCGTATCCAACGATCCAAGCGGGCCTGGCCGATGCCCTTGCAGGCGACGAGGTATGGGTGGCGGCTGGGACGTACCGTGAGCTTGTTTTGGTTCCGGCGAACGTGGGGCTGTACGGCGGTTTCGCAGGTGTTGAGGCTGACAAGACGCAACGCGACTGGCACGTGAACCGCACGACGCTGGACGGTGAGGGCGCGGGCTGCGTCGTAACGGTTCGTCGATACGGTTCTCCGTCGACCTGCATTGACGGGTTCACCATCTGCGGCGGCGCGGGCGAGTTGGGCGGCGGGATCCGGTGCCGGGGCACGATCGATGCAAGATCGGATCTGACCGTTGCAAACTGCGTCATCACGGGCAATACGGCTACAGCCGGCGCCGGCATCCATGTCGAGTACAGTGCACTCACCGTACGCAACACAGAGCTCAGCGGCAACACAGCATCGGGCATAGGGGGCGGTGCGATCCACCGGCCCGATATGCTGGACGCGCCGTGGTTTCCTGCCTGGCTCGAGGTTACGGATTGTGTGATTTCGAACAACACGGCCGTGCGGGGTGGCGGGATTTGCTCGGGCAGGGATGCGGTCCGGCTGCTCCGAAACGAGATTACCGACAACCGCGCCTGGGGCGTTGGTGCGGGGGGCGGCGGCGTAGCGATTCTCAACTCGGGGCACTCGGAGATTCGGCGCAACACGTTCTTGCGGAATTCCTGCACCGATCTCGGCGGCGCGATCTGGTGGCGCGACGACCATGGCGAGGTGGGCTGGCCTGTCGTGGCCGACAACCTGATTGCCAACAATACAGCAGGGGGTATTCCAGGCCTATACACTACGGACGTCAGGATCCGCATCCTGAACAATACCTTTGTCGGCAATATAGAGCAAGGCCAGCGCGGGACCATTGAGTCGAACGGCAAGGTGATTGTCGCAAATAACATCGTCGCTCACAATTCATCCGGCCTGCGCAGTTGGATCTGGCGTTATCCGAGCACGTACAACTGTGTCTACGGCAACACGAACTACAACTACGATGGCTGCGATCCGGGCGAGGGCGATATTGCGGTAGATCCGCTGCTCCGCGATATCGCGGCCGGCGACTTCCGGCTCGGCACGAACTCGCCGTGCATCGACAACGGGGATGACAGCTGGCGGAATTCGTTATGGCCCGATCTCGGCGGTAATCACCGGATTCGGGGCGCGCGCGTCGACATCGGCGCCCACGAATTCGGGTTGGGCCGACGCGTGATCATGCCACGCCACGGCCGTTGGCGCTACGCGCGCGGCACGACAGAGGCCTCGACGCCCTCCACGGCCTGGCGATCGGTCGGGTTCGACGACATCACATGGGCGCAGGACCCCGCCCCGTTCGGCTACGCGCCGGCGGGCCATGCCGAACATCCGTTCGGCACGGAACTGGCGGACATGCAGAACGGCTACACGTCCCTGTTTCTGAGGGAGCGGTTCGAAGTGTTCGACGTGGTCGCGCTGACAAACCTGGTGCTGAGTGTGGACTATGACGATGCGTACGTCGTGTGGCTCAACGGCGTGGAGGTCAAGCGGGCGAATGTTTCCGACCCGCTCGCGCACGATGGAACCGCGGACGGCGAACACGAGGCGGGCACGCGCGAGACGCACCTGTTGCCGGCGCCCTATCCGTATCTCTGGCAAGGCACGAATATCATCGCGGTGCAGGCGTTCAACCTGGCGACGGATAGTGACGACTTCAAGATCGAGGTGGGGCTGGCGAGCGCGGAATGGCCGTGTGCGCCGCGCCCCGTCATCGTGCCGGCAGGCGGCGTGTTCGCGAACCAGGTTGCCGTCTCGATCACGACGGCGGGCGGTGCAACGGTCTATTACACGACCGACGGCAGCGCGCCGGACACGAACGCCTTTCTCTATACCGCGCCGTTCACGCTGACGTCCTCGACGCCGGTCAAGGCGCAGGCCTATCTGGCCGACCTGGATCCGAGCCCTGTCAACGCCGTGGACTTCACCGTGATTCACGGGGCGCCAGGCCCGGCGGCACCGAGCGGGCTGGCAGCGGGCGAGGTCAACTTCAGCAGTGTGCTGCTGCACTGGAATGACGAGAGTCCGGACGAGGATGGGTTCATCCTCGAGCGCAAGGTTGGGGCTTCCGCGTCTTGGACCTACAGCGTGACGTTGGGCTCGAACGTAGTGGCCTACGCCGATGCCGCGGTCGTCGAAGGCGAGACCTACGACTACCGGCTCAAGGCCTTTAACAAGCTGGGCGAGTCGGCCTATGTCAATGCCGCGCCGATCACGGTGCCGGCGCGCATGCGTCCTTTCACGGCCTATAACGACCTCGCCTGGTATCCCGGTCAGCTCAGTAACAACATCACGCGCTACACCAGCGGCGAGGCCGGACCGTTGATCGACTACCCAACCGGGGTACCGCGGCAAGCCCTGCTGAGCGTGGCGGGCGGCGCGATTGACCATCCCGCGTACGAGACACAGGGCGCCAATGCGGCGGCGGGCACGGATGCCGACGCATTCTTCGGGGGCATCGTGGACTGCCGCAGCGTGATCAGCTACGGCGGCGACCCGATCACCCTTGAGTTCGGGGCATTGGAACGAACCTTACGTTACACGATCACGCTTTTCAGCAACCGCGACAACAGCTATACGCCGTCGCGCCAAACACGCATGACGCTCTCAGGCGCTGCCGCCTTCACGAACGCGAGCAGCGCGGGTGCGCTGGTCGCGACGACGACGCAGACCGGCGACACGACGCTGGTCGGCAGCGACAACACGGGGTCGGGCCACGTCGCGTGCTTTGCCGGCGTGGATCCGGGCGCGGACGGGGAGGTCGCGATCACGATCGATTCGCCTGACGGCCACCAGTACATCAATGCCGTATTGCTGAACGGTGAAGCGCCGGCGTATCTGACGCATATCCGGAACCGGGAAGACGTGCAGGTGCTTTCGGTGCCGTCCGGCTGGCGTGCTGACGTGCGGCGCGCGCTGCTGTACCTCGCGCCCGCACGGGCCGACGCAGAGTTGCTGCCCGTCCTCTTCCAGAACGCGAACCTCTACGCTCTGCATGTCGATTTCTTGAGGGAGCTGTTTCCCGAGCGGTTCCCCGGGTTGACCATGAGCGAGTACAGCGCCATGACACGGTACCGCGCGACACGTTCTTACTACGGCGGCGCCGTGTACGAATTCTGGGACCCGGCGATCGGCGTTTTCTACGGGTTCGACGTGATGATCGACTGGTCGCTTCCGACCGAGGCCTTGGGGCCGGCGGAAATACAGGCGCTCTACGCGTTCCTGCAGGAGAAGTTCGATCCGATTCCGCTCTACTACGCGCCGACCGATTCTGCCGAGATAGAAAACGCGCGTGGCTGGAGTTCGCCTCCGTTCCCTGTCTATTTGCCGGAAGGCTTGGCGTCGCCCGACTACGAGCCGTACACCGAGGCCGAGAACTACGGGCGGGTCCGGTGCCTGACCGCCACGGCATTGCAGCAGGTATTGACCGATATGACCTTGTCCTGGCAGGACATTGTGGTGCTTGAACAGACGCCGGCGGACCTCGAGACGATCGTGGCCGGCGTGATCACCGCGCAGCGCCAGACGGACCTGTCACACATCAATGTGCGCTGCGCGCGGCGCGGCACACCGAACGCGTTTGTGGCGGATGCGACAAACGTGTTCTCGGGCTATGAAGGACAGCTTGTGCGGCTGGCGATCGGCACAACGAACTATACCGTCAGTCTCGAGACGAACCCGGCGGTCGCACAGGCCTGGTGGGACGCGCATCGGCCGACATTGAGCAAACCGCCGCCGCTGCCGGACTGGACCTGCACGAACCTGCTCGGGCTGAGCGAAGCGCCGACCAACGCGCTGGTCTCGGAGCTCATGCTCAAGTACGGCGGCAAGACCGCGAACCTGATGGTGGGTTCGCGCTACATGGCTGCACCGTATCGGGTGCAAGGGTTCGGGATTCCGTTCCTGTACTACAAGGAGTTCATGGAATTCAACGAGCTGATCGACCCGTACTTCGAGCCGGGCACCGAGAAGAGCTATGCGGAATACATCGCGCGGCTGTGCCAGGATCCGGCGTTCAACTCCGACGCCGCGCTGCGTGACCAACTGCTGGACGATTTCCGGGACACGATTCGCGACAATGGCGTGGTTCCGCCGGGGCAGGTCGACCGGCTGATCCAGCGCATCTATGACGTGTTCGGCTCGTATGATGTGCGGGTTCGGTTCCGGTCCAGCTCGAACCTGGAGGACGACCTCGAGTTCAGTGCCGCCGGCCTGCACGACTCGACCACGGTCATCGCGCAGCACTCGATCTCCGGCGGGGACCGCACGATCGAGCGTGGGCTCAAGAAGGTCTGGAAGAGTCTCTGGAATTTCCGGGCCTATGAAGAGCGGCAATACTACCAGATCGATCAGCGCCAGGCCGCGATGGCGATCCTGGTCTCGACCGCGTTCCCGGACGAGCTCGCGAACGGGGTCGCGTTCACCGGCGATCCGACCGGCACATCGCCGGACTACCTGATTAACGTGAACCCGTACGAATACGAGGTTGTGCATCCGGAACCGGGCACATTACCCGAGAAAGATGTACTCGAAATCACGGACGGGGTCGTGACCAGGATCACGCGGTTGAACGGGTCGACCTATCTGCCGGCCGGCATGTGGGTGCTGAGCGATGCGCGGTTGCAGGAGCTGGGCGGGGTCATGGCCGGCATCGATGTGCAGTTCCCGCTCGAGCTGCAGGGCTACAAACGCGAAGACGTGTTGCTTGACATGGAGTTCAAGCTCGACAATATGCATCAGCTCAGGATCAAGCAGATCCGGCCATATCTGAAGCCGAGCGCGGTGGCACCGCTCCGTGTTGCGTTCGAGACGCCGCTGAGCGTGGCGGACGAAGCCGCGGGGAGTGTGGATATCCCTGTGCAGCTCACACGCCCGGCGGAGACCGTTGTGACGGTTGACTACGGGGTCACAGGCGGATCGGCGGCGGACGGCGCCGATTTCATCTTGCCGGCCGGCACCTTGACGTTTGCCATCGGCGAATCGGGCGAATCGATCCGGTTGACCGTTCTGAATGACGACGAACTTGAGCCGCCGGAGACGGTGGAACTCACATTGAGCGCGCCGGCCGGCGCCGTGCCTGGCGCGGAACGGACGCATACGGTTCGGCTCGTGGATAACGACGGCGCATTCACGGCCTACAATGATCTGGCATGGTTCGCCGGCCAACTCGGCGATCGGATTACCTCCTATACGACGACCAACGGGAATCCCGGCGGCGTTGACCACGGATATCTGGTGGATCATCTCACCGGCCGACGGACCGACGTGCTTCTGACGATCACGGGGGGGGGCGCCCCACACCCGGCGCAGGGCGCCGACCCGGGCTCCGGCACGGACGCCTATGACGTGTTTGCCGGGCACATCGACTGCCTGGGCACCCTGACCTACAGCGATACGGATCTCGTGCTGCAACTGAGCGGCCTGAATCCTCTGCACCGCTACGAGATGGTCTTGTATTCTGATCGTGCCAACGCCGCCTACACGGGACCGGATGCACGCTGGCATTACGGCACGCTGGAGGGTGCGGCCGGTTTCGGCAACGAGAGCACGCCGGCCACGACCATCTTGACGAGCGCCACGCCGAACGACACGACGCTCTACAATGCGGGGGAGAACAACGGCAATGGCTGTGTGACCCGGTTCACGGACGTGGAGCCGGGCCCGGACGGTGTGATCAGCATCCGGCTGCGCAGGGACAGCGGATCGAGCTACTATACCTACGCGAACGCGCTGATGCTGAAAGGTACGGTTCCCGAGCCGCCCCCGCTACCCGCTGCGCCGTCCGCGCTTGCTGCCGTCGGGGTGTCGTCGAGCCGGATCGATTTGAGCTGGCAGGACAACTCGGGCGATGAGGACGGGTTCCTGATCGACCGGCGTCAGAGCGGGACGCCCGACTGGACGATCGACCACACGAAGACGGCCGCGGATGTGACTGCCTTTTCCGACACGGGTTTGCCGCCGGAGACGAAGTTCTACTATCGCGTGCGTGCCTACAACATCACGGGCGACTCGCCCGTCTCGAGCGTGGCCTATGCCGTAACGAAGAGCTGGACGCCGCTCTTGTATGTGGACGTGAACGCGCCCGGCCCCGTGCACGACGGGTTGTCCTGGGCGACGGCGTTCCTGACGATTCAGGCGGCTGTGAACGTGGCGGAGGACAGCAACGTAGTTGTGGTGGCTGACGGTGTCTATCGGGGCGCCGGGAACAGGGCGGTGGATTTTCTGGGCAAATCCATCACGGTCCGTTCGCAGAACGGGCCGGAGAACACGCGGGTAGATTGCGAAAACAGTGATCGTGGCTTCATCTTCCAGACCGGCGAGACGACCAATGCCGTGTTGGCGGGCCTGACGATCGAGCATGGTGCGGCGCCGTTCGGCGGCGCCATTCTCGTTTCGAATGCGAGCCCGACCATTGTGGACTGCGTGTTGCGGGACAACACGGCGGTGTCGGGTGGCGGGGTGCACTGTGTGACTGCGGGGACCGGCGCGGTGATCGATCGGTGCACGATTGTGCGCAACCGGGCGACCGGGACCGACTGGACTCGCAGGGAAGGGATGGGTGGCGCAATCTATATAGGCGGCGGGAAGGTGGCCATCCACCATTGCATGATCATCGATAACGATGCAGATGTTGGGGGCGGCGCCGTGGGCGGACGCAGGACGGAGGTGCGTCTCCAGAATTGCACGCTGGTGGGCAACACGAGTCCGCTCCGTGGCAGCGCGATCTGCTACGACATGGAGGCGCAATGGGCCTGCAGGCCGTTCATCTGGAATACGATCGTGTGGGGGCACCCGGGCAGGCCGTTCGCGGAACATCCCTGGCGGGACGAGAAGTTCTACGACGTCCGGTACTGCTGTGTGCAGGGGGGCTACGGCGGCGAGCGGAATACTGCCGCAGATCCCGGCCTCGTGCGGTACGGGGACTGTTTGTTCGTGACCGGGCTGTCGCCGTGTGTCGACGCAGGCACGACCTCGGAGGCGCGGCCGTCGGACATTCACAGCGAGCCGTGGTGGGATCATCCGGACCGCAGCAACGTGGTGAGCACCGTCGACATCGGCGCGGACGAATTCCTTGACTCGGATGGGGACGGGGCCGCGGACGCATGGGAACACGTCACGTTCGGGAGTCTTGCGCGCGGCTTGTCGACGGACCAGGACGGGGACGGATTGAGCGACGCCGCTGAGTTCACGGTCGGCGCCGATCCACGTTCCGTTGACACCGACGGGGACGGGCTGGATGACGGGTTCGAGGTACTGACCCTTGGCTCTTCGCCGCTGCTCGTCGATACCGACGGCGACGCCATGCACGACGGGTGGGAGGTCGACCACGGGCTGAGCCCTGTTTCTGCCGCCGACGCCGCGGACGACGGCGACGCGGACACTTACATGAACGTCTATGAGTTCACGCACGGGACGGATCCACTGCAGGCCACTTCGTATCCCGGGCCAGACATCTGGGTCGCGCCTTTGATGACCGGACCGGGCGGCGACGGGTCCGTCACAAATCCTTTTGCCACGATCCAGGCGGCGCTTGATGCGGCCACAGATTACCAGATCATCTGTTTGAGGGACGGCGTCTATGCTGGCCCAGAGAACAGGGACCTGGCTTTCGACGGCAAGCCGGTCCTGCTCCGTTCGGAGAACGGTCCGATGCATTGCGTGATCGACTGCCTGGCTCTGGGCCGTGCCATGCATTTCAATAGTGCCGAGCAGGCGGAGACGGCGGTGTGCGGGGTCACGATCCGGAACGGGTACAGCGCGCAGGACGGAGGCGCGGTCCGCTGTGTGCTGGCCGGTCCGACATTCCAGAACTGCGTGATCGAGGGCGGCGCAGCAAATCGTGGGGGCGCGGCGTTTTTCGACAGGAGTGCCGCACGACTGCGGAATTGCGTCGTGGTCGCGAACACCGCGGACACAGAGGGCGGCGGCCTCTACGCGACCGGCACGCCGGGGCCGGAGCTGCTCAACTGCATTGTGTGGGCAAATCAGCCCGCGTCGGTCTACGGTACGAATGCCGCAGTGCGCCACTCCTGTGTGGCAGGCGGCCATGCGGGTGAGGGCAACATCGATGCGGACCCTGCCTTCACAGGCGGGCCGCAGAGCTATCGCTTGAGTGCGGCCTCCCCCTGCATCGACGCCGGCACCGACGCGCATGCCAGTGCCAGGGACGTGGACGGCGATTCGCGCTGGGATCACCCGCTGCATACCAACGCCGGATCGGTCGTAGATATTGGGATCGATGAGTTCGTGGATCTGGACGGCGATGAGATGCCGGATTCCTGGGAGGCCGCGTACTACGGGGATACCGCGGCCGGGCCCACAGACGATACGGACGGCGACGGGCTGGATGCGCTGGCGGAGTACGGGCACGGCAGCAGCCCGATCAGTGACGACACGGACGCAGACGGGCTGAGCGATCCCGTTGAACTCCAGACGACCGGCACGCGCGTGAACGTGGCCGACACGGACGGAGACGGGATTCTCGACGGCTGGGAGCATGCGCACGGGCTGGACCCGTTGGCATTCGAAGACGGCACTCACGATCCCGATGCCGATGGGTATATGAACGTCTACGAATACAGAGGCAACTCGGACATGCTGGACGCCACGAGCACGCCGGCGCCCGACATGTTTGTCGATGCCGCCACGAGCCCGGGCGGCGACGGTTCTGTGGCCGCGCCGTTTCAGGCGATCCAGGACGCGCTCGATCACGCGCCTGCCTTCGCCGTTATTGCCGTGCGTGGGGGTGTCTATCGGGGGGCGCGCAACCGGGCTCTGGATTTCCGGGGCAAACCGCTCATGCTCACCGCGGCTGCCGACGGGGGCGCGTGCGAAATCGACTGTGAGCATCAGGCTCGTGGCTTCACGTTTCAGTCTGACGAAGACCGGCGGAGCGTAGTGCGCGGGCTGCGGATTCTGAACGGCAACGCCGTGAACGGGGGCGGTATTCTGTGTGATGGCGGCGCGCCGACGATAAGCGATTGCGAGATATCGGATTGCACTGCGGAACGGGGTGGCGGGTTGTACTGTGACGCGGCGCAAGGCGTGGTGCTCGCCGATTGCCGGATCATCAGGAACGTCGCGACCAACGCAGCCGGTCTCGAATGCCGGGGCTCGGACATCAGGATCGAACGCTGCATTGTGGCCGAAAACAAAACGACCGGCGGCGATGGCGGCGCAGCCATGCTTGCGGGTGGCTCCCGCGCACTTGTTGAGAGCTCCGCGTTCTGTGCCAACACGGCCGCCCGCGGCGGCGCGATCTATAGCACCGATGTGGATGTGCGGCTTGTGAACTGCACGCTCACGGACAACGTTGCCACCAATGGCGGGAACGCGCTGTTCTGTGGGAATGCGAACGGCAGGCCGAGCCTGACCAACTGTATCGTGTGGGGGAATCCGGCCCCGCAGATTTCGGGTGGCGGCTCTGAGTCGACGCCACTGGGCGTGTCCTTCTCTTGCGTGGAAGGCGGCTACGCGGGCGACATGAACATCAGCAACGCGCCCGGCCTGCTGGGCGAGACCGTGCGTTGGCGGCTGGGCGCCGCATCGCCGTGCATCGACCGGGGCGCGGCGACGGCGCCTCTGTGGGACGCGGACCGTGAACTTCGGTGGGACGCGCCCGGCTCCCCGAACGCCGTTTCGATCGTGGATATCGGGGCGGACGAGTTTGCCGATACCGACGCGGACGACATGGCGGACGCTTGGGAAGCAGTCTATTGGGGCGGGCTTGCGCCCGGCGCGGACGAGGACGAGGATGGCGACGGACTGTCGAATCTGAGGGAGTACGAGGAGGGTACCGTCCCGACCCTGGCAGATACGGACGGTGACGGGCTGAGTGACGGCTCGGAACTGCTGGTTCATCACACGCTGTGCACAGTAGCCGACTCTGACGGCGACCACATGTGGGACGGCTGGGAGATCGCTGCAGGGCTGGATCCGTTGAGCGCGTCTGACCCGGCAATGGACCGTGACGCTGACGGCCATATGAATGTCTACGAGTTCGTGCATGGCTCGGATCCGCTCGATCCTGGCTCCGTGCCGGTTCCCGACATTTTCGTGGATTCGCAGGCCGGTTCCACGGGTGACGGTTCTGCGGGGAATCCGTTTGCCACGATTCAGGCGGCGCTTGATGTTGCCGCGCCGTATCAGATCATCAGTCTTGCCGCGGGCGTCTACAGCGGCGACGGCAACAAGAACTTGGATTTTCCTCCCGGCACGCCGGTAGCCGTGATGTCGGCCGGCGGCCCGTCCTCCTGCGTCATCGATTGTGAGGGGAGTGGACGAGCAGTTCACTTCCGCAACGGCGAGCGCGACACCACACTGCTCGCGGGATTGACGATCCGAAACGGTCGCCTCTGGCAGGGCGGGGGTGCAATCTACATACAGTCTTGCAGTCCGACGATCCGGAACTGTGCTATGCACGGCAACACGGCGGGCAGCGGCGGAGCGATTGGCTGCCATAACGGCAAAGCCAGGATATTGCACTGCACGATTCTGGACAACCACGCGCACTCGAGCGGCGGCGGGATCTACTGCAGCGGGACAGTAGTGCCGGAGATCCGGAACTGCATCGTCTATGGGAACGTGCGAGGGCAGATTGTTGGGGCCGCGCTGGACGTCAGTCATTCCTGTGTGCAGGGCGGGTGTGACGGGCCCTTGAATTTCGACGAGGAGCCCGGTCTTGTCCGGGCGCCGGGAAGCTCCCGCCTCAGAGCGGATTCGGCATGTATCGATCGCGGTATGACTGTTGACAGCGGTTTACCGGACGGCGACGGCGAGCAGGATTGGGATCATCCGGGACACGGCGAGACGGGCGTGCTAACGGACGTGGGCGCGGACGAATTTGTGGATACCGACGATGACGGGCTGGCTGACGCCTGGGAGCGTGCATACTTCGGCGGGCTATCGGTGGGCCCAGCGTCGGACACGGACGGGGATAACCTGCCGGAACTCGCGGAATACGAGTTCGGCTGTGATCCGCTGGATCCCGATACGGACGACGACGGGCTCACGGACGGCGAAGAGGTGGTGGGCTTCGGTTCGGTCCCCTCGCATCCCGACGGTGACGGAGACATGATGCCGGACCATTGGGAGGTAGCACACGGACTGAGTGCGACGAATGCCACCGACTACGCGGAGGATCACGACGCGGACGGCTATGTCAACCTGTACGAGTTCCTGAAGGGCACGGATCCGAGCGATCCCGGATCCGCCCCCGTGCCTGATGTCTACGTCGACGCGGCCGCCGCGCCGGGGGGTGACGGGTCCGCGGGGCAGCCGTTCGACACGATCCAGGCCGCCCTGGATGCGGCGCAAGCGCACGATGTTGTGCGGCTGATGCCCGGCGTGTACAAGGGAACAGGAAACAAGGGCCTCAGCTTCAACGGCAAGTCCATCCTGGTAACGTCCGCGGGCTCGCCCGGAGGCTGCGTGATCGATTGCGAGGGGGAAGGTACCGGTTTCGGCTTCAACGGGTACGAAGGCAGGGACGCCATGCTTCATGGCGTCACGATTCGGAACGGATACGCCAACAACGGGGCCGGCGGTCTCAACATTCGTGAAGCCGGTCCGACGATCTCGGATTGTGTGATCAAGGAGAATACGGGCACGTTGTATCCATCGGGCCTCCCGGGAGAACGGGGCGGCGGCGGAATCCGCTGTTTCACTACTGCGTCCCCGCTGATAAAGGACTGCCTCATTGAGAGAAATGTTGCGCAGTCCAGGGATGACGAGGACTACGCCACGCGAGGCGGCGGAGTCTATCTGACGGAAAGGTCGACCACCGTCATTGAGGGGTGCACGATTTCGGGGAATACAGCCACACACATGCGGGGCCCCTCGCTGGAAGCTACGTTGGGAGCGGGCATCTGCTGCGACGAGCTTGCGGTGTTGACAATTCGCGATTGTCGCATTGTCGGAAACCGCGTTTGGAATACGATTGACGGCATCGGGGCCGGCATCGCGGTGGTGGAGTCTGCCGAAGCGACGATCCA
>Ga0272441_10008147_pt1 | contig 16738 bp, 17 predicted proteins | sample SSMProp6N_FD_193582 | JGI IMG/M metagenome (GOLD analysis project Ga0272441, IMG submission 193582) | Marine sediment archaeal communities from Little Sippewissett salt marsh, Falmouth, MA, United States - SSM-Prop-6N | ecosystem: Environmental > Aquatic > Marine > Wetlands > Sediment ...
CTAAGATGGCCGGCGCGGTGGGTATTTCGTTGGAGTACGCGAATGGCGCGGTGGGTCGACAAGGTTGTGTGCGGCGACTGCCTGAAGGTGTTGGGCAGGATGAAGAAGGACGGCGTCGCGATCGACCTCGTGTTTGCCGACCCGCCATTCAACATCGGCTATCAGTACGACGGGTATCAGGACAACGTCGAGGAGGAGAAATACGCCGCCTGGACCCGCAAGTGGATGCAGGCGTGCATCGACGTGCTCAAACCCGACGGCTCGTTCTACGTGGCGATCGGCGATGAGTTTGCCGCTCATGTCTGGATGATCGGCCGCGACCTGGGTCTGCACCTGCGGAACTGGATCGTGTGGTACTACACGTTCGGGCAGAGCACGACGCGCAAGTTTGCCCGGTCGCACACGCACATTTTCTACTTCGTGCGAGACGCCCGCGAGTTCTACTTCGACGACAAGTCGGTACGCGTGCTGTCGGATCGGCAGAAGGAGTACAACGATCGTCGGGCCAACGCAGCCGGCAAGGTACCCGACGACGTGTGGACGCAGTTCCCACGAGTGTGCGGCACGTTTCGCGAGCGGCTGGGCGATCATCCCTGCCAGATGCCCGAGTCGCTTCTGGTGCGGATCATCCGGGCGAGCTGTCGGAGGGGCAAAACGGTGCTCGATCCGTTCGCGGGCAGCGGCACGACGCTGGTGGCCGCCAAGAAGCTCGGCCGGCGATATCTGGGAATCGAGCTGTCAAAGGGCTACGTTCGGTCTGCGGAGAAGCGACTCAAGGTGACACTCGCGGGTTCGGGGGAGACGGTTTCTGGGACTCGATGGGCGGAACTTCATCGGGAGGAACTCAAGCGACTGTACCAGGAGAACGAAGTTCCTAGCGACCAACTTGGTCGAAATCCGCAACTCCTGGCGGCCTTCACGCAACAGTTCAACGAGCGCATCGGTCCAAACAGTTATGATGGTGACCAGATTATGGGCCAACTTGTTTCTCTCCGGAAGAAGGGAGAGCTTCCCAGAGTCCGGGCGCATGTTCGAGAGAACGATAACGGGGCATCACGGAAGTCGGGTCGCGAGGCACAGCTGTTTGATGGGGAGTAGATGATGACAGAATGGTCAGAGCAACACGTCGAAATCCTTAAGGCGTTGTACGAGGAAAACGACGTGCCCAGCGACTCTTTGATCGGCGACGGCGCGGCGCTGTCACGGTTTGCACAGGAGGTGAATCGCCGTCTCGGGGGTGCAGCTCTCTCGGATGAGGAAGTCGCTGAAGAGTTGCTTCGGCTACGCAAAGGCGGGAAGCTTCCGCGCCTGAGAAGGTGAACGCCGCGATGGCGCGCGTCTCTTGTTGCGTCTTGGTCGGTCTAGGCGCTAACAGGCAATGATCGAGATCGACGGGTCGCATGGTGAGGGGGGTGGTCAGATCGTCCGCACGTCGCTGACGCTGTCGGCGGCGACGGGTGTGGCGGTGCGGCTGGTGAACATGCGGGCCAACCGACGCCCGCCGGGGCTGCGTCCGCAGCACGTAGCTGCGGCGCGGGCGGCGGCCGACGTCTGCGGAGCCAGCGTCACGCATCTCGAGCCGGGCATTGGCGAAATGACGTTCAAGCCCGGGCCGGTGCGGGCGGGCGAGTATTCGTGGCAGATCGGGACGGCCGGCTCGGCGCCTCTGGTACTTCAGACGGTGGCGATGCCTTTGGCGCTGGCGGGCGGGACCAGCCGGGTCGAAATCGTGGGCGGCACGCACAACCCCAAAGCGCCGTGCTTTGAATACCTCGACCAAGTCTGGCGGGTGTGGCTGGAGCGGATGGGGGTGAGTATCGAGTTGGCGATGGACTCGGCGGGGTTCTACCCGAAGGGTGGGGGCAGCATTGTGGCGCACATCGCCGGCGGCGTGAGGCCGGATCGCATTCGACCGCTGCACCTCCGGCGGCGTGGCGAGCTGATTGGTATGACCGGTGTGTCGGCGGTGGCGAACCTGCCCGATCACATCGCCCAGCGGCAGCGAACGCGGGCGACAGCCGACCTGAAGCGGATCGGGATCGAGGCGCAGATCGAAACGGCTGAACTGGCCAGCATCGGCAAGGGCACGGTGTGTTTCCTACGCGCCGAGTTCGAGCATTCGGTAGCCGGCTTCTTCGGGCTGGGTGCGATCGGCAAGAAGGCCGAGCTCGTCGGTCACGAGGCGGCTGAGGCGGCGCGGAAGTTCTGCACCGAGCGCAGCGGGGCGGCGGTCGATCCGCACGCAGCCGACCAGTTGATCGTACCGCTGGTATTGGCGGCGGGCGCGAGTCGCTACCGCACGACGGCCCTGACGGAACACACGAGCACCAATGCTGCCGTCGCGTCGCAAATCACCGGGCGTGCGGTGCAGATCGAGGGCAAGCGAGGCGACGCCGGCGACGTGGTGATCGATTAAGCGTGTGATGCGGATTCGGCATGCCGCACGACCGCCGCGCTTGACTGGAGCCTGTGGCGGCCTATGCTTGAACGAGCCGAACGGGCTCGAGAAAGGGAGTTGATAGATGGCGATTTTCACCGGCGACGAGATCTTTCGCATTTCCATCGAGTTGGAGAAGAAGGGCGAGCAGTTCTACGAGGCGCTGGCCGAGAAGGCGGGCGACCGGAAGGTAGCGGAATTGTGCAAGGACCTGGCCGCCCAGGAGCAGCAGCACGCCAGGCTCTTCGAGGAATTGCGGGTCAAGACGACGACGCGAGCGGCGTCGCGCCCACTGTCGTGGGACGAGCTGCACTTCGCCCAGATGCTGGTCGAGGAGCGTGCGTTGCCCGATCCGGACGAGGCCCGCGAGGTGGTCGCCAAGCAGGGGGTCGTGGCCGCGTTGGACATGGCGATCCAGTTCGAGAAGGATTCGGTGCTGTTCTTCCAGGAATTGCTGCCGGCTGTGGACGAGCAGGACCGCCAGGCCGTCTCCGCCATCGTCGAGCAGGAAAAGCAGCACGCGGAGAAGTTGGTGAAGGTCAAGCGTGGGTTGGCAAGCTAGCGCGTCGCGGTGTCCGTCACGATTGTCACGCACAACGCATATTGGTTCCAGGGGGCGCCGACGTTGTGGCCTGAGGAGCGGGCGGCGGCGCGGCCAGAGGTGATTGACCGGCTGGCCAAGTTCTACGCCGGCCTTGCGCCGGACCTGCTGTGCTTGCAGGAAGTGCCCGACGAGCAGGCGGCAGCCGATTTGGCCGGGCGGTTGGGGATGCATTTCTGCTTCGCGTCGGGGGGCAAGCTTGCGACGTACGGGGCGGCAGTCTTCAGCAGACCTGACACGGGTGAACTGCGGAACCTGACCGAGCGGGTGGGCCCGGCTGAGCGAACGTGTCTGCGTGCGTCGGTCGGTGGGCAGCGTGGTATGCTGAAGGTGCTGGCGGTGCACCTGCCGAGCAACCGCTACGCGCCGTTCGAGCAGGCCGAGCGCCAGCGGGTGGCCGAGCTGACCGCGGCGTTGGACCTCGTCGGCAAGGTCGATGTGGTGGTGGGTGATTTCAACAGCACGCCCGGCAGCGCCCCCTATCGCTTCATGGTCGAGTGGGGGTTTCGCGATGCGGCTGAGATGGGCGGGTGTGCCGATCGGCTCACCGGGGCCAAACACCGGGTTGACTACATCTGGCTCGGATCGCGGGTGGCCAGGGCATTCGGCGGCTTTCGGGTCCTTGGCCCGGAGGGCTTCGCGGCGGAACTGGGCGGTCGAGAGCGGATGTTGAGCGATCACTATCCGTTGGTGCTGAAGCTTGCAGGAAAGGTTGGCTCGCCGGGGTGACGTAGCGGTTCAGTTCTGATCCGGCGCGAGGAACACGGGCTGCTCTTGGAGTTCGTCGATAGCCCGATCGAGGGCGACGTCAAGGGCAACGGGCACGTCGTAGGTCTCGTCGGTCAGCCGTTGCTGTGCGCAGACAATCTTGTCGATGCGGACGTCGGGTAGTTGACCGGCCAGCGCGATCCAGACCGATAACGTTGTCGGGTGCGTCTGCGCAGCGGGGCCGGTACGTGCCGCGCACAGGCGACGATTGGGGTCGGGACCGTATACGTTGAATCGGTTTTGCTTTGCCCAGTTCATCGTCGTTTCAGTTGTCGCTCGTTCGTCTGCTCGGCGACCAGTCTAATTATCGAGTGTGGTGAGGGGGTGCATTGATGGAATCGCGAAAAAACCGTCACGATCCTTTTTTCCGGCGAGCGTCGTGTTTTATCGGACAAGATATGCGGACCTTCCCGGCAGGATGGACCACGCGGGTGTCACGATACGCTATCGCAGCAGCGTCTAGATCGATCTTGGCGCGATGGGTGGAAGGTTGGACGAGACTACGCGAGCGCGTTGAGGCGGGCCTTCAACTCGGCCGGACGGAAGTTGCGCCCGGGACAGAGTGTCTTGCCGGTGATCTCTCGATGCGTGTGGATCTGTATCAGGGAGATGTCAGACTGATTCGTGAGGTAATGGCATAGCTGCGCGAGCGAATGCATCTGCGCGGGCGTGGGATGCGATTGCTCGAAGTTGCCGATCAGGCAGATGCCGATGCCGTGGTCGTTGTAGAAGTTGTCGGGCGTCTTGCAGTGGGCGCCGTGCTTCTGCTTGGTCCAGCGCGAACCGACGAAGACCTTGCCGTCGGGGTAGGCGATCCCGTTGCCGATGACCAGGTGATATCCCAGTTCATCCCACCCGTTGTGATCGCGGTGGTAGCGGTCCATGGCGTACGGGCTCGATTCGTCGCTTGCCGAATGGTGCACGACGATGCATTCCCATCGCGGCGAGATGCCGCGTGCGGGCATCCACCCCTTCGCGGCGTGTACGGGCGGCTTGGGTGTGGGTCGCGTCGGGTGGGCAGCAATCGGCGCGGGTCGGCGAGGCGACCGCACGTGCACGATCGGATCGGGCAACTCGTCCAGCAGTCTGAACTGCTTCTGCCCGCATCCGCCGCAGACCAGCAGTAGTCCGTATTTGAGTACTTCGCGTCGATCCATGGGGATGATCCGCAGTCTATCAGGAAGACCTACGTCCAGGCTTCGCGGTTGTCAACCGCTTATATGTATATCGGGATGGCGGCGCTGGTTCGTCAATCGAATTCTCCGCAGGGCCCGGCGCCACTGGCTGTCGAGACGAGAGCAGCCGGCCAGACAGAATGCCGCGGATCGCCACGCACGGAGACTGGACTTTTCTTAGTGTGTCGCATACACTTACTGGCATGCGGCGCCGGGGCCGTTGTCTGCTTCAGGAGAAAGGGTGGTTCTGCCCCATGTCCGGCGCGGGCCGAACAGTTCGAACGCAACCCAGCCGACCCGCAGGCGGCGATGATCGGTCCCAAGAGCGATATACCTATCGCCATCCACGCCCGTCGGTGGCGGTGGATATGATCGTCTTCCGCATGGTCGATGAGCAGCTTTGCGTGCTGCTGGTGCGGCGGGGGCGCAAGCCGTTCGCCGGGCAGTGGGCGCTGCCGGGCGGGTTCGTGAACATCGATGAGTCGCTCGAAGATGCGGCCCGCCGGGAGTTGGTCGAAGAAACAGCCGTAGCCGATGTCTGGCTCGAGCAGCTCTATACCTTTGGTCAGCCCGACCGCGACCCGCGCGGGCGGGTGATATCGGTAGCGTACTACGCGCTGATCCCCGCCGATCGGCCGGTGCAGGCCGAGGCGGGCGACGATGCCGATCAGGTCTGCTGGGCACCCGTCGACGATCCGCCGGCGCTGGCCTTCGATCATAATGAGGTGTTGGGGTGTGCTGTGAGGCGGCTTCGGACCAAGCTGGAGTACACCACGGCCGGTTTCGCCCTGCTGCCGGCGACGTTTACCCTCTCGCAGTTGCAGCGGGTGTACGAGGCGGTGCTGGGACGCACGCTCGACAAGCGTAATTTCCGCCGCAAGGTGTTGATGCTGAACGTTCTCAAGCCGACCGATCGGACCCACCGGGACGGGCGGCATCGTCCGGCCAGGCTCTATCGGTTGGCGCAGAGACGGTTTGAGAACTTGAAGGACCGGGGAATTTTCTTCCCGTTTTGATGGCGGCCGGGCCGGCCGCAGGATGGATAGACATGGCTACGCTATACCAACCGCCGCTGCCGGATGCGTACTCGGAGATAGCCGAGACGGAGTTGCTCGAGAGGATTCGCCGGCACAAGCAGCAGTTCGGCTCGCGGCTTGTGATTCTGGGCCATCACTATCAGGCCGACGACGTGGTGCAGTTTGCCGACTTCACCGGCGACAGTCTGAAGCTGTCGCAGCTTGCGGCCGAGCAGAAGCAGGCGGAGTTTGTGGTTTTCTGCGGCGTGCACTTCATGGCCGAGTCGGCTGACATTTTGAGCGACGATCGTGTGAAGGTAATTCTGCCCGACCTGTCGGCCGGCTGTAGCATGGCCGACATGGCCGAGATCGACCAAGTGGAGGAGGCGTGGGCGTTTCTGACGTCGGCGACGGACGAGACGATCGTTCCGATCACGTATGTGAACTCGGCTGCCAGTATCAAGGCGTTTTGCGGGCGTCATGGGGGAGCGTGCTGCACGTCGGGCAACGCGCGGGCAGTGCTGGAATGGGCGCTGGGTCAGGGGGACAAGGTGCTCTTCCTGCCGGACCAGCACCTGGGCCGCAACACGGCGTACGCGATGGGTTGGCCGTTGGAATCGATGGTGGTGTACGACCCGGCGCTGTCGGATGGGGGACTCAGCGAGCAGCAGGTGCGCGACGCGCGGTTCATCCTGTGGCAGGGCTACTGTAGTGTGCACATGTTGTTTACGGTGGAGCACTGCCGGCATGTCCGTCGGCTGGACGATTCGTTCCGGATTATCGTTCATCCAGAGTGCACGTGGGAGGTGGTGCAGGAGGCCGACCTGGCTGGCAGCACCGAATACATCATTCGGGCTTTGGCTGAGGCGCCGTCGGGCAGCAAGTGGGCGGTCGGCACGGAGATCAACCTGGTGAGTCGTCTGACCAAGCGGCACGCGCCGGACAAGACCGTACGGAGCCTGAGCGATATTCAGTGTTTGTGTGCGACGATGTACCGGATCGACCCGCGGCATCTGCTGTGGTCGTTGGATGAGTTGGCGGCCGGGCGCGTGGTCAATCAGATCCGGGTCGATCCGCAGACCAAGCGGGACGCGATTGTGGCGCTGGAGCGGATGCTGTCGAACGTACCGTCGGCGCCGGCGGCGATTGCGGGCGGGTGATCGGCTCGGCGCGACCAGGGCTTCCGGAATCGGGTGTGTTGATCACCCCAGGCGGGGCCTCCTCGGGATACGCGCGCCAGTAGTCTTCAAGCATGGTAGTATTCCCGTGCATCGACAGGTGTCCGCGCTCATCGTCAGGCGGGTTGGTGTCCTCCGGTAGATACGAGTAGGACAGAAACGCGGTTGCGAAGTGGCCATCCAGGCTTACCCAGTGCCCTTCCCACATGTACCTGAATACGTCCCGCGCCTCGTCGTAATCGTGGTTCCAGTCGTTTGGATCGGGCGGAGATCTGGTCGGATCGTACCAGAGGTGGCTGAGTTTCCGCCATCCTGCGGATTCGAGGTTGTCGGAAATAAATCGAAGCGTGCCTTTGGCTGGATACTGCTCCACAATAGAAAAGCTCACGCTATCAAATCGTAACACCCGCAGGACCCGCCCATCGTCTACCGGTGGCTTCCAACTGTCGTAGGAGACAGCGGTGGCTCCTTGGGGTACCTGCAGACAGTCGGGGAAGTCGTCTGGGCGGACGGGGTTGGGCTCCAGCGGCGGCGGTAGACGCCAGCAGAGGTCAGAGCGGGTGAGACGCTCGGCGCCAAGAGTCACCAAGGCCAACCCAATGGGCACGCCAAGGGCGGAAGCTCGCAGCCACACACTAGTTCTGCCTCGCAGCAACGCGAACGTGCCGAGCACAACGGGTATGGCCCAGGTCTCCAAGGGCCGGAGAATGGGATATCTAGAGGGTCCGCAAGCGAGGACAATGACGGACATGGTCAGGGCCGTTCTTGCCGCAAAGGCGCGTTGCGAGAGCACCTGCCCAGCTAGCATCAGCAAAGCTGCGACAATCAGCATGTGCGAGCCGTAGGGTTCGGCATAGCGCCATCGCAGCAGTAGCGCTATCAGTATGGCTGCCATGCCGGCGGCAGAGAGTGCGTCGGCAACTCTGTCGGTGCGGGACGAACGGGCCGACGCCGAGTCACTGTGCCGGGGTACATCTGCGACAACAGGCCCGGCCGTGGTCATCAGCAACACGAAAAGAAAACAGAAACCTGCAAACAAGCCGACGAAGATCCACGAAATCGCTGTCTCGCTCGGCGCTAAGGGCCAGCCAACCCCCGCTCGTCTCAGAGCTGAATGAAGCACGATCGGGATGCTTGTTATCTGAAGAGACAGCGACCAGCTTGCAGCCGTTCGCACCAGATGCGGCGCCCATCGGCGGCGCAGGACACTGAAAAGGCATGCGACCACACATACGGCGAAGGTCAAATAGACCGCGGGTGACGCGTAGTAAGCCTCGAGGCCTTCGATTAGTTCTCCACGGAACAGGACGTACGCCAGGCCGGCCAGTTGCGTCGCACCACAGAGAATCGTCACCCAGCACGCTACGAGGAACAGGACTCGCGTGGATCGCGATGAGTGCTTGGCGGGATCAACAGGTACCTCGTTGTGCACATCCACTTGTCTGCCCTTCCTGGTCCCAACTCAGCCCGCGTGGCGACATATGATAGCCGATGTCATGGTTTGGGGGCAGATCAGACGTTGGCGAGGTCCATAGCCGCGGTTCGGTTCGACGGTGCTCACCGGTGAAGCCGCTTGGCCATGCCGCCCACGCAAGACAGGTTCAGCAGATTTTCCACGTGGTTTTCTCCTAGCACTTGGACTCGGTCTGCCGCTAGACTGGCACCTGCCAGGCAGGTGGGAGTGCGTGTCATGCAGGCGACGATGATCGGCGATTACGGCGAGTGGGCGGCGGGATTGGCGGGCGACGGGCCGGCGAAGCTGAGCTTTCGGCGCGACGAGTTCGTCGACGTCGACGACTGGCGGCGACGGGCGCGGCAGCGTGTGATCGAGCGTCTGGCCCCGCCGACCTTGCAGACGCCGACGGACATCGAACTCGTCGAATCGGGCCGTCACGACGGGCTCGACGTGGAGTTGCTTCGCTGGGACGTAGGCTACGGCCGTGCGACCGAGGCGGTGCTGCTGAAACCCACCGGCCAGAAGGCCCCGCTGCCGGGTGTGCTGGCGTTACACGATCACGCCGGCAAGAAGTACTGGGGTCGCCGAAAGATCGCCCGCTGGGCGAAGCGACACCCGCTGATGGTCGAGCACCACGAGCAGTACTACGGCGGGCGGGCGTGGGCGAACGAACTGGCCAGGCGGGGTTATGTGGTGCTGGTGCACGACGCCTTCGGCTTCGCCAGCCGTCGAGTGCGGCCGGTCGAGTGCGCCGAACCGGTGCGCGGCGTGGGCGTCGAGCCGACCGACGACGACCACGACTCGATCGACGCCTACAACCGCTGGGCCGCGGGGCACGAGCACATCATGGCCAAGTCGCTGTTCTGCGCGGGCACGACCTGGCCGGGGGTGTTCTGGCAGGAAGACCGCGTGGCGCTCGACATTCTGGCGGCCCGCGACGACGTCGACGCGGGGCGATTGGGTTGCGGCGGCCTGTCGGGCGGCGGGCTGCGGACGTGTTTCCTGGCGGGGCTGGACGACCGGATCGGCTGTGCGGTGTGTGCCGGGTTTATGAGCACGTGGCGTGATTTTCTGCTGCGCAAGGTTCATACGCACACCTGGATGATGTACGTGCCGCTGCTGCCGGCGGAGTTGGACTTCCCGGAGATTCTGGGTTTGCGGGCGCCTGCCCCGACCATGGTGATGCACTGCACAGAGGACCGGCTGTTCTCCAATGAGGCAGTGCGCAACGGCGAAATCATGCTGGAAACGGTCTTCGGCAAGGCTGGGGGTGCAGACAACCTGCGATTCGAGTATTATCCGGGCGGTCACAAGTTCGACGTGACCATGCAGCGTGAGGCGTTCGATTTCTTCGATCGGCATCTCGGCTGTGGGGATTGACGTACTGGTTAAGGGGGATGAAGTCAACGGCGCGTTTGGCATGCACGGCGGCGGCGGGTTTTATCTTGCGCCGCGCGGGCATGCAGACGCTTGTGGGAGGTACGAACGATGCAGACGCCGATCCGGATCATGCCGCACCATTTTGTGGATATTGTGCGAGCGCACTTCCCGACCGCGCAGACTCCGCCCCCCAGCCCGCTCGGGCATGACGTACATCGCGTCGCGGAAAAGTTACTCCACGATAAGAACACGTTGCTGCAAGTTGCGATCGGGTCGGATGACATCTGCATCCCGTGCACCCACTTTGTGGGCGGGCGGTGCGATAGCACCATCGACACCACCTTCCGCAAGGGCGCGCCACCGTCCATGCACGATTACAACCTGCTGATCGATCATCGATGGTGCCGGCGTCTGAACCTCTCAGAGGGAGATCGGCTGACGGGCCGACAGTTCTGTGAGCGGCTGCAGGACGACGGGGGTAATATGGCGTCGATCTATCCTGAAACACCGGCCGCAACCCGGACGCAGTGGGTTGAGCAAATCCGTGCGGGGATCGCCGCCTATCTTGCATGACGCGTTGCGGGAGAGTCGAACACCCTTGCTGTGAGGTCGCCACGGTCGTAGGCTTTTGCGGCCGACGGGCAGTTCCGTTGGCCGCTGTGACGGTGCGGCGGCTGAGGGACGGCTGTGGGTGCCGAAGGAGTATCGTATGTCGGATTTGAAGACCCGGGCCAGACAGGCCGTGCTGCACGCGGCCGACTGGTACGTCGACTCGCAGGTGACGTTTGCCAAGCCGTGTTGGGACGCGAATCATGGGCGGTTCGTTTATACCTATCACATGCCCAGTAAGCAGGTGGTGCTGGGGATAAGCTGGACGCAGGCCCGGGCGATCATGATTCTGCTGGGCGCCTACGAAATGACGGGCGAGCAGAAGTACATGACGGCGGCACGCCTGGGCGGCGAGTACATCCGCAACCTTCAGATCCTCGATGCCCGCGACCCGCGCTGCTACGGGGCGATCCGCTAGGAGGTGCCCACGTCGTGGTACGTCAACGTTCGCGACAGCATGGAGGCGGCGGCGGGGTTGATGCATCTGTACCGCGCAACGGGTGACGAGGAGTACCTCTATCGCGCGCGGCTGTGGGCGGCGTGGTACTTCGGCAACTGTCTGATGCCCGACGGATGGCCGCGGGGCAAGTTCTACCTCTACCAGCAGCAGCCGGATGACTTCGCCGGCAAGTTCTTCCAGGCCGGCGGCGCGCACGTGTTCTACTACCTGTGGAAGGCAACCGGGTGGTCGGAGTATCTGGATAAGGGCGCCCTGACGCTGGTCGACGGGTTGCTGCGGCGCTTCGTGCGCGAGGACGGGGTGATTGTCACCGGGTCGGACGATGCCCACCACGGCACGAAGGATGCGCGAGAGGCGGGCGTGGCGGTCAACGACGACGGGGCGGGCACGGCGATCCTGGTGGCCTACGCGGCGACCGGCGGGCAAAGGTATCTCGACGCGGCCGTTCGCTATGGCGAATACCTGGTCAGGCAGGAGGCGCCCGAGCTTTGGGCGGCTTTGGGCGGGCGAATGCTGTTCCTGTACGACCTGGCGAGGGCGGCGGGCGACAAACGTTTCGCCAAATGGGCGGACGGTCAGATCGAGACACTGCTCGAACGTCAACAGATGGACACGGAGGACCCGCTGGCGCGCGGCGGGTTCATCGGCGAGGACGAGCCGACCGACGGCTACTTCGGCGGCCAGGGCGCCGAGTATGTGGTCAACCGTCCGACGGCGTACAGCGCGTTGGCGTTAATGCGATATCTCGGCGAAATCACCGGCCCGTACTACGGCACCGATCGCTGGGACGTGTCGGTCGAGGCGCCGGTCGAGAGTCCGGCCGTGTGGGGCATCATCCCTGAATAGGCGTCTGTGTCTCGGGCGTCAGTGAGGCGCGTTTGCACGTAACGCAGTGTAAGGCGTGTGCCACGTTGCCGGACGCGTCGGATGCACGGAGCGGTTCGTTACTGCGGTCACGCCTCGTCGTTGGATAGCCGCGCTGCTTCCATCTGAATGAAGCTTCGCAGGTCCATCGCGAGGCGGCTGCTCAGGCGGCGCTCGTAGTCTTTCTCCGCATCGAGATTGAGGCTTAGCGGATCGTCGACGGACTTCTTCTCCAGGAAGATGTAGCGGCAGCCTTCCTGGCCGGCGATGACGTTATGGGCGACACCGTTGGGGTAGATCAGCACGTCACCGGGACCGATCTGGAGCGTCTCGATGTCGTCGACGTTCCGGCCGATGTCCACCCGCGCCGTCCCTTCCCACACGTAGTAGGCCTGCCAGGCGTGTCGGACGTCGGGCGGCAGGCCCAGGGTGTGATGGTTGTGGCAGGGCACGACGTGGTGCGGGGGAATGGTCAGTTCCTGGGCGAGCACGTCGCGGCTGCTGCCCCACAGCTTGTCGACGTAGGTGATGCCCTGCGGATTGAACTTCGAGAAATCGGGTCCCCAGCCGTGGCTCGAGCCGCGGTACTGCGTGCGGACGTAGCCGTTGGCCCGACCCCTGGGCACCAGGATCGGCCCAAGCGCCAGGTCGGGCGCGTCGCCCACGGGCGCGTACTCACACACCAGCAGCAGGCCGTCGGTCTGATAGGGCAGCGACTCGGGCTCTCCGGGCGGCAGGTAGAGAAAATCCTCTTGATCGACCCCGACTCCACCCACCTCGGCGTGGCCACGGATGCCGTTTATCGTCACGGATCGGCCGCGAAGCTCGATCCGGCCCTCGCCTGCCAGGGCGACCAATTCCATGGCCTCGGCGGTCTGCCGGTAGGAAAACACAGTGCCCGGCCGACGAAGTTTCGTAAGGAGTTCCCCGTAGCCCATTCTGTTTCTCCTTGGCTGACGATCTTTTTCCCGAGACCCATGTATCGGGCGGCCGCACGACGGCCCATACTGGACCGGCCGCCTGCGGTCGGTGACGGGGGGCTATCCTGCTGTCGCCACTGGCGGCGGTCAAGGTTTGGGGTTTGCAGGGGGTGCCTACCTGATTGGGCTGAGCGACGGTCGGCTGGTTACTGGCAGGTCCGGGGCCCTTGACGGGGCGGGCGGGCAGGGGCAAAATTTTGCCTGGCGGGGGTAGACGTATTGTGCCGGTGTTGCTAGACTACGGGTGCTGGAACCCCGAGCGAAGCCGAGCGTTTGCTCACATCGGCTTCTGAGTTACCGCCTTATTGGCCATGGCTTCACGGTTTCTCGGCGCTGAGCCCAGTGGCCACGTATTATATGTGAGCGTAGGGTCAGTACCCGGCGGGGCGTGGCTTTTTGCCACGACCGGACGCACTGAAAGACTCCGGGTGGGGTTGTGTGATCGGGCGACAGGCTGGCTGCTGCTGTGGGCAGCATGGGGGCGTCCGAGCGCGAGGCTGCGAGGACGAAAACAGCCAAGTTGTGCCGGTCGGCAGATCGTCCGGCGATTTGAAATGAGCGAATTCGGATTTCGGCGTATCGCAGCAGGGTGGGTGGTTGCTCAGCGGCGCCGGCCGGCATTTTCCGGCTGCGTCAAGCGAGGCGGGGTGTGATCGATCACAAGCCTATCGTGGGTCTGGCAGGAGGCGTCGGCTCGGGCAAAAGCCGGGTGGCGGCCGAGATGGCCAGGCTCGGTGCTCTGGTGATCGATTCGGACCAGCTTTCGCACCAAGAGCTTGAGACGCAAGAGGTTAAGGAAGTGCTTGGGGAGTGGTTCGGAGCATCGGTGTTCGCCCGGGATGGGTCGGTGGATCACCGGAAGCTGGCGGCGGCGATCTTCGGCGATTCTGCACAGCGTCTGCGGGTGGAGCGGCTGCTGCATCCGCGTGTGGCCCGGCGCCGGGCCGAACTGATCGAGCAGGCACGAGCGGACGGGTCGGTGGCGGCGGTTGTGCTGGACAGCCCCCTGTTGTTCGAGGTGGACCTGGACCTCCAATGTGACGCAGTGGTTTTTGTGGACACGGCGGAGTCGACGCGTCTGGAGAGGCTGGCACGCTCGCGGGGGTGGGACGTCCAGGAGCTAAAGCGACGCGAAAAATGGCACAAAACGCTGGACTTTAAGAGGGCTCGGTCCGACTATATAGTAGATAACGATTCGAGCATCGACGCGCTCTGCCGCCAGGTGGAGAAAACCTTTTCCAAGATAATCTCCTCGGTACAAGCCGCCAAGACGCCCAGGGGAACGTCCGGGGCTGACCCGGGAGCAGTGGATACGTAGCACCGGCGGGGCCATCGGTGTGAAGTGCCTCGACCCCGTAGAACAACCGATCGACCTTCCCCGTCGGAGGGTCTTTACTAGGAGGATAGTTTGATGGCCAAGGCTAGCAGCAGTCGTTCAAAGACGACCCGCAGAAAGACGACTACCAAGTCGGCTGCGAACAAGCCTGCCAAGTCGAAGACGAAGACCGACGAGAGCAGCACCCCGTCCAAGAAAGAGGAGAAACCGCCGCAGGAGACGGCTGTGGCCGTCGAGAACGGCGAGCCGTCCGCGGCAACCGCGACACAGGAAGACGTACAGGCTCGAGTCGACCGTGAGACCCACGAGAAGTACGAGAAGGTCAAGCGGGGCGAGTTGCAGTTGACCGTCTTGCAGCGGATGACGGTGCCTGAGTTACACGACCTGGCGAAGGACGAAGGCCTCACCGACTACACGTCGCTGAAGAAGCAGGATCTGATCTTCAAGATCCTCAAAGAGCGCATTCAGCGGAACGGCCTGATGTACGGGGAGGGGGTCCTGGAGATCCTTCCCGACGGCTTCGGGTTTCTTCGATCGCCGGAGTACAACTACCTGGCCGGGCCCGACGACATCTACGTCAGTCCGTCGCAGATTCGTCGATTCGGTCTGCGGACCGGGCATGTCGTAGCCGGGCAGATACGCCCGCCCAAGGAGTCGGAGCGTTACTTCGCCCTGCTGCGCGTCGAGGCGATCAATTACGAAGAGCCGAACAAGGTCGTCGACAGGACCAACTTCGAAGACCTCACGCCCCTGCACCCCAACGGGCGTTTCCTGCTGGAGACCGCGCCCGATGAGACCAACATGCGGATCGTCGATCTGGTCACGCCGATCGGCAAAGGCCAGCGCATGTTGATCGTGGCACCGCCGCGTACGGGCAAGACCGTCCTGCTGAAGAAGATGGCCAATGCGATCTCGGCCAACCATGCGGAGGCATTCGTGATCATCCTATTGATCAACGAGCGCCCGGAAGAGGTGACCGAGCTGGAGCGCGAGACGTCGGCGGAGGTCATCAGCGCCACGTTCGATGAACCGGCCAGCCGACACGTACAGGTAGCCGAGATGGTCATCGAGAAGGCCCGGCGCATGGTGGAGTACGGTCGCGATGTGGTAATTCTGCTGGACTCGATCACGCGTCTGGCGCGGGCCTACAACACTGAGGTGCCGCACTCGGGCAAAATCCTGACCGGCGGCGTGGATTCCAACGCCCTGGAGAAGCCGAAGAAGTTCTTCGGGTCGGCCCGCAACATCGAAGAGGGCGGTTCGCTGACGATCATCGGGACGGCCTTGGTCGACACGGGCAGCAAGATGGACGAGGTCATCTTCGAGGAGTTCAAGGGCACGGGCAATAGCGAGTTGCACCTGGACCGCCGCTTGGTGGACAAGCGGGTCTGGCCGGCCATCGACATCGCCGCCTCGGGCACGCGGAAGGAAGAGTTGCTGCTGCACCCGGCCGAGCTGGAGAAGGTGTACATGCTGCGCCGCGTCCTGAGCGACATGAACCCGGTCGAGTCGGTCGAGTTGCTGCGCAACCGTCTGGGCAAGGTCAAGACCAACGCCGAGTTCCTGATGACGCTCAACCTGGCGTAGATCAGCCACGAAGACAGGCGTTTCTGTGTGATAAGCGACTACGCGGGCAGACGTTGTGTCAGCCCGCGTTTTGCTTGGCGTGCGTCTTTTTGCGGCGGCGGCTTGCTCGGACGGTTATCCCGGTAGAGAATACACAGCGGCTGGGGATGCCGGTCTCGGTGCGGGCCGTGCAACGGGGGCTATTGTATCCGGTATAAAGGGGCAGCGGAGGCAGAACCATGGCTGTGGCGATGACCATTGCCGGTTCCGACCCTTCGGGTGGGGCGGGCATCCAGGCCGATCTGAAGACCTTCCACCAGCACGGGGTCTACGGCACGAGTGTGCTGACGCTGCTGACCGTGCAGAACACGCGAGGCGTGTCGGCCGTCGAGGTGCTCGAGCCGGACTTCGTAGCCGCCCAGCTCGAGGCGGTGCTTGCAGACATCCCTCCCGCCGCAGCCAAGACCGGCGCGTTGGGCAACGCGGCGGTGATCGAATGCCTGGCCGAGTATGCGGCGCGTTTCTCGTTCCCGCTGGTTGTCGACCCGGTGATGATCAGCAAGCACGGCGCCCGACTGCTGACGGCGGATGCATGCGAAGTGCTGCGGCGCAAGCTGCTGCGGCATGCCTTTCTGGTCACGCCGAATCTGGACGAGGCGGCGAGTCTGGCGGCGATGGAGGTGGTGGATCCGGAGTCGATGGCCGAGGCTGCGGCGGCTATCGCCCACATGGGGCCTCGCAACGTACTCGTCAAGGGCGGGCACCTGCACGAGCAGGCCATGGACGTACTCTGGTCTGCCGGTCGAATCGAGCAACTGCCAGGAGAGCGGATCGACAGCAAGAACACGCACGGCACGGGGTGTGCGTACTCGGCTGCGATTGCTGCAAGACTGGCCCTCGGCCAGGACGTTC
>Ga0272441_10008148_pt1 | contig 16734 bp, 16 predicted proteins | sample SSMProp6N_FD_193582 | JGI IMG/M metagenome (GOLD analysis project Ga0272441, IMG submission 193582) | Marine sediment archaeal communities from Little Sippewissett salt marsh, Falmouth, MA, United States - SSM-Prop-6N | ecosystem: Environmental > Aquatic > Marine > Wetlands > Sediment ...
GGATGAATCGCTCGATGATGGCTTGGTAGGATCGGACCGTATTTTTTTTTCGAATGGGTCTTGTGGTAATCGATCCAGATTTTGGCTCCTTTGGATAGTTTCATGGCCTACCTCCTTCGGTTAAAGGATTAATGATTTTGGGCATAGCACCCAAGATAAACCTATGATATCCAGTTGCTAAATGCAAATTCGACGTGATCCTTGATACTTAAATTCGCTGGCAAGATAACACACGAATCGGTAAGGTCTGTTTTTGTGGGATAGCCATGGCGTACTTGCTTGGTCAGGAAAAATTTTGCCGCCGATCTGAGGAGCATCTATCCAAACATTTGACAAGAGTGCAATTTGGAAGCTACTCTCAATATATGCCAACTTGCCTAATTGGATGATATACAAAGCTTAATCGCAACCGGATCTACCAGCTGCCCGTCCACAACATCTTGATTTGTGACAAACCCAAGCCCATATCCATTTGTTGGCAATAGTATGCCAACAATTTAACTAATCGAAATCTGTTTTCAGAAAAAAAACAAGACAAACGTCGATAAGCTTAACAAAGAGAATTACCATTTGGCAAGCTGTTAAATGGAGAAACATTAGGAATGGAGAGTATCATGCAAAAAGAGACAGACAATGAAACGAATCATGACGGCTCCGAAAGCAGTGGTCGAAATAAGGTGGATAATGAAAACACCTCCGGAGGAAAAAATGTTGGAAGGGGTTTAGGACGAGGTGGTGGTAAAGGTCGAAGGGATGGGACAGGAGGAGGCCGCGGTCGAGGCGGTGGCGGTAAAGGGGGGCGCCGGAAATGACCTTCCCCAGTTTTCCTTCTCGATGATTTTCCATCGCAAAGGCACTCTCTCCCGATATAGCTTTCGTATCATTGGTCTGTCGCATGGGTTTTTCGAATCAGGATCGATGTTGTTACGTACGAAATTGAAGAATGATGATCGCTGGGAATAGCGTATCCGCTTGGTGTAGGGTTTGTTCCCTTCGGTGAGGCGGTTCAGGAAGGTAAGGATGTGTTCCGGAGTGACTTGGTCGATGGGACCGTCACCAAATTCCCCGATATATCGATCGATGATGGCCCGGTAGGATCGCACCGTATTTTTTTCGAATGGGTCTTGTGGTAATCGATCCAGATTTTTACTGTTTTGGATAGTCTCATGGCCTACCTCCTTCGGTTAAGGGGTTGATGTATTTTGGCAACTCCCAAGGTAAGCCTATGATATCTATGTGCTAAATTTAAATTTGATGTGATTTTTGATAGTTAAACCCGATGGCAAGTAAGCTGCCGTTTTGGCAAGAGCAGGTAGATTCATTACTGGACCGATGAAAACGGTGTGCGCCATTTTACCAACCAAGTAAGGCCCGAAGGGGTTGAGGATGTCGGCAAGAAACCGGAAGTCACCAGGTCCGCCCAGCCGGAACCGGCCCAGTAGGAGGAACAGGAGCAACACGCCGAACCCAGCCGGGAGGACGTCCAGCGCAGCGAGCCGACTGCTTAAGAACAGCGCCGGCAGGCCGAGCAGGAATTGCTGGGAAAAAAGACAGAAGAGGAACGCACACGTCTTCAGGCGGAGATTGACCGTATCGACCGCCTGATGGTCGGTGTGTCCTTTACCCGGAGAATGAGCGACAACATGAGGCAGCCTTATCAGGAGCAGCTGGATATGTTGAACGCAGATCCGGTAGAATACTTTGAGATGAAGGAAAGGGGCGAATTTGAGAAATAGATGCTGGCGTGCCTGCTGGCCACCTGATTTAACCATTGGACATTCATGAACGGCCCAAAAGAAAGATGGAAAAATAAAAAGCGCTGGCTCTGGGGAATCATGGGCCTTCTCCTGCTAATTGGATTATGGCAAGTGGCCACCAGCGTATATCGGGAGGAAGAAAAAGAACTACGCCGTAAGATCCGCGAGAGTGTAAAAGAAACATTCCCGGAACAAACCGCCACGTTTTTTCAAAGCTTCGGATTGTTTTACTTTCCGTCCGACCAAAAGATGCCTGAAGAGGCTATCTTATCCCGTAGATCCGTTGTCCTGATTCACGGTCTGGACGATCCCGGCAAGGTTTGGCAAAACCTCGCCCCGGAGCTGGTAAAAGCCGATTTTAACGTGTGGCTGATGCACTATCCCAATGATCAGCCGATCGTGGAGTCGGCCAGGCTGCTGTTCGAGGAGATGAAAAGACTTAACCAGATCGGCATCCAGCGCGTTTCCATCGTGGCCCACAGCATGGGAGGTCTGGTTTCCCGGGAAATGCTCACCAGTCCTGAAATGGCATACGAAAAAGCGGCAAAAGACAGACAGGTGCCCGACGTTGACAGCCTCACGATGGTGGGAACACCCAATCACGGATCGCAGCTGGCCCGATTCCGGGTATTTGCAGAAGTGCGCGATCAATTCGCCAGGTTGACAAAAGGAGAAGCCAGCTGGCTGGGTGGTGTTCTCGATGGCGCCGGGGAGGCCAAAATAGACCTGCTGCCGGGAAGCCAGTTCTTAACCGAGTTGAACGCCCGCCCCCACCCGGCAGAGGTGGATCAGATGGTTATTGCCGGCATAACCAGTCCCTGGACCGAAGGGGAAATTAAAAACGTGCTGGTCAGATTGAATGAACACGTGCCCAAAAATGGCCAAACACAAATTAATGCCCTGGGCGACCAGATGATTTCTATGACCCACGGTCTGGGGGATGGTTTGGTTAGCGTTGAATCAACGCGGCTGGATGGAATTCCCCATCGAACCATCAAGGGCACCCACCTGTCGATGATTCGAAACATTACCCAGGATAGCCAGCGTACTCCTCCAGCTGTGCCGATCATCGTCGACCGGTTGAGAAAGGAAGAATAGACCATGACGCGCCTTAGACGCCGAATGCTTTTCGGGATAACAATTGCTGTGTTTATTGTTGTCGGACTGGCACTCTTTTTTTACCGGCCTACCCGACTGGCGCTGGAACGTGCCGAAGCGTTTCAATTTCGTCGAATGCTGGTGACCAAGCTGAGTGACCAGAATGTTTACCGGTTCTTCTATGTCACCAATCGACAGATGGAGAGCAACGACGGCCCCTTGGAGGAACGCTTTGGTACCCAGCGCATGGAAGCACTTACCTTTGGGATGTTTGACACCAAACTCGAGCCCACGCTGGGTATCGGAATGATCATCAACCCGACCGATTGGTTCCAGAATGAAGAAATTCAGCTCAAGCAGGTAAAGGTGCTGGGTGAAAGCGAATTTTTGACCCATGTTCGTGAGCAAGTCCTCGCTTCTCCCTACCGTTCGCTGCTCATCAGCATAAACGGATTCCGGGAGCGCTTCCCATCGGCCCTGCGCAAGACCGCATTTCTGAGCCACGTGTTGGACATCGATACACCGGTCCTGGTTTTTGACTGGCCGGGCGATCAGGGATCGACGCCGCGAGGTTATCGACGCGCACGACGCGTTGCTGGCGAGTCTGGGGCAGAACTTGCTACAACCCTGGAACTGATCATTCGCCAGGTTCAGCCTGAAAGGTTGTGGCTGCTGGCAAACAGCATGGGGGCCGAGGTGGCCGTTCATGCCTTCAGCAGTCTTTACCAGGAGGCGGATCTGGCCGATTCGCAGACCGAGATCGAGAACGTGGTGCTGACCGCTCCGGATGTCGACCGGGCGGCGTTTAACGATCGATTCAAACAAGAGATTGTCGCCCTTGCTAAAAATCTTACGGTGTATGTCTCCTCCAATGATCGCGCTTTGCTGATGAGCCGCATTATCAACCGGGAAAGGCGCCTGGGGGAGAGCACGCTGAATCCACGGAATCCCGACCAGCTTGAAGCCGCTGCCGGATTCTTTAACCTGATCGGGAAGGGAGATGAACGCCTGATCCTCGTGGATGTCACACCGGTGAATCGAACCCGCAATTTTCACAATTTCAGCTTGGAAACACCCGAGTTTTTCGACGATATATACCTGCGACTCGTCAATGTCGATATGCCCAAGAGCCGACCGGAATATCGAATTGAAACATCCACCGGCAACGTCTACTGGGTTTTGACGCGCGGACGGTAAAACCGAAGGAGAATAGCTGTATGATTCGTATTCTCATTAAGCCCCTAATGCCGTATCTTGAACGGATTTTGCTTTGCTGCATCGTTGGCGCCATTGGGGTGCACCTCCAGGGGTGTGGTGGCCCCCCGCTGAAGCCTTGGCACACGGAAAGGTTGACGGCGGAGTTCACGACCAAAAAAAAGTCTGAGATTCAAACCTTCGATGACTACAGGCAACTGGAAGACACGCTGTTCGCACAGTTGGAAGAAAAGATCTACAACCAAACCGGTACCGGTCCTGGTTATGAGCTGGTGCGCTACAGTTCCGGGAGTTCGGCGGATCCGCAACACCGCCGACCCAACTGGAACCGCAGTTTTGAACTCCCGACCGACGAACCCGCCGGTGGCGTCCTGCTGCTGCACGGCATGTCGGATTCACCCTACAGCCTGCGTGCTCTTGGGGAAGTCCTCAACAAGAGCCAATACTGGGTCATCGGTCCACGGCTGCCAGGGCATGGAACGGCACCGTCGGGACTCAAGAGTATCACCTGGGAGGACATGGCCGCCGTGGTGGGCCTGGGCGTCAGGCACCTGGCCGCCAAGGTGGGCAACAAACCGATCCATATTATTGGGTATTCGACCGGAGCCCCACTGGCGCTGAATTTTGCTCTCGACGCACTTGAAGGCAAAGTGTCGCCGCTGCCGGCCAGTCTGGTCCTGATTTCTCCGGCTATCGGCGTCCATCCAATGGCCGGGCTGGCTGGATTTAAGAACGGTCTGGCCAGAATTCCCGGTTTGGGGCGCCTGGCCTGGTTATCGATTCTACCGGAATTTGACCCTTATAAGTACAATTCATTTGCTACCAATGCTGGATCTCAGGTTCACCGTATCACCCGGTCAGTGGCTGGCCGAATCGTGGATCGGTCACGCGTGGGGTCGTTAGAGAAGTTTCCACCGACCTTGGTGTTTAAATCAACGGTCGATGCGACCGTGTCAACCCATGCCGTGGTTGACCGACTGCTCAACCTCCTGGGCCCATCTGGCCACGAACTCATCCTTTTCGACATCAATCGTGTCGCCGCCGCTGCACCGATGCTAATCTCCGATCCCGGATCGCTGACCAGCCAGTTGTTGGCAGACGACACCTTGCCGTTCACATTGACAGTGATCACCAACGAAAACCCAAAGAGTATACAGGTGACCGCCCACAGTAAAGATCCGTTTGCAGCAGATGTCTCTGAAACTGCACCGCTGGGGTTGGCCTGGCCCCCTGGCGTAATTTCGCTGTCCCATGTAGCACTGCCTTTTCCGCCCGACGACCCCTTGTATGGCCAGCAACCTCCAGACAATAGCGATGCTATTTTCCTGGGCCAGATGGCGATCAAGGGTGAACGGGGCTTGTTGAAAATCTCTTACGACTGGTTGCTGCGGTTGAGAAACAATCCTTTTTTCGATTTCCTTGAACGTCGGACACAGGAGTGGTTGAACAGGAACGGCGAGCGGGTGTCGCCGCCGGGCAATCACGAATGAGGCGGAAACGATATTCGCACAGGCGCTAAGAAAAGGCAGATTCCAATAAGTCGTGTCCGCCTTTCCTTGTCCTTGGAAAAATGCTTTGTTTGCATCCAACTTCCCGTTATTTTTATGCAATCGGTTTACCCGGAACAGCCATATAGGGATCGGCTTCATCCAATTTGGTATCCCTGATCTTGGTGCCAGGCATGATCTCAAAACGTGGGTCGAAGTTGACCATGGTTGAACCAAGCTTTTTCAAAATGCTGGCATCACCTTCAATCTTTGCGGTTCCGTCGGCAATCTGGGCGTCCATTGTCTTTGCTTCCATCATTGTCTGCTCCAAATTCGTTCGATTGATTGTGATCAGTCAAGTCAGGATCATCCGCCGGGAAACCTTCAATGTTTGTTAGCGTGGCGTTCTCCAGCTCGATCACGAACTTCTCGCCATTGTCGGGGGTAATCAGATTAATCGTAAACCGCATGCCTTCAGCCATACGGCTGTCCATCCGGATGCCGAGAAAGTTGAGGAAAAGCTCGGTCGACATCGCCCGAATCACATCGGGACCGGCAGAGTATGGAGTTTCCCCTGCTGGAATACCTGAACGAAGCTCATACGCACCGGCAATGTAACTGTTGCGCAAACCCGGGTTTTCTTGCTGGTAGCCAATCTGCTCGAATACATCCGCCAGCAGATCCTTGGCCTTCTGGTTGCCCGGTTCGGCTTGCACCAGCTTGTTCAGGATTTCTTGGGCCAGCAGATACTCGCCCCGGTCGTGCAGCTTGCGAGCCTTGTTCATGATCTGTGACCAATCGAGAAGAAAGTAAAGTGGATCAAATGTCACAACTATTAGGAGGTTTTCGGGAAAGCAGTCCGATGCCGATCCAGGACACGACTCGTTCCTGGCTTCTTAGTTCAGATGCACGTTGATATGACAATAGCCAGTTCGTATCACACGATTTCTTGCACGACCGGTTACTGCTATGATCCCGCTGCTATCATGATCCTGAAGGACGTTGTTTTTCCATCTATCAGGCAGTTTTCACCTCAATCCTTTTCAGCCTCAATCTAACAATTTTGTGAAAAAGTGGCTATATGTCGTTTCCTTCCGTTCCTTTCAACTTGGAGGCATGGCAGTAACCACACGAACCGGTTGGGTCCGTTTTTATGGGATAGCCATAGCGTACTTGCCTGCCCATGAATATTTGGGCCATCAATCTGATGAGCATCTATCCCAACATTTGACAAGGGTGCGATTCGGAAGCTACTCTCAATGTATCCGTGGTCAATGAATTTTATAAAAAGAAAGAAGAAATTGAATCATTGCCAAACCAGTACCCGGACGGTCCGGACCGCTTCGGCACGCTTGCTCTCAACGACTTTTAGGCGTTTTAAACGAAACGCTCAGTCGAGTTGGGCTTAGAATTCACATCAGTTGCCGGTATGGTGGCGCAGCGCGGGAATTTCTTAACGATTTAGGAAAGGAATGTTACCGATGAAAGTCAGAATGCTCGGTCAGACAGAAACTAGTCTCCCAGTAATTGGGTTTGGCTGCATGGGGCTATCAGAATTCTATGGTCCGCCGACGGATCGGGAAACTGCCATCGAGCTTCTCCATGCCGCCATTGAGCTTGGTGTGCAGCATTTTGATACGGCGGAGCTCTATGGTATGGGGGCGAATGAGACCTTATTGGGCGAAGCATTTCATGATCGTCGTGACAAGGTCTTCATTGCGACCAAGTTTGGGCCGATCCGTGATCCGGAGACCGGGGCCCCCGTTGGGATCGATGGCTCGCGCGCAAATTGCCGACGCGCAGTGGAGGGCTCACTTAAGCGACTCCAGACCGACGTGATTGACCTCTATTATCTCCATCGAGTAGACCCGGTGACCCCGATCGAGGAAACGGTTGCGGCGATGGCCGAACTGGTTGCTGAAGGAAAGGTTCGGGCAATTGGTTTATCCGAGGCGGCCGCCACCACGATACGTCGAGCTGCCGAGATTCACCCGATTTCGGCTGTGCAATCTGAGTACTCCATTTTCAGCCGCGATATTGAGGATTCGGTGATTCCGGCCTGTCTTGAGGTCGGTGCGACGCTCGTGGCATATTCACCGTTGGGGCGCGGCATGTTATCGGGGAGATTTAAGCATGACGTTCGCCCTGAAGAAGGCGATTTTCGGACACTGACTCCGCGGTTCCAGGGAAAAGCCTACGAAGCGAATGTTGCGCTTGTCACGGAAATCGAATCGTTAGCATCCGCAAAATCCTGCAAGCCAGCACAAGTCGCTCTTGCTTGGGTCCTTAGCCATGGCGATCATGTCATGACAATTCCTGGAACGTCCAAGCTCGATAATTTGAAGGTCAACCTCGGTGCATACGATACTGCCCTGGCAGATGACGAATTGAAAAGGCTGAATCGACTTGCACACCAAGTTAAGGGTGATCGATACGACGAGCGCGGTATGATGATAATTAACGGCTGATTGAGAAAGCAAGGACCTTAATTGGCCGAAAGGAAACATTTGGAGTGGCTCCGAACCTCGTATAACAATCGCATGGACCGGTTGCGGTATAGAGAATGTACCGGAGGTTTACTGTGATCAGCGCGCCGCTCATGCGGGCGTTAAATTGAAAAAATATTGAATAAAAACAAGGAATCAGAGAAGGTTTATTTTTTTTCGATAACGGACAAGGAGTCAACAGTGACGACGGGGAAAATTACCATTCTGGACGGTGGTATGGGAAGGGAACTTGAAAAACGGGGTGCGCCGTTCAAACAACCGGAGTGGTCAGCATTGGCAATGATGGTCACCCCCGAGATCGTCAAGGAGGTCCATAAGGCATTTATTGCAAGCGGCGCCTCAGTGATAACGACCAACAGTTACGCCCTGGTCCCCTTTCATATCGGCGAAAAGCGATTTAAAGATCAAGGCAGGGCTCTGGCAATATGCGCTGGTAAGATGGCGCGTGCAGCAGTCAATGAAACCAAAACCTGCATCCGTGTTGCCGGTTCCATTCCCCCATTGTTTGGTTCCTACCGTGCCGATCTGTATCGATCTGAACGAGTTGTTGAAATTGCACCCCCTTTGATTGAAGGGCTCCGCACACATGTAGACTTATGGCTCTGTGAAACACAGAGTTTAATTGATGAACCCATCCGTATCAAGTCACTGATTGATCCCTTGGATAAGCAAAAAAAGCCGTTTTGGGTATCTTTCACTCTGGAAGATTCACCGTTAACCAAAGAACCGTTATTACGCTCAGGAGAGTCTGTTGTCGATGCGGTCAAGGCGATGGTCGATGCCAACGTAAATGCTATTTTATTTAACTGTTGCCAACCGGAGGTTATCAGCCAGTCCGTTAAGACAACTCAGCATCAGCTGGCATCATTAGGTGCCAAAAACATCGAGATCGGCGCTTATGCCAACGCTTTTCCGCCGCAACCCCAGGATGCAACAGCAAACGAGGGGCTGAATGAATTACGTCCAGATTTGACCCCATCATCATATCTGGACTGGGCTCGGAAATGGATTCAAGATGGAGCGACTTTGATCGGCGGATGTTGCGGGATCGGCCCGGAGTACATCGCAGTACTATCTGAAAAACTGGCCTGAGCCATTGGTTACTAAGGGTAGTTGTAATGGGGCAATAAAAAAGGTGTTACTGGGGACAACCCGGCTCAAAATCAATTCGTCCACCGGCACCCTTTATCCGCCTGATTACCGGTACGAACCACATACGGGCGAACTGCTGCAGGAAAGTGCGTTGATGGAAGATTGATTCTACGTCCGCTTGGCTTACGGTACCTCAACCAGCGGCGGTTTCCGGCGCAGATGCGCCGGTGATGGCAAATATCAGCGAAAAGATGATCGCTTGTACGAGCCAACCGATCAAACAGACTCCCACCGCCCGCCATGTACTGTGGTAGTCCAGAGCCTGCCGGACAGCGATCACCGTGGCGGCCAGCATCCAGATCCCCGATGCAATGAATACAATGCCCATGAGTCCGGGAACGATTCCCAGAATTCTCAGGATACCAGGGGAACTGGCAAAACCGATTGTCCTCAACAATTCCCCATAATCGGACCGGGTTTGGGGCTCCGGCATGATCCGAGTACCGATGAAATAGGTCAACCCCGCCCACACTACCCATCCCAGTAGGGCGGATACCGTTCCTATGAATAGCCCCCCGAACCCTGCGGGCTGAAGCTGAAGACTGCCGATACCGGCGGCAACGCTGGACAGGATGACCACACCCATAGCCTGGGGCAGGGCCGTGCGGTCCGCTTCCACTTCCTCGTAAATAGCGGCATTAAGTTTAGCCGATAGCATCATGCGGTTGACAAAAGTTGTCATCACATCTCCTTTCAGATTCTCACCGATTGTTATGTGTCACGCGTCTTATCGGTGACCCATGCGGATCTCGATTCGGATCCTCAGGCGGCGGTTTATTCATCACCGGCCCTTTTGGTGGGAAAGGTTTCCCACAGGGGGGTGCCGGGTTCTGGGATCAGTGGTTTTATAGGCTCGTTAGGCGGCTCATCTCCCGGAAAATCGCCCATCGGAAGTGTGATCGTCGAATAGACACCAGCAGCCGGAAAAGTTATCTTACCAGTACACACTCGCATATGGATTACGCGCATCACCACAACTCCTGGATATCGTCAATTATCATGGTCCTACATGTGAACGCGAAGGCTTCCAGTAGTAAGGCCTTCCATAGAAATCATACAGGGCCACTTCATAACTCGAATGGATCTTTTGGTAACTCGATCCAGATTTTGGCTGCTTTGGATAGTTTCATGGCCTACCTCCTTCGGTAAAAGGGTTAACGATACGGGTGGCACCCAAGGCAAGCCTATGATATCCAGTTGCTAAATGCAAATGTAGCATGATCCTTGATATTTATGGGGGATGGCAAGCTGTACGGATGTTTTGTCAAACCCATTTTCGTGGGATAGCCGGAACATACCTGGCTATCCGTTTTAACTCCCCCCTGATCAGCCGACTGTCTATCATGCGTATGCCATTTTCTCCTTGCAATCTGACATAGTGTCAGTTAGAATTCAATATTATGTCAGATAATGAATCGTTTTCACCATTGCATGTGCGCCCGCAACCGACACTCAAGGTTACTAAGTCCGAGATTACGCGCACAAAAATTCTTAATGCGGCGTTGGATTTTATCTGGTCGCATCCGTTTCGTGACATGACTGTCAACGCGCTGATGGCTTCGACAGGTTTGAGCCGCGCGGCGTTTTACCAGTACTTCAAAGATCTGCACGATCTGATGCAGACCCTGTTGGACATACTGAAGGACGAAGTATTCGCCCTTACCGGGTCCTGGTTCGAAGGCACCGGTGATCCCATCGCTTTATTGAATGAATCACTCGCCGGTATGGTTGACGTCTGCTATCGGTTAGGCACAATCTTGCGGGCCGCTGACGATGCTACCGCAACCGACGAGAGGTTCGAGAAAGCCTGGATGCGGTTCACCAAGCAGTTCGACGACGCAGTCACTACCCGCATCGAAGCCGACCAGGCACAGGGCCTGATCCCGGACTTCGATGCTCGCCCCCTCGCTATTGCGCTCAACCGTCTTAATGCCTACACGCTCATCCAGGCTTTCGGGCAGCGACCAAGAAGTAAACCCGAACCGGTCCTCGAAGCATTGATCCGGATCTGGATTTCCACCCTGTATTGCAGCGAATGGCTCGGGAAAAAGTCATCGAATCTCGTTCGCGAGTAAGTCGTAAGGTTTATCTATGACATGCTTGATTTTCTGCTTCATTGGCGTTCTGTAAAGTACGCTATGAGTATACCTAAAGCAATTCCGGTAAGAGAGGACAGAATAATGAGATTATTTTCAAAAGTAAGCACATCGATTTTGGCGGTTATCCTGACGGTGGGTGTTAGCTTAACTGGGTTTGCGCAAAATACACCCGGTTATAACAATCAGATACCGGCTAACATAATGACGCCGAATACGGTTGCAACTACGATCGGCACACTGAAATTCTTCGACGGTGCACCATTACCGGAAACCGCGAAAAAGGTGTACGATTATCTCGATACGATGCGGGGTGTGGATACGTTTCTCAAGGGAATGCCCGGGGCTTCGTTGGATGCCCTGATCAAAGGCAACCACGAACTTGGGGCCGTTCAATGCCACCAGGTGTTGATCTTCGACAGTTTGATGGATTCCAACTCCCTGTTCCTGACAGGCAATACCTCCACCATGTATGTCATTCCCACCCTCGATTTGGAACGTGACGGCCCTACCGTATTGGAAGCACCGCCAGGAATGCTCGGTGCGTTTAATGACGCCTGGTTCCGCTACATGCAGGATATCGGTCCCGCAGGTCCGGATAAAGGCAAAGGCGGCAAGTACCTGGTTTTGCCACCTGAATACGAGGACGAGGTGCCGGATGGCTATTTTGTCGTGCCCTCCAAGACCTACCGGGTCTGGGTTTTCATGCGGGCTTCCATTGCCAAAGGGCTTGACGTGGCGGCGAAAAACGTAAAACAAAACCTGCGCGTCTTTCCGCTATCCAAGAAAGACAATCCGCCAAAGATGGAGTACATCAGTGGTTCGGGCAAGGCCTTTAATACCATTCATGCCAACGACTTCAGCTTCTATGAGCATCTGCATCACATCATCGATAGCGAACATATCGGCATGCTTGATCCGGAAACCCGCGGCCTGTTTGCCTCGATCGGAATCGAGAAAGGCAAACCCTTCGCACCGGATGCTCGCATGAAGCGAATCCTGCAAGACGCCATCAAGATCGCCAATGCGGCTGCGCGGTCAACCGTATGGTACCCGCGCACCGACGGCACGATGAAAGGCGTTCGAATCTATCCCGATACGGATAGCGCCTGGTTGATGGGCTGGGTTGACAAGAACGTATTTTTTACCGGCAAAGATGGGCAAACCCTGAACTCGGATGCACGGGTAATGTTTCACTACCCCTATACCGCAGTGACGCCGGCAATGGCGGTCAGTGTTCCCGGCGTGGGATCGGATTACGGCATCGCCTATGTCGATTCGAAGAAAAAGGTATTCGACGGCGCAAAGACCTACCGCTTGCGCATCCCGCCGAATCCTCCGGCAAAGGACTTCTGGGCTCTGACCATGTACGACAACCAGACCCGTTCCCAACTGCAAACAAGCCAGCTGTTCCCCACGGTCGGCAGCCAGACGAAAGGCATAAGGAAGAACGCCGACGGATCCTACGACATCTACTTTGGCCCGAAACCGCTAAAAGGATTTGAGAACAACTGGCTGGAGACCGTTCCCGGAAAGGGTTGGTTCGTGGCGCTTCGGATGTATGGCCCGCTGCAGGCCTGGATTGACAAAACCTGGCGCCCGGGTGAAATCGAACTGGTTGAATGAGTCAGAAACGTTAATAGCAGGAGAATCAGGTAAAAAAATGCGATCAACGTTGCTATGAACTTTGCAAGCCTTGCTGATAAAAGGGATATTTGTCTTTTCCCTGGCGACGACTCACGTTCAAGGTCCCCTTCCGGTCACCGCAAACAGCTATGCCCTTGCCGAATCAGACCTTCAGATGAAAGGCTACGTTGAAAACTTCAACTGCTTCGGGAAGTTCAACCATACCGTAAGCCTATGATATCCAGTTGTAAAATGACAATTCTATTCGTTCCCTGATAGGTAAATCCGCTGGCAAGCTAACCCAAGTTTTGTTAGAGTCCGTTTTTATGGGATAGCCATATCGTACCTGCTTGGTCAAATCATACCCCCCCTCAGACAACCAGCCGGTGGTGCCCCCTTGACACCGACCACCAAGATAACCACAATGTGGTACTAATTTTGTAAATCCTTTATAGATCGTTAATTTAAATAACTGTTCCTTACATATCAAAGAGTTTGCCATGATTAGTAAATGGATTTCCAGTATCATCAAAGATCCCCTGCTTCATTTCTTGGTTCTGGGCGCAGGGCTATTCTTTATGTACTCGGCAATGGACAAGTCCGATGAAGCAGCTACGCAGCGCATTGTGGTCGATCACAATCAAGCCTTGCGGTTGGCTGAACAGTTTCGACGAACGTGGATGCGGCCGCCTACCCACCAGGAACTTGAGAACATGGCGCAGGAGTTCGTGAAGGAAGAGATTCTGTATCGTGAGGCTTTGGCACTGGGCCTTGATCAGGATGACCTGGTCATCCGCCGCCGGCTCCGCCAGAAAATGGAGTTTATCAGTTCGGATCTCGTCGAGCCCAAGGCACCTTCAGAGTCTGAACTTCAGGCTTATTTTGACGCCAACCGCGAAAAGTACCGATTGCCCGATCGTTATAGCCTGCAACACGTTTATTTAGACCCAAACAAAACCTCAAGCGACGTCTCGAGAACCGCTGAAGAACTTCTCAGGCGATTGAACCGCAACCCTGACCTTTCCCCTGATCCAACATCAGTAGGCGATTTTACATTACTACCATACCAGGTTGACGCACTAACAGTTCACGAGGTTGCCAATATCTTCGGCCAAGCGTTCGCTAACGGCATCACAGATGCACCTGTAGATCAGTGGTCTGGGCCCTATGCGTCGAGCTTCGGCCTTCATCTAGTCCGCATTCTAGACCGAGAAACGGGTCAAATACCTGCAATGGCAGGCATACGCCGAGTCATTGAGCGCGAGTGGACCGCCGAACACCGCAATGCGGCCAATGATGCCTACTATCAGAAGGTTCGTTCACGCTACGATGTCGAAATCCGGTTGCCGGAACCAGCAAATAATACACTCGCGATGCGTTGAAAATGAAAACATCTGTCTTCGCAGCCATATTTTTAGCGTTTACCCTCTTTCAGACAAGCACTGCCCAAGCCCATGAAGTGAGGCCTGGATTTCTGCAACTCAAACAGATTGATGACCAGACTTATGATCTGCTGTGGAAGATTCCGGCCAAAGGCGATCGTCGACTGTCGCTCTATGTTCGCCTACCAGAACCATGTCAAAGCAATGATATGACCTCGCGCATAGCCGATGGTGCCTATATCGAGCGCCGTCAGGTGACTTGCCAAGGTGGGCTTTTGGGCGAAACCATCACCATCGACGGCCTTCAGGCAACGAGAACCGACGTACTGGCCCGTGTAGAGCAAACAAACGGACAAACACAAACCATCCGCCTGACGCCGTCAGCGCCTGAATTTACGGTTTTAGGATCCCCCCAACCCACTACTGTTATCCAAACTTATCTCAAATTGGGTGTCGAACATATTCTGCTGGGTTTCGATCACCTGCTGTTTGTCCTGGCCCTTTTGTTCCTGGTCGACGGTTGGCGGCGCTTGGTGGGAACCATAACCGCATTTACCGTTGCCCACAGCCTGACACTGGCAGCGGCCACTTTTGGTTGGGTGCACGTTCCCCAAGCACCGGTGGAAGCCGTTATCGCCTTGAGCATCATGTTTGTCGCCGTTGAAGTCTTGCACCGTCGACAAGGAAAAGCGGGAATCGCTTCGCGCCGACCATGGGTCGTGGCATTTGTATTTGGGCTTCTTCACGGCTTGGGGTTTGCCGGTGCGCTGCGAGAAATCGGTCTGCCCGATCAAGCCATTCCCATGGCCTTGGTGTTTTTCAACATCGGCGTAGAGGCCGGGCAACTGCTTTTCGTGGCTGCCGTATTCATGGTTCTTTGGCTGGGTAACCACGCAAGGCAAAGACTTGTGGCCATATCCGATCGGGCGGTTTGGGTTAACCATGCAACCATTTACGCACCGATATCTTATGCCATCGGCATACTATCCGGCTTCTGGTTTATCGAACGTACCGTTAATTTGTTCATTTAATGGCGCCCACGGCTTTCCAAGATACCAGATCCGCTGACAAGAAAGGTAAAGATCATGCGACTGAAAATAAAACAAACCAACCGATTGCAATTACTGGCATGCAGCTTGTTCACGATAATCTTTCTTGGCTTCGCCTACTCGACTTTCGCGGGCGATACCGTGGGGTTGCCGGCGCCGACCTCGGATGCCGAAAGCGCCTTTCCTGCCCAGAAACATTTTTCACCATATGCAGGACGTAACTTTCCAACCCAGGTTTATTGGGGCGATACCCACCTTCATACCGGGATGTCCATGGACGCAGGTGCTTTTGGCGCTCGGCTTTTGCCGGAAGATGCCTATCGTTTCGCGCGTGGCGAAGAACTCACCTCTTCGACAGGCCTCAGGGTTAAGCTGGATCGGCCGCTGGACTTTCTCGTTGTCGCCGATCACTCCGATAACATGGGTTTTTTCCCACGTCTTTACGAGGGTGATCCAGCGTTTCTCGCCGATCCGACAGGTAAACGGTGGTATGAGATGATTCAGGCCGGTGGGCAGGAGGGTGTCAAAGCCGCAACTGAGATCATAATCGCCTTCTCGCAAGGCAAGTTCCCGGAGAAACTCAAATCGCTCCCCGGAAGCGCTGCCTACCAATCCGCTTGGGAAGAGACCATAGAGGCCGCCGAGAAATATAACGAACCGGGCCGCTTTACCGCTTTTATTGGTTACGAGTGGACCTCCAACACAGGCGGCAACAACCTTCATCGGGTGGTGATATACCGTGATGGCGCCGAAAAGGCTGGGCGCATGGAACCCTATACGACCCTCAAACCGTTAGGCAGCGACAATCCGCGTGATCTATGGAAATGGCTGCAAGGCTATCAGGAAAAAACCGGCGGCCAGGTGCTTGCCATCGCCCACAACGGCAACCTTAGCAACGGCATTATGTTTCCGATCGTTGAGTCATTCACTGGAAAAGAGATCGATCTTGAGTACGCCCAGGCCCGGTCGAAGTGGGAACCACTATACGAGGTCACTCAGATCAAGGGTGACGGCGAAACCCATCCATTCCTGTCACCGAACGATGAATTGGCCGATTATGAGACGTGGGACCAGGGGAATCTCGATCTGAGCGTTCCCAAGGAAAACGACATGCTCCGCTACGAGTATGCCCGCAGCGCGCTGCAAATTGGATTGGAGATGGAAAAACGTCTCGGCGTCAACCCTTACAAGTTTGGCATGATCGGGTCCACAGACAGTCACACCGCCCTGGCAACTGCCGGCGAGGATAATTTCTTTGGTAAACACTCGGGCGCCGAGCCAGGACCGAACCGCTGGGAGCATCCAATGGCCCAGGTAGGTGACAAGAAGTACGAAGGCTGGTCCATGGTCTCATCAGGATATGCC
>Ga0272441_10008150_pt1 | contig 16730 bp, 16 predicted proteins | sample SSMProp6N_FD_193582 | JGI IMG/M metagenome (GOLD analysis project Ga0272441, IMG submission 193582) | Marine sediment archaeal communities from Little Sippewissett salt marsh, Falmouth, MA, United States - SSM-Prop-6N | ecosystem: Environmental > Aquatic > Marine > Wetlands > Sediment ...
ATACGGCTATCCATGGCGGATCTGTGGATATAGTCAATTTGCTTATATCGAAGAACATTCCGCTGAGCAATGATGAAAATATCTATGGCTGGACTCCGGCCCACTATGCGGCACGAAACGGACAGGCCGGGATGATACGGTTTATGAATGAAAAGGGTTTTGATATTAATCACAGAAGCCGTTCCGGAAAATCTGTTTATAATATTGCACAGGCTTATGATCAGGTTGAAGTAATGAAAACGATAAAAAAAATAAAGGGGGATACTGAACCAGCAAAGTTTCCCGAATTATCCGGTGCTTACCTGGGCCAGACACCGCCCCGGGACAACATCCAGCTATTTGCTCCTGATATTGTTTCAGGTGCAATCGGCGATGATAATCACGGCGGTATTGCTTTTATGCCCGAAGTGAATGAGATATACTGGAACATGTGGCAGAACGGAAAAGGAAGAATATGGATGACCAGGCTTATTGATGGCAGATGGACTGAGCCGGAAATAGCTTCATTTTGCAGAGTGGAAGCTGATATGTATGATAATCCGTTTATTACTCCGGACGGGCAAAGATTATTTTTTACTTCAAGCCGTCTAGGTTCTGTTTCAGAAGAGAAGGAGAATATTTGGTTTGTAGAAAGAACGGCCTCCGGTTGGTCTGACCCAAAGCCGGTCAGCGCAACAGTAAATGCCATGCAACTGCACTGGAGTGTCTCTGTATCTGGAAAAGGCACATTATACTTCGGCGGTAGTGGATCCGATAGTTATGGAGAAACTGATATATACTATTCAACACTGAGAGATGGTGTTTATTCAAAACCAGTAAATATAGGAGACAAGGTTAATAGTGAAGGTACGGAGCATTGTCCCTATATAGCGCCGGATGAATCCTATATCATTTTTTCCCGTTTCGGCCCCGGAGGAGGATTCTATATCAGTTTTAAAGATAAGTCGTTAAATTGGCTGGAACCGGTGAAAATTCACCAATACCTGGAAGGTATATGCCCCTGTGTCTCACCCGATGGAAAATATTTCTTTTTTAATTCAGACGGTATTTACCGGATGCCGGCGACATTTATTGAAGAATTGAAACAAAGGAAGTTGTGATGATAAACAAAATTACTATCATCGTTGTGCTGATAATGTCAGCAGGAGCTGAGATGGACGTTCCTGATTTTCTTGGCCACACCATACACCGGCCAACGAAACGCGTCCCTATGTCACTGGAAATGGTCGATTTTTATTCTTTGTCAGGGATGTTAACAGCAGTCGCGATATTTTTTGGTTAGATGCAAAAATCATCGCCTACCCCGAAGTTTTGCCTGCAATTACTTTGGGGAAGAACTAAAATAAACCAAAATTATTATGAAGCTTAGAAAACTTTCATGCTTAGGTATTTTTCTTTGCCTGTTTATTCAGGTAAATGCACAGGACATCTTCTTGTAGGTACGTCATACCCTCCCGGACACTTTAAAGGTAAATTTAAGGTGTAACTAAAACGGTAAATTATGAAGAACATTGACAATCTGGTTGAAAAGAAAGCAAAAGAACTTATTAATCTGCGAAGAAAACTTTTTGTGATAGAATGGATTGAAAAATGGTTTTGGAACGGTATATTTACCTTATGCTATTGAGAAAAAATATCCCAATGCAAAATATGAATGGAATTGGCAATATGTTTTTCCTGCTACAAAAATTTCAACCGACCCAAGATCCGGAGTAGAAAGAAGACATCATTTGTATGATACTGTTATTCAAAAAGCTATTAAACAGACAATTAGAGATGCTGGTATAACTAAACATGCAAGCTGTCATACTTTCAGGCATTCTTTTGCTACTCATCTCCTTGAATCAGGTTATGATATACGAACAATACAGAAATTATTAGGGCATAATAATGTGGAGACTACTATGATTTATACCCATGTAATTAATCAAGGTAGTAAGGGTGTAAGAAGCCCTGCCGATTATTAGTTTAGGTTGCCAATTTGAGCAACATATACAAGGAAATAAACAAGGAGAAAAGATGATTAAATTCAACAATAGTAAACAAATAATAGTTAACAAGCAACAAAGATTAGGGAGTCATGAAGAGCAACCTTTGCTTTTTTTATTAGTACACCTAATCTTATATTAGCCAGCTAATTGAAAAACGGGATTATCATGTATAAAAAGATTATAAAATCTCTGTTTGGAGGATTAATGATATCCCTTTTTATCTCCTGTCAGGAAAGGAACAATGATACGGTTACAAAACAAGAAGCTATTGAGATGATCAATCAATACACTCATGTTTTAGCCAAGGGAGATTCTTCAGGCATCCTTCAGTTATGGAGTTCCCGATCCTCAGCCAAGCCCGATTTCTGGTACATGCACGCCTATGTAGGTGGCCGTTTGCAATTGTCCCAGTGGACGGACTTTCTGATTTCATTCGTTCCGGAGGTTCAGGATGTACACACATCAGGGAAACACTCCATTATAGACTTGATTTGGGTAGAAAGAGATTCGTCATCCACTCACGAGAGACGCTTAGTAGAGATGAGGTACTACGTCACTCAAGAGAAGAAGCGCTGGGTTTTCATCAATCCTATTGATATACTCACACAGGATTGGGGATCTTATAAGAGTGACCATTTTATCTATCATTTTCCCAAAGAGATTCGCATTGCTGATCACATAAACGAGATCAGGGCAAGTGATGAATCCTTCGATAGAATGCTACGTTTCTTCGAAATCGAAATGGCCGAGAGGATGCACTTCTACACACCTCGCAATGCGCAAGAATGTGGTGAACTGATTCTTCACCCCCCGGCTAATGGATATGCTCCCCTGCCACCCAAGAGCTGGCTGGAGCACCCAGTTGCGTCATACAAGATCATTTCAACCTCATTCTATCATCCCCATGAAGTGGCTCACTCGCTAACTGCTTTAGCGGGTATCGTCTGTGATAACCATATTGTGTCAGAGGGTTTCGCGGTAGCTCTTGGGGGCGTGACAGCGACATCAGAAGACCTAACTCTGGTTGAATCCAGAAACCTTCTTGAAGCGTCTATGCTCATACCCCTAGCGGAGCTTTTCTCAATGCCGACCAGCGAGTACTTCCAGAAGAACTACATCACGTATTATGAATCCGGCGCATTAATCAGGTTTCTTCAAGAACAATTTGGCATGGAAAGGCTAAGATTATTCTGTTCGGAGACGGAAGATTCTGACAATCTCGCCGAAATCCTGAAGGACGTTTACGATTTGTCTGTAAGTTCCCTTGAGCATCAGTTTCATGAGTTTCTGCTCAATACTGAAAAGCTCGACATCGGCTATGAAATCCCTCCGGAGGTTACTCCAGTGTTCTCCATGGAAGATCCTGAAAATGATGACACTGGTGACGGTGACTATTTACGGTTATAAGAACCATGTAAAAGCCGATACAAAGACTAAACTCATAGAAGAATTTATTGTTACGGATGCGTCTGTACATGATTCGCAAGCTATGGAACAATTACTAACGGAGAAAGACGAGGGACAACCGCTTTATGCTGATAGCGCTTATACAGGAGAAGATCAGGAAGCGGTTTACAAAAAGAAAAAAGTCATCAACAAAATAATTGAAAAAGGCTACCGCAACAAACCCTTAACCGAAGAACAAATAGCCAACAACAAAGAGAAATCCAGAACACGTGTAAGGGTCGAACATGTGTTCGGTTTTGTAGAAAACAGCATGCATGGCTCCATTGTCCGTACTATTGGGATTGCAAGAGCGAAAGCAAAAATCGGGATGATGAACTTAACATACAATATTTGTCGATGTACTCAATTAAAAATAGAGGTTGCCATAGGATAGGTATGTCCGGACGTGAAAGAAGTACATTTGTAAGTAACTGATATTTAAGTAAATAAAAAATAAGGGGGGGGGTAAAATTAGGTTTTTAGAAAACTAATAAATATACTTTGTTTCAAACAACGGCACCGAAAAAATAGTATTTAGAGGTGCCCTTATATTTAACTAATTGAGTTCAAACACCGTCTTACAATCACATGAAGTTTGTTTAAAAATGTTTAACTAAAATAATTATTATGAAAAATAATTTTCAGAATACTGAAAGAGACCACTGTTCTTTTCTATGGAGGACCAATACAAATATTAAACACACTTTATTTTTGGTAATAATAATGATATTTTTATTAGGGACTTTACATGCACAGGAGAAATCCAAAGATATTACTATTAAAGCCCAGGATATCTATCAAGCGGTTTCAGATGGAGATTTGGACAGTGTGAAAAAGATTGTGGAAGCCTATCCGGAAGCGGTGAACAGCAGTGACGACAAAGGGAATACGCCTTTACACATTGCGGTTCTGGAAGCCAAGGTGGACATACTCCAATACCTGATAACAAATGGCGCTGATATTAACGCAAAAAATAGGCAATCTATGTCGCCCTTATATTATGCTTGTTTAGAAAAAAAAACTGATGTGGTCCAAATGCTCGTCCAGCATGGCGCTGATGTCAATACTCAGCCTTCGGCTTTGTTGAGGATAGCAATGAATGGAGACAGGGATCTGGTTCAGATATTACTCACTGCCGGTGCAGATGTAGATGTCCTGGAAAGTGGTGGGACACCCCTTCAGCAGGCATGTTACAATGGGCATGTAGATGTGGCAGAAATCCTTATTCAACACGGTGCTGATCCGAACAAACCCGGATGGAGAGGGCAAACACCATTGATGATGGCTACATTGAATGGTAAACCAGAAGCTGTCCGTCTTCTTCTAGAACAAGGTGCGGACCCTGATTTGAAAGATTCGCAGTACGGATGGACGGCCCTGTATGCTGCGATTTTCACGAGTCAGGAAGGAGGCACTGAAGCGGCTAAACTACTAATCCAGCATGGGGCGGATATCTATATCCGGGTGAAGGACGGCGACACACCGATTTTGAATGCAAGTAGGAAAGGTTTAACAGAAGTAGTCGATCTGCTTATTAAAAAAGGCGTTGATGCAAGTAGCATGGATGAAATACACCGACGTACTCTTCTCCATTTGGCTGCCATCAATGGATACAAAGATTTGGCCGAACTACTAATATCCAAAGATGTAGACGTCCAGGCAAAAGATATCTATAACAAGACACCTCTTAACTATGCCGTCATGCACGGGAATCAACTAATAGCTGATCTGCTGGTCTTGAAGGGCGCCGATCCGAAAGAGGTAAAAAAGGCGGAGGCTTTTTCCCATCGTTTGACGAGTCGCCTAAAAGAGAACGAAGCTACAATCTGGTATTTGAAAACAAGGGGATGGGCTGTCAAGACCACAAACCATCTTTTCGTCTTTGACAATGAGGAGACCGGGAGACCTCCAGATTCACCAGCCCTTGCCAATGGCTATATTACCTGCCCTGAGATCAAAGATTTCAGCACCTACGCGATTTATTCCTGCTATCACGCTGAACCAAACACGCTTGAATTCATCCACGGGTTCGAAGACGAAATGAAGGACATTACTTATATCCATTTTGAAGGAGACAAGTGGAGAGGCAATAAAAACACCGTGTATATTGACGGTCAACAGACCAAAAAGTTCGACGATGTCGAGATCGTGTCCTCAAGAATGGATGAGGATGCCTGGACGCTTCAGTACCTTATCAAGGATGAATCAGTGACATTCTTTTATCCGGGGTTTTTACACAGAAAACTCGAATTCTTCAAGAAGGAAATCGACTATTTAGCCGAGCATTGCGAGGGTGTTGATTTCGCATTCCTTTATATTCCCGATGATGATCCAATGGCGGAGAGTCAATATATCAATTACCTTATCGAGAAACTGAACCCCAAAGCTATATTCCCTATGGTTCCGGATATAATGGAATCGACACATCTTGAAACGGTAAAAGTTCTCCAGAGACAATATCCAAAATTGAAGGCTGGATTAGCGGTTAATCCGGGTGATTATTTTTACTATTCGAACGGCCGGTTGAAATGAGGAGAAAGTATTCTTATATATATCTGCAAAACAAAATTACCAAGTAAGAGTGAGATCGGCTAAGCCAATTCATCGGGTTTTTATAATTAAACTAATAAGAATAATTATAATATGTACGGCATGAAATTAAAGAGTTAACTATTAATCTCTCAAGATCGGGAGATGTAGCCTGGTACTACTGTGTCCTTGACGACATAAATTCATATAAGGGACAGCCTGCCAACTGGGAGAATGCCAGGTGGACGGGTGTGTTAGAGAAACGCAATGGCAAATGGGTCATAGTACAGCATCATTTTTCTTTTGCAAGCGAGTAAAATACAGCGATCCCGGTAGAATCAAAATATTATTGATTAAAGAAAATCCGAAATGTATAAGCTCATCTTTATGGAGAGATTTGATAAGTCAGAACTCAAAATTCTTAAATGAAATAATCATGAAAATATTAAGTTATGTTATTTGGGTTCTGTAGCGTCTATAGAGGTAAATCTATTAATTTCTTAGTTTAGGGCAAAACTAAACTCAGCATAACGGATACAAAAGGTCATTGCTTCTTTATCTATATTTTTGTCTTTGGTGATATTCATCAATGACTTTTTGGGCATCTGATTTACTATCTAATTGTCTCCCATAAACCCAAGCTTCAAAGTGATTACCAACTTCTTTATCACTACCTTCTTCGTTATATCTCCAATCACCAAGATAAAGAAGGTATGATGCTCCTTCTCGGATGCTGGTCGGAAGACGGAAAGTATGTCCTGATAGCGCTTAAGGACAGGCAATCCGGGAAATCAACTATCTGGAAAATATCTTCTAATGGAAAAGAAAGAAAACAGATCACCGCTCATCACTCATCTCTCATCGTCACATTCACAGCCCTATTTTACAATTCGTGGAATCTTTTTTCCTCTGACTATCAATTAGTATAGTTTTATAACGAAGTAATAGTAAGCTATAAATATAACATGGTAAGTTTTCAATTTCAACTATATATAACGATATAAAATTCTAAAATAATATGAAAAAGCACCTCATTCTACTTTGCTTAATCTCAATATTAGTAAGTCCAAGATTAATTGGACAACCAGACATTAATATCAAAAAACAATATACAACTCAAAGAATTGAAAATCCCCCAATCATTGATGGAAATCTCAACGATGATTCATATAGTGATGAAAACTGGAGTGGAAATTTTATACAGTTTAAACCTTATGAGGGAGAGAAACCATCACAGAAAACAGAATTTAACATAATATATGACAATAATTTTCTTTATGTGGGAATTAAGGCTTATGACTCAGCTCCGGATAGTATTGTTAACAGAATGACTCGAAGAGATGATATTGATGGTGACTATGTTGGAGTAATATTCGACAGCTATCATGACTTAAGAACTGGATTTTCATTTTTTGTGAGCTCCGCAGGTGTAAAGCTGGACCAATTGTATATAAATGATGGACACAGTATTGATCCAACCTGGGATCCTATATGGTATGTTAGCACTCAGTATTATGATTGGGGCTGGGCCGCTGAAATGAAGATACCTTTAACTCAATTAAGGTTCGAGAAAGAATTGTCTAAAACATGGGGCTTGGAAGTGTCTCGTCAATTATATCGTAATAATGAGATAAGCTACTGGCAACATATACCAAGAAACTCCTCAGGACTAGTACATATGTTTGGCGAACTTAATGGACTTAATGATATCCAGTCAATGAAAACTCTAGATATAAATCCGTATACTGTATTCTCTTACCATAAGTACGAACCAGAAACTAATAATCCTTTTGCTTCAGGAAGTAACTTTTTTCAAAATATTGGACTGGATGCAAAAATTGGGATTACAAATAATCTTACCCTCGACCTATCAATTAATCCTGATTTTGGGCAGGTTGAAGCTGATCCTTCAGAGGTTAACTTAACAGCTTTTGAAACATTCTTTCAGGAAAAAAGACCATTTTTTCTTGAAGGGAAGAACATCACGACTTTTACAACTGGGATTGGCGATGGGAGCATTGGTAATGATGGATTGTTCTATTCCCGTAGGATTGGTCGTAAGCCACAAGGATCTCCAAAACTTGAAGATGGAGAATTTGCTGATGTTCCAAGGAATGTAAAAATTCTTGGCGCAGCAAAGATAACGGGCAAAACAAAAAATGGCTGGTCACTAGGAATCATTGAAAGTGTAACTCAAAAGACGATGGCTAAAATTGACAGCTTTGGAGAAAATACTTTACAAGAAGTGGAACCACTTACTAATTATCTAATTCTTAGAGCCCAAAAAGACTTAAATGAGGGTAATACTCTGATTGGAAGTATGATAACCAATACATATCGAGACCTCAAGTCCATTGATAATCTTGAGGATTCATTTCTTAATTCTCTTCACAATTCAGCTACTACAGGTGGAATTGATTTCACTCAGTATTTCAGAGAGAAGAACTGGATGCTTAAGGCCACAATTGCTGGTAGTTTCGTTGAGGGCTCCCAGGAAGCTATTACTAGAACACAAACTTCATCAATACATCTTTTTCAACGACCTGAGACAGGTTATATTGAATTTGATTCTTTAAAAACTTCTATTAGTGGGCAAGGTGGGAATTTCCAATTTGGTAAAGTTGGAGGAGGAAATTGGAAATTCGTATTCTCCTCCTTATGGAATTCTCCCGGTTTTGAAACAAACGATTTAGGATATTTGATGTCAGCTGATGATATTACAAATATTCTCTGGTCAAGGTACGATATAAATAAACCATTTAGTGTATTTCGGAGGATTAGGTTCAACACCAATCACTTAACAATGCATGACTTTGGTGGTAATTTCCTAGGATTGAGCGGTGATTTTAGTGTATATTCCCAATTTAAAAACTTCTGGGATAACACGATAGGTATTAACTGGAATGTTAACCAAATATCAAATACTCTGCTTAGAGGAGGTCCAGCAATTAAGCTACCAGGAGATTTCTCAGTATATCTAAGTATAAGTAGTGATCCAAGAAAAAAGTTAGGTTTCACTTTACAGGGGGCACACACTCAAGGTAAAGAGGATTACTCTAAAGTGACTAATACTAATCTGAATGTTACTTACCGTCCATTCAACAACCTACAAATATCTCTTTCTCCATCATTTATTAAGTCAAGGTTGGGCATGCAATATTTAGCTTATAGAAATTCAAATAGTGAACCCAGATATTTGTTTGGGGATTTAAACCAAACAACATTTCGCATGCCTCTAAGGATAAATTATTATATCACCCCAAATCTCTCAATCCAATACTGGGGGCAACCCTTCTTTGCGGCAGGTGATTTTACTAAGATCAAAATGATTAGCGATAATCCTAAAGCAACAAAATACACTGACAGGTTCCATATATATTCTGACCAACAAATAAGTTTAGTTAATGGTATTTACATGGTTGATGAGGATTTAAATGGATCCGTTGATTACAATATCAATAATCCTAATTTCAATTTTAATGAATTCCTCTCTAACTTTATCTTGAGATGGGAATATAAACCCGGCTCTACAATATTCATTGTCTGGTCTCAAAACAGAAATACTTCATCTTCAATTGGTGAATTTGCGCTATGTGAGAATGCCAATGATCTTTTTATTTTGGAAAATGGATATAATATTTTCCTTATTAAGGTTTCACACAGATTTGGATTAAACAAATAAAATGATAAAAACAGAAAGACTGAACCTGAGTTATGCAAAATGCTAAAAAACAGAGAATATGACAACCAAAACACAGAAATTCTGGGATAAGCAAGCTAAGAGATATGACCAAGCTGAAAACCAATTTGCGACTGTTTATAGTGACATAATTGCTAAAACCTGTAAATATTTCAATCTTAAAGATAATGTTCTTGATTATGGATGTGCTACTGGAAGTAAAGCAATTGAATTAGCACCAAAAGTACAGCAAATCCATGGGCTTGATATTTCGACCGAGATGATTAATGAAGCCATTAAGAAGAAAAATAAATTAAAGGTTTCTAATATTTCATTCTCTCAAGGGACAATATTTGATGGTGATTTGAAAGAAAACTCATTTGACTCAATAATGGCATACGGAATAATTCATTTATTAGAGAATAATCAAAAAGTTATTCAAAGAATACACGATTTATTAAAGCAAGGTGGTTTGTTTATTTCGACAACTGCGTGCATGAAAGATAAGATGTCTATAAAATCCAGAATAGAAGTTACAATGTATATTTTTATGAAAAGATTAGGAATTTTTCCTTTGCATTTAAACATGTTTAAGTCTTCAGATGTAAAAAAAATAATCGAAGATCAGAATTTTCAAATAATTGAAACAGAAAAGATCATAGATGGAATACCTGCTATTTTCATTATTGCAAAAAAACAACAATAAAAATAAAAGCACTTTGCACAACATGGTTCTGTCGCATTAATTTATCAAGAATCTAATGATTGCTAATTTCACATTCCACCAAAAACATGGAATTGATGTTTAAGCACCACCGCTTTCCAAAACCAAAATCAATTATCATTCAAGCAGTCTATTTCAAGTTAAGATTTTCATCAAGTTATAGGGATGTTGAAGAGATAATGAGAATAAGGGGAGTCGAAGTTGATCATGCTACTATACAGAGATGGATTTATAAGTTCATGCCCGAAATATAAATCCATATGAGAAAGATAAAGAAGCTAGTAGGTAAGAGATGGAGAATGGATGAAACATATATCAAAGTCAAAGGAGTCTGGCGCTATTTTTATAGAGCAGTTGATAAGGATGGAAATACGATTGATTTTCTTCTAACAAAGCGCAGACAGCGAATGAGTGCACAGTCATTCTTAATAAAAGCAATAGAGAACAATGGCAAACCAGAGTTAATCAATATTGACAAAAGTGGTTCTAAAAGAAGTGCTATCAGAATATATAACAAACGATCATTTACAAATATTGAGATCAGGCAATGCAAATACCTGAATAATATAGTTGAACAAGATCATCATTTTATAAAATGGAGAATTCAACAGGGTTTAGGGTTTGAGAATTCCGAGTCGGCAAGAAGAACCTTAACAAGAATAGAAATAGTCAATATGATCAAGAATAATCAGCTGAATAATCAAGAGCAAAGTATGTTCAAATTATTTACTTCTTTAGCCGCATAGTAGGCAGTTCAATTGAATATTTCAATGGATGATCTAACAGATGCGACAGAAGCCCTAGCATGAGGAGATCTTTATAGTTTAAGATTCACATACAAAATATTTATTTTGGAAGGGGTGCTTTTGGACAGATTTATACCTCCAAAAGTTTTAGGTTTGTAATACACCCACCCCTCCCTTTTTTATTGAATCTTTTTAAATATTTGTGTTAACAATTCAACCTATGGAAGTATCAATTTTTGATGTCTCAGGGCTTCGAATAGTAGGATATATCAACTTCAATAATACGATTATCATTTTCAAAGTAATAGAATTTACGTGCGACACTTCTATTAATGGTGAATAATGTAAGGTCATTTCACCTTTTTACTTATTGACTTATGTCTTGCCCTTGAGGATTGAATTAACGAATAAAACACCACGCTTAAAGGTATGAAATAACATCTCAAAGCTTATATAATAATATGCAAATGCACCAACAGCAATATTTGATTTTGCCCTATTGATTATGAGGAGAATATTAAGAATACTAATTCAATATCCATTTCATTATAAGAAATTTGACCCTGTCTTCATCTTTAAAGGGTTCATACTAATATAACAAATAACGGGCAAACCAAGGAAGTGATAGTTGGCTATCTAATTCAAGACCAATTTAAATTAGCTTGGATGAAATCATAAGATGAGGATTCCATAAAGTGCAGATATATTATCGTTATAATAAGATGAACTGGCTCGTTTGAACCAATTCAAACTTTCAATACTAAAGAACAATCAAATGCATCCAACTAGATTTGAAATATTCCGAAATCCTTATAATAGTCTTTATTATTTTAAATTAATATCATCAGATGGCAGTATTCTGTTGAATTCAAAAGGGTATTCAAGCAAAAATGTATGTATTGGGGCAATTAATAGAGTAAAGTCAATTATTTCTAGAGATAATATTTGTGACTTAAAACAAGAAAACAACCAATGCTATTATATTATATACTCAACTAATGGAAAGGCAGTCTGTAGAAGTAGAAAATTTGATGATATCTTGGAGATGGAGTCAGAACTGCAATCTCTGAAATATTTAGTAAACACCTCAACTATTCAAATACTCAATAACAATAGATAGTAGGTGTTATACTTCAGACTTTGACTGACCTTCCAACATAAGGTTTAGGTGAGGCTTCAATCAGTATTATACCGGATCAATGTCTTCGGAATTTAGATTATAAGATGGATTTACTCTTATTATGATACCTAACTTATGGGAATAATGATAATTTCTACTCATAATCAAAAGTTTAGTTAGTTCAATTCGAGGGAGGAGGTCAGAAGTCGAATTTTTCTACTTTAGCCCGCTGCGGTTAACGGGAGGAGGTCATTAAAATCTAATTCTAGACATCATTTAAATTAATTTTGTATACCTCAAGATTGAAAACTAATAATGAAATAAATGAAACCCTCTTTTAGACTAATTTTCTTATCTATCACCATTATTTACATTACCTCAAATTGCACGTCTTATAGAAATTATGGAGTTAATTATTATCCGTCGACTCTTTCGGTTAAGAAACCATGGTATAAATGGATAGTAAAAAACTCCTTTCCTATTGAGACTGTATCAGATAATAATGACCTCAAATTCCTTCAAGATATTATTGGTAATGCAACTCTGGTCCAGTTGGGTGAAAGCAGCCATGGTGTAAAAGAGTTTAATCAAATTAAGGTGAGAATTATTAAATACTTGCACGAGGAGATGGATTTTAATGTGATTGCTTTTGAGAGTGGCCTTTATGAATGTTATAATATTAATAATAACTCATCCTCCAAAAACCCCAGGCAATTGATTGGTTCAATTTTCAACGTATGGCGAACTGAAGAGGTACTGGAACTATTCAAGTATATCCTTAAAACCAGAGAAGCAGAGAATCCTTTGATCCTAGCAGGTTTTGATTTTCAGATGAGCGGGGATTGGGATGAAAGATCTAAAATGCTTGAGGGTATAGTATCATTCCTAGATCAAAATTTTGCAAAAGAGCTATTTAAGTGTGACAGTCTATTTGCAGTTAACAAGAAACTTAATAACATAACTGCAATGAGGAGTTATGTTGAGAAGAACCAGGTTGAACTGAGAAGCGTTTATTCAACTTTTAAAAGATTACTAGAGAATAACATGACTGAATTGACTCAGGAATATAAATCAGATCCTTTGATCCCATTATATGCTCATCAGATCTCTGCTTCAATGTTAGACTATATTGAATTTTGGCTTGATGAAGCTAATGAGATGTCTATTAGAGATAAGGCTATGGCTGATAATGTTAGTTTTCTGAGATCTACTATTTACCCGGACGAAAAGATTATTATCTGGGCTCATAACCTTCATATCAGACACAAAAATGAGCACTTGGATCAAACGGAATATAATAAAACCAAAAGCATGGGAAGCTGGCTGCATGAAAGATATCCTGAAGATCTATATACGATTGGTCTCTATATGTATAGAGGACAAGCTACATATAATAATAAAGAAGTATATACTGTTCTAAACCACTCTTCGAATAGTTTGGAGTCTATTTTACACAGTGCAGGGCACGAAATCTGCTTTGTTGATTTGAAACATTCAAAGAGAGTCAAAGGAAACTTGTGGATGTCCAAAGAGATACTAACGAAAACCTGGGGTCTTGAAGATTTAAAAATGGTACCTATCGATCAGTATGATGCAATTCTTTTTATAGATACTGTATCCCCACCGGCTTACCTGAATTAGGGCTAATTTCCAAAGAAAGTCATATTATTTGCTGTAGGTACCTCATACCCTGCCGGACACTTTTAACGTAAATTTAAAGTGTAACTAACCCGGCATAATATGAAGAATATAGATAATCTCATTGAAAAGAAAGCAAAAGAAATTATTAATCTCCGAAGAAAGTTATTTGTGATCGAATGGATTGAAAAGTTTCCTGGTAGTGTAAGAAAAGAACTAAGAGAATTCGATATTCCTAAGTCGACCTACTATGATTGGAGAAGAAAATATCAACTCGAAGGGAAAAAGGATTAGAGCGAAAAAGACCTATTGCTAAATCACATCCAAAGAGCATAACTCAAGAAACTGAGGAGAAAATATTAGAGCTCAGGAAATCTTATCAATTGGGTCCAGCCAGAATAACATGGTACCTGGAGCGATACTACGGAATAAAAACTTCACAATCAACCGTTACCAGAACTCTTGTAAGGAATGGAGTAAGTCGACTTCCTAAAACTGCTTCACGCAGGACCGTACATACGAAAAGATATGTTAAATCCACACCAGGACATCATGTACAGGTTGATGTTAAGTTTGCCTTTTTTAAAGATGAGCAAGGTAAAACCATTAAAAGATATCAGTTTACAGCGATTGATGATGCTACACGAATCAGGGCTTTAAAAATATATCAAAAACATAATCAAGAAAGCGCCATTAACTTTATTGATTATGTGTTTGATAGGTTCCCTTTTCGAATACATACAGTTAGAACAGACAGAGGCCATGAGTTTCAGGCTAAATTTCATTGGCATGTTGAGGATAAAGGAATCAGACACGTTTATATTAAACCGAGATCTCCCCAGCTCAACGGGAAAGTAGAACGGTCACACCGGACAGATCAGGAGGAGTTTTATCAATTACTGAAATATACAGATGATGTTGATTTAAACGTGAAATTGGCAAAATGGGAGGAATTTTATAACTTTAATAGGCCTCATGGAGCGCACAATGGAAGAACACCTTTTGAAGAGTTAAGGTCTCTCTTAAAATAATGCATGTTTTGTCCGGGAGGGTACGGAGTATTACAATCATATCACCTTCAAATATTTTAATTGTAAAACAATCAAAATTTGGAAGATTACTTTTCCTAAGAAACTCGCCTTTGGCCATACCTATTGAGATGTCATTCGCACTCTCAAATAAGTTTGAACGTATGCTTGCACCTTCAAGGAAGAACCACATAGCTGTTGAATCATATGATTTTACCATGAAGTCGATATTAGATTTGCTGTCCGAGAAACTGTAAATTCTATATTTATAATCGTCGTATCCAATCTTTTCAATACTGTCTATTTGGACATTATTTCCAAAAAAGGATGCCATGCTGCTAGAATTAAAATATTTGAAGGAGAAGGGGAAGTATGCTTGTTTAAAATCTTCGTCCTGGTTGTAAATTTTGCAACTATCTTGGATAGTATTAATACTAGTTTTTGGATGTCTTTCTATCTTACATCCAATGATTATTACCAATAGAGTGATTAACAACAGATTCTTAAAGTTCAATAGATAGTTTTTCACGGTCACTATATTGTTTGGTTTTTAAATTGGGCACAACGTTTAGTATAAGAATAGTAGCCGACTGCGTGGTACTCTCCTGTCAAGTTACACGAAAGTTTAAGCGGGCTAAAGCTCTTGAATTTACTACTGTCTCGGCTATTATTTTTATACATTGTTACCAAACGTATTTATTCTAATCTTTAAGTTCTTTTGGTTTTAGCTCTTCAATAATTTGTGCATCAACCCAGTATATATCAGGTTCTTTGCCTTTTGATCGCTTTCTGCTTGTGAAGAATAAGTATTTTCCGTCTGATGTTACATAGGCCGCCCACTCATCATATTGTGAATTTATTTTATCTCCTGCATTAACTGCCTTTGTCCAGCTTCCATCTTCATTTTTGAAAGAAATATAGATGTCATGGTGATTAGCTTCTGTACCTTTTCTGTTAGGTGAATTAAACATCAGGTAACTGCCATCCGAGGCAATAAATGGATTATATTCATCGGCAGAAGTATTAATACTATCACCTAAATTCTTAGCTGGTTGATATTTACCGTTTATAAGATTCTAATAGTATATATCAGCACCACCTGCACCACCTTCTCTTATGGAATAGAAAAATAATGTTCCATCCTTTGAAACTGTAGGATGTCGTTCCGGTGCTGAAGTATTTACGGTAGAATCAAGTATTTTCGTATTGGAAAATTCACCATTTTGATAATCAGCAACACATATATCCATATCACCATTTATATCTTTTTCTTCATTTATATAAGAACCAAATATTAATTTATCTCCATTAGGATGAAAAAAGGGATATTTGACCGGCACATCTAAATTTAGATCTAGAACTACAGGAAATGTCCATTCTCCATTTTTAATCTGCATATGATAATCAGTGTATTCCTCTTTATCTCCTTTGAGAACTGCATGTACGAAAAGGAAGTGGTCTCCATTTTTAGAAAAACATCTGTTTCGATTGCCGAAAATAATATCCTGAGCAAATAATACGGGTATTATACCTGGTGGTTTTTGACCAAGATATGGACCTTTTAAAATTGGAAAATCAGAGTTGCTATGTAATATTTCTTGCGAAAATCCGGAGCATAAAGCAATGAATATTATTAAAATGCCTAAAATTGTAATTTTCATAATTTTCCTTTTTCAAATAAATATGTTTGGTAACGTATATGTGCAAATACCGACGTAATTGAGCACCCTTCTCCGATTTAAAGTGAGCAGTGCTCTCCGGAGTAAAGTGAGCAGTCGATTTTTAAGTGTTTAAAGAACTTCATCAGACTATCCTAATTAATCCAAATT
>Ga0272441_10008153_pt1 | contig 16726 bp, 16 predicted proteins | sample SSMProp6N_FD_193582 | JGI IMG/M metagenome (GOLD analysis project Ga0272441, IMG submission 193582) | Marine sediment archaeal communities from Little Sippewissett salt marsh, Falmouth, MA, United States - SSM-Prop-6N | ecosystem: Environmental > Aquatic > Marine > Wetlands > Sediment ...
AAACCAGCCATTCAAACCTCCCTGAGCTGCTCCATGCATCGTGCTTTTGCTTACTTGTCGTTGGTTGAGACCGACTCCTCATCGCTCTCCTTCATTCATTATAACCAATGAGACTCGATTTCGATGCGGCCTACGCTTCCCGTGTTGGGCGGGCGGACTGTCGTTCCGCAAGTGACGCAAGGCCAATCCCGAGGAAATACAGAAGGATCATCGGCCCCATGACCAGGGCCATGTTGACGGGGTCAATCGTGGGTGTCACAGCCGCCGCAAGCACAGCAATGCCAACAATCGCAAAGCGCCATCCCTTCCGCAAGAGGTTTGCACGCAGGATGCCCAATCGTGCCAGCACGTAGATGATCAGCGGAAACTGAAAGGCCACTCCCATCCAGAACATCACACCAGTCACAAATCGGATATAGCTGGCCGGCCTTACATTGGTTGGAATATTGAGAAAGGTGAGGAGGAAGCGCAACGCGGTCGGCAACATGAGGAGATAGGCGAAAGCCAACCCCGCAAGGAATAAGAATAACGCAGCCGGGATCACAGCAATGATCATACGCCGCTCATTCCGCCTTAATCCGGGATGAAGGAAGGCATAGAACTCTGCAGCAATGTAGGGAAATGACAACGTGAATCCTGCCATCAACGAGATGCGCATGAAGACACCAATCGATTCGGTCACTTCAATGGCCTGTAATGCCTGCCTGCCACCGATGGGCTCGGAAAGCCAGTCGAGAAGTGTGGGAGCGGCAAAAGTGGCCACAAAGACGCCGACCACCAGGGCTGCCAGTGAACGCAGTAAGTGGGCTCGTAAAGCTTCGATATGCTCGAGGAGCAGAGATGGATTCTCAAATGTCTTGGCTATGGTTTCCGAAAGCGGTGGGTCCTTTTCTTCGTGACGGAGAGCATCATAGATCGTCGAGGCAGGGGTTTCTGTACGGCGAAAGCGGCGCCTGATCCAACGCATAAGACTCATGCGGGGCTGTTTGGAAGTCTGGGGATCAGTCCTACCAGGCAGGGAGGGTTTGCGTCTGCTCATGGTTGATCCTTCTCGCCGGCGGGATTGGATTCGTCCAGCACTCGCAAATCATCATGCACGCCATTCAGCTCGTCCCGTAACGATCGGCTTACCTCGTCGGTCGAGGAACGGAGCTCATGTAGCTCGTCCAATTCCGCTTCCCGAGCGAGGGTGCCGGGCAGATCACGTAATGACCGGGACAGCTGGGTGAGTGCTCGCCATGCCTCTGAACGGTAAAGCTGGTTTAAAGCTCGACCTGCCCCGCGAGCTGCACGGCGGAGGTCATTCGGTCCAATCAAGATGATGACGAGGAGCAGGATGAAGACCAGTTCAAGCGGTCCGATGCCAAAGAGACTCATGCATTCCCCATGGTAAGCAAGTCAAGCATAGGATGGTACTGGAGAATCCTACGATCCATGAAGATCCTGATCGTCGTCCTCACCCCGGAGTCCTTTTCGGAACTCACGGATTCCAGCCCCCAGTTCGCCGGCTACACGACTGATACGGCCGACGCCAAAGACGAGGAGAACGATCACCAGGATAATCAACAGTTCTGGTGTTCCGATACGCAGCATGTGTTTTCTCCTTTCCTCTATTCTAACGGAGAATCAACATCGGAGTCTCCTTTCCTCCACAACTCCTTTCGCTATCCAACCAACAATAGGCATTCCTCTCTCTTTCTTGAGCCATTCGTCCTCAAGGCGCTTCTGATCATGATGAAACGCTGTCATGATGGCATAATAGGAAAGAACCTGAAAAGCATACATCTTGCTGCAGCTGGATCTTTCATACAAGCCCGATAGCAGTGGAAGGCGGGTCGTACCTTTCTTGGCCAGGACAGTATGCTTCCCACATCATCTGCAGCATTCATCAAGGAGTCGGCCATGTCCAAGTTTTCCCTGGACGTTCTACAGAAGCGTGTTTTCCCCTTTGTGCAAAGCAGCGACCCAGACATTATCCTCGGGGCGGCTTTCGGCGAGGATGTCGCCATGACGCGCGTCGGAGGTGACATTCTCATTTCCCATGTCGACCCTATCGTGGGCGCCATCGGAAACATCGGATGGCTTGCCGTCCACGTTGCCTGCAATGACATTGCCACAGCAGGCATCCCGCCACGCTGGATCCAACTTCTGGTGCTGGTTCCTGGCGTGGAGGACGTTGACCTGCTTGAGGACATCATGCGCGATGTGCGGCGAGCGGCGGATGAAATCGGGGTTTCCATTATTGGCGGGCACTCCGGCTACTCCGCAGGTCTCTCGCGCCCGTTGGTGGCTGTGACAGCGATGGGGACAGCAGCGGGTCGCATCCCCGTTAAAACCGGCGGCGCGCAGGTCGGCGACCACGTTTTTGTCACCAAAGGCGTCGCGCTGGAGGGCACCGCCATCCTCGCCGAGGATTTTCGTGATGTCGCCCTGAAACTCGGTCTCGACAACAAGGATCTCGCGGCTGGCATCGCGATTATGAGTGACGTCAGCGTCATCAAGGAAGCGCTTGCGCTCGCGGACGTTGGTGCGACAGCCATGCATGATGTCACGCGAGGAGGATTGATGGAGACATTGTTGGAAATCGCGTTGCTCTCGAATGTGGGTATCGAAGTTGCGCAGGAACGCATGCCTATCCCCGCCATCGTCGAACGTTTCGCGAAGGCATTTGACTTCGATCCACTTCGCATGATCTCCTCCGGCACCCTCGCTGTTACGATCCCGGGAACGCACGTTGAGGAAGCGGCCCGCCGGCTCAGGACACTTGATATTCCATATGCGGATATCGGGAAGGTCGTACAAGGAGAAGGCGTGCGATTGCTGAAAGATGGGAAAGCGCAAACACAGACAGATATTCGCTGCGAGGACGATGAACTCGCCCGGATGTGGGAGCTGCATCCCCGGTAGGAGAACCTTGCAACCCCCTACATCATGATGAACCGCAGCCAGATAACGAGCGAGTCTAACTTCGGCATCCTTTCTATCAGCATGAGAACGCTGGAGCGATATACCGCCGTGATAGAACGCTACGCATCGCTCTGCTGCGTAGCGCCGAATCGTTATCAGATCCAACCAAAGGACTCCCCGCTAGACTCTTCTCATGCTTGTGAACAACCCTACAAAAATCGCTCTTGAACGTACAGCGGACGTTTATGACACGGGCTTCTATCCTGTTGAGAGGCATGGAGGGGGCAATGATTTCCCACCAGTCCTGGACCGCGCTCCCAACTCCCACTGCTGATCAACCTTCCTCTTCGGCCTACGTCGATGGATCTCTCCATCGAAAGCAGGTTGTTTCCAAATCCGATTCTGGAATCAAGCCCTAGCCCGAGTCAAAGGATCCCTCTCGATGGCCCTTCGATCTGAACCCATCTTTCACGGTCCGCAACCATCACGGAAAAGCCGCCGGTGACAATGCCATGAAAGAGAACTGGGGACGGTTCATATGGCGAAGGTATACCTTGACAGTAGGCTACCTCGTTTTCTGCATGGGGACGCGCGTGAGAGAGGGAGTCTTCAGCAATCACTGTCCGAGTCTGACAATCTCAACACCATTCTCGATTCCATGGGCTTAAACGTTGAAGAAAGTCATGTGAAGTGTCTTCAGGAGAGGCGTGGAGAACGCCCTTGGGAGGTCGCTGTGGTTACCCGGTTCTTCTTCAAGAGATCATGAGGCAGGATTGAGGTTTTCCTCAACCGCCTGGAGTAAACCAGCAGCATTCGCTTCAGAATACACACCCATTGTGCGCCAGATAATCACACCCTCTGCATCACACAAGAATATGTGGATTATCTCTTCCGAATCGATCCCCAGCGATTGCTTGAAGGCATCCTTATCAAGATAGAGCGTCACGGTCCGTTCCCGGGATGTCTGATCGGGGATGCCGGCGCGCATACCCTCGTTGATGAACGTGCGTGATAGCGCGGGTAGCTGGTAGATGGTCGGCGTTTCGTAATACACAAAACCTTCATACGTTGCTTCCAACTCTCGCGCAAGCGGGATCCAGGTGTTCACATCCAGCTGCTGACGCTGTTCGAAGGGGACAATTACCAGGTTCAAGTCACCTGCGAAATCACGCGGAAATTCAAGCTCTTCCCTGTCGAGGTTGGAACCAGACACGGTCGGAAAGCGTTCGCTGTCATCAGGCACGTCCAGTTTACTCTCCCCAACAGAGACTCTCGGCAGCCACAAGGCCGCCAGGAAAAGAAGTGAAACCAGAAGGATCATCCACACACTCATAGGCCATTTCCTTTTTTCCATGAGCTAGGTCCTCTACATCCATGGAGCTGTCCTACCATCATGGTATCAGGTTCCTCGTTCAGCTGTTAACAAAAAATCGTATCTCAGGCTAAACAGACCTGCTGCAAGCCACTTTCGATGGGTGATGGGACGAAAACGAAAGACGAAAGACCCTTGAGGAAAGTTGAAAACGCTCCCTCCTTCCTCTACAATCAGACCTATAAGGGATGTCGCCCCTCGAGGCAAGCGCCATCCCTTCGCCAAAGGACCTTCATCACCATCCCTACAAATAAGCGATCACTGCTCCTGCATCGCTCCCTGGTATCCTGCCGCCCCAGGAAGGTCGGCACGTGTAGAGCCCACAGAAGCCGGACGACTTGCAGAGAGGATTCGCCATGTATGCTACCCCCACCCTTCCCTATTCTCGCGAACGACGTCAAACAATCCTTAACGAGTATCTCGAGCACAAGCATCATCTCCTTGACATCCGATCGTCCATCGAAATGGAAGGCGAGAGCAATACAAGACTTGAGATGGAAGATGTCATCACAGCCCATCTCCTGTCAACCCGCGATCGCTACCGCATTGAAACGCCCATCGTTCCGGTCTCTCGATGTCCATTTACTGGAATTGAACTTCACCTCTCCATCGACACCCTGGGCCTTGATGGTCTCTGGTGGGATGTTGAGGACCCCGTTCGCATGCCCCAGAATTTCCCTCCTACCGTCTTCGCACTGAATGGTGCTATTCATCTTGCATCCTCCATCGAATTCACGTCGCATCTCGTGCGGCCAGGACCAGGAGCCCCCTATGTCATCCCGAGGCTGCTCGCGGAGCCGGACACCACTGCTGTACTTGCTTCCGTAGCCATCGGCGACCATCAAGGGTACGTCATCACCTATTTCGGCTACCCTCCGCAAGCCGAACGACCGGTTGTCGATGAATGGGGGCAATTCGGCTGGGACATCCAGCGGGGACAATCACCCGGATGGGACTCCCACCCGCTGCTGATCGAGGATTGCGATTTCGATCTGGAACCCTGGCTCGAGCAGAACCGCTTGCTCTGGATCGACCCCGGGGATGAAACCCTTACGCTGCGGGCTGGTATGAAAGGTTGTCCTTATCGAGACCTCAAGGGAAGAAAAACGTTACAGACCCTGTTTGAAGGGAGGCTGACATGACCACCGTCCGGATTCGTACCCTGAGTGGATCCCCTATCGAACGCTTCCCGGATGATTACCCCTTCCGGGTCGAAGTAACCATCCCGCGTGACGAGGATGAAGACCCGCCGGAGACCATCACCATCACCATTGAAACAGAAGATGATTCGGAAGAACTCGAGATTGCGTGGACCGGCAACACTCGCGGCGATCCCGAGTACAAATCCAACCCCATCACCCTTGAGGGAGGTGCGGTTGGCGGCGGGAAGGTGAGCCTCGTCGGCTTCGAATTCACCACCGGCGGCATGGACGGCATGGACACCGAGGACGGCGAGGAAGTCACCATTTCCTACGATGGCGAATCTGCGACCGCCAATGTATACGAATCCTGGTACACCCTTGCGTTCGTTGAATTGCGCCGCTTCTTCGACATGGCGGAAGCGTTCTGGAAGACGGTGCTTGAACAGCTCAAGGGCAGGAGGGATAAAGTATCAAGAGATATGGTCGCGCTGGCGGAGAAAAAGCTTCGATTAATCGCCAGGGGGCGCCAACAACTCGAGAATGAAAAACTATGGCCTGGCGAACGCGTCGCCGGTGCCACCTACATGGCAAACTTGATAAGAACCAAGCGGGAAGTGGATGAACGCGTCATCCATGACACCCTCTTGCAGCGTCAACGTACGGCACGGGAAAAATCCGAAGAGGCCATCTGGGAGCAGGTCTTGAACATTGTCTATGGCTTCTACGCACTCCTCACGAATATGACCTCTGCCGCACAGGTTTACACCCTCTTCAGCGGGGAGGACATCTTTGGCAAGCGTGTGACGCTCAGCGACCGCATCCTGGCTGCCATCGATATCGCTGCGAACGCGGCCGGCGAGGCTGCCGGAATCATGATTAACCTCAAGCGCATCAAAACTGCCAAGCGTGTAGCCAAACCCACCAGATTGGAACGAACCGGGAAAATCGATCGTACAAAGCTGGAGAAAGGTGTTGATCCGAACAATGTTGACGTCGGGACGGCCGTCGACCCCTGGGATTTCGGCATGCTCAAGGACGGGACCCGGCACGCACGCTTCGTGGCCGACAAATTCAACGTCGTCATCGAAATCCGCCCTGCCAATCTCGAGTCGATGCGCTGGCAGGGGATGGGACATCCCCGTAAACCAGAAGCGATTAAGCAGAAAACCATCAATGCGCTTGATGTCCATCTCGGCGCGTCCAAAGACCACATCGGCCTGGTCGGTCACTTCAAACCCAAGAAACCCGTCCGGCCGGCTGGTATGGATGACGCTACGTGGGCGAAGGTCCAGAAACGATACAACCAGCGGCTGGAAGCGTATGACACGTTCAACCCGAAGATGAAGAAACTCGAGGAAGCCGGGCAGATCAAGCTGGAGGACGGACTCATCATCGATACCGGACTATGCGGCGATACCAAGAAAGCCGTCACCGGTGACCTCGACCTGTGGAAGATCCGCGATCGGACCACCGGTCGCAAGCTGAGTGCGGATGAAGCCAAACCCGTCGTAGATGCATTAAAAGGTGGCGGGTTTGACGCCAAACACGGCGCACACACCAACTGGAAACCCACCGACGCTGCAGGGAAATCGATCGATGCTGCCATCCGTAAGCGGCATCAGCAGCGCACCGCCGACAATCCTGACGGCGGCGAATCCATCCTTGTCATCGGCGGACGCAGTGACGGCCCCGCCCGGACAACGTTTTCGGACGCACCACATCAGACGCCCGGCATCGGGAAAACGAAAACCTCACGGACAACACCGACTCCCAAAGAGGAAGGCCGGCTCCCGCTTACCGAATTGCGGCAAGGCGTAGAAGCGGCAAAGGAAGGGATTGCAGACGAAACGGCAAGCGAGGAGATTGCTGAAGAATACGGTCCGTACAACGAACAAGAAAACCGTGACGTGAGTGAGTTTAACGACTATTACAATACCGACGAGGATTATGAAGCGGAAGAATGGTCGCCCGGCGATGAAGAAGTCGAAGAGAGTAAAGAGGAATCATCGAGCGAAGAAATCACTGAAGAAAATGGCCCCCACAAAGAACAGGAATTCCCTGACTATAGTGAGTTTGACCACTACTACAACACCGATGAGGATTATGAACTGGAAGAATGGTCACCCGGTGATGACGAAGGGGAAGAGGCCGACGAACAACTTGATGAGTCAATCGACGAGGATTTCGAGAGCTACGATGAGGCGAAGATATTAGAGGATGATATTGGGAGGATCGACCGCTTTCTCAAGTCAGATCTACCAAGAGGTCTCTCCACGCTTCGCCCATCGGGCCTTGAGATTCGACGAAATCGCCTTATCGCCATCATCGTCGGCGGTCTGGGCCTGCTGGTCGCTCTCTACTTCGGCTTGCGCGGCATCCTTGGCGAGGGTTCAGAAGCTGTCCCGGTCGTTGTGGAAACAAACACCCCCACCGCGACCGTAACCGTAACACCCGCACCCAGAGCGGCCGATTATCTCGAACAACTCAGCCGCGATCCCAGTCTGGCCGGGCGCATCGTGACCGGTCGCCAGTTGCTGCAGATGGGCGTCCCCGGTGCCGACATGCGGGACCTCGTGAATCTCTTCACCCCCGACGATGCGCTGGACTATGTTTACAGCATTGAAGGCATTAGCTGCGGCCTGTTCAGCAACTGGGTGGATATGATGTACTTCTTGGGCGGTACGGTTTACCTCACGGAGGATGCGGAAAACCCCATCTACAATGATTCTCTGTTCGAATGCGGTCAGACCGGGGAACGCACCGTCGTCTGCCCCGAGAATGTGCTCCCCATGCCCGGCGGAGAAATGGTCGTCGCCGTGATGGTGCTGGCCGAGCCCCTGCCGGAACCCGTCCGGGATCCCGATCCAAACGGAAATCCCATCGTCCAACCCGGTGAGGACCAGCACATTTATGCCTTTGTGGCGGATACAGACGGCGATCCTTCAAACAACTTCGAATATCAATCCCCGTACAACTGGGACTACTTCCAGGGCACGGACGTCTGGTACCAACTGGTCGGCAACCCCTCATCGGGAACCTGGATCGCGGTTGTTGGCGGCCCCCGCTATGGAAGCCAGGTGGACTCAGCCCTGCGTGTGGTCATTGAACGGGACACCATCACCTTCTTCATCCCCGCCAATGAATTTGGCGATCTCGACCTGGTCCGCTACCGCCTGTCGGCCTTCCAGCACGATGGCAGCTACCGTGCAGCGGTCTCCAGCGGTGACGTCAGCGGTGAGAACCCCGCTCAAGAACCCCTCCCTCTCATACGCACGACGATTGAAGCCGTTGGACCTTCTGAAGACACCCTCGCTCTCCTTTTACCGACGCCTGTACCAGGAGCTGAGGACCATGGAAATGAGGCGACACCGGAACCTGCAACCGAAACGCCACAGCCCACAGCGACTGCCACCCCGACATCAACAGCGACCTCAACAGCTACCGCGACGCCATCTCCCACGCCACAGCCCACTGCCACCGAACCGGTTCTCGACCCGGCCGAGGAGCAGGCTCTCGCATTCCTGGAGGACATGGGCACAGCGCACCATGACGGAGACAGCGCCTTCCTCTACGAGCACCTCCATCCGGCTGTGCTCGAACGCTACGGGGAGCTGCAGTGCCAGCTGTATCTCGACCGGGTCACCGGAAGCATCTCAGAACTTGAAGCGCTGGGGGTGGACTTTCCGGTGGAGTTTCTCTACAGCACAGATGGACTGGAAACCACGCTGCCTGATGCCGTCAGGCTGGCCATACGCTATCAGGCGCAGGGTGAGACGTACGAGGGCGACCTGCACATTCTCATTCAAGGAGGAGAAAGCTTCTGGTTCACCGATTGCGGTGATCCCGTAACGCCGTAAGAGCAGGAGAGCACATAGTCGCCTCGCGTCCAGGGCGAGGCGGCTTTTAATTCCCATACCCTCGTTCTCTAACCCAGGCGGGGATGCATCAGCAACCGGAACAGGAACGTCTTATGCTTCGTTGGGGTCAAAGATGGCAAGCCGGGCATCTTCGGATGAGCACGCAATGCAGTTCATGCGATGATGAGAAGGGTCGACATGACCTTTGCACGCGGCCAGCTCGAACGGGTCGGTGTCATTCACACCAACGCACCCCAGCTTGCAGAGACGGTACGCTAGGCTCTCTCCCGCTTCGTTGGCGGTTTCATCCCGAGCGTCGATGCGGGTCCTGCATTGGCGGTGCATGCTGGAGAACGGGCGGTTGGCGTGGTTTCCCAGGTGTCGTAGCAAGCTCATTACGACACAGCGTCTGCCCTCGCCGCCAATGGCACGTCCAGACATCTCCCCCTATGATCAGCATATAACAAGGGGGAGCGAGGTAACTTCACCTCGCAGCTGGTCTCTTTCATGCCCCCTCCTCAACACACCTAGAAACTTGCTCGGCCATCGCTGCCAACCACTTTCACAACCTCACGCTCGTACTCGTTGCAGTGGTTGAGAAGACGAATAGTCGCGCGCCTCAACATCTTGCGATTCATCGCCGCAGGCGGGGAATGGATTGTGGGCCTGGTACCAGCCTGCCGCTGTCCGTGGTACGCCTGCCTGAAGCCTCACCCACCAGAAAAAGGATGCACCTTACAGGCACCTTCCAGGGCGCTTTCCACCGCGTAGAGGCTGTCACGCTTCTTTGCGCGATGTCCTCAAACGCATTGTTAACGATTATGTGAGAGAATGTCTATATAAGAATTAATCGCACATAAACGGAAAGGGGTTACACATGGCAAAGGAAATGGTTGCTGAACTGAACAATCTCATTGCGGATTTCACCGTTTTCTATCAGAAACTGCGCCACTACCACTGGAACGTCAAAGGGAAACAGTTCTTCAAACTGCACGAAAAGTTTGAAGAAATCTATACCGAGATCGGCGATGTGATTGACGAATTGGCCGAGCGCGTTGTTGGTCTGGAAGGCACACCCCTCCACACCCTTGCGCATATGCTTGAAGCAACATCATTAAAAGAAGATGCAGAGCTACCTGCCTCCGGCGTGATGGTCTCCCGTACCGTGGACGACGTCAAGGCGCTTAGCAAGAGCCTCATGGCCGCCATCGAAGTGGCTGAAAAGGCAGATGACCGCACGACTGTGAACATGCTGGATGAGATTCATGATGGCCTTGAGGGTCATCTCTGGATGCTCGAAGCCTGGCAGGCGTAGTATTCCAGCTTTCGCCTGAAAGGTAGACCGATTCAGGATCCGTCATCCCCCCTCACATCGATGCAAATCGAGGCGAGCAGAAATGACAAAGGGGCACCATCAATGGTGCCCCTTTGATTCCTTTCCACTCATTCTATACCGGCACAGGAATGTCGTGCAGGACAGATTGCTCCTCAGATGAAAAGAGCTTATCGATATCCAGCAGCAGGATGAGACGCTCATCCATCTTCACAACGCTTTTGAGCATACCGTTATTGGCTTTCGTAAGCACAGGAGAGGGTGGTTCAACGTCACCCGAAGAAACCCGGAGCACCTCGGATACGTCATCGACGATAACGCCCACCTTGCCATGATCGAGCTCCACAACTACGATGTACGAATCTTGCGACGTTTCGATCGACGCCAGTCCAAACCGCTTGCGAAGGTCAATCACCGGCAATACGTCACCCCGGAGGTTTGTGATGCCTTCTATGAACGCACCTGCATGCGGGATAGCCGTAATCGCCTGCATCTTGATAATGCCCTCAACTGCGGTAATGTCCAGACCATACGACTCCTCAGCCAGCCTGAAGACAACCAGTTGCACTTCCATCATCCTTACCTCAATCCTTCTCTCATCGTCCGCAGTCCACAACGACTCACGCCAACCCGGTCAGCGCCTGTTGTCACCGTTCGAGCCAGGAGCCGAGTGTTCAACGGGTCCCCGCAAAACGGATTGAGCTTGTCGGATCCCCTCGGAAACACTTCCCTCACCGTCATCAGCAACCTTGTTCTCCATCGCATCTGGTTCTGATTCCGGAATCCGGAAGCGTGCAACATAATCCTGGAGCTGCGCAGCCATGTCGGCAAGATTCTCGGCAGAAGCTGTGACTTCTTCAACCTGTGCATTCATCTCTTCCGCCGCGCTGGAGACTTCTTCCACAGCCGCAGAATTCTCCTCAGACACCGAGGCGATGCTGTCTATGGCTTTTGTGAATTCATTCGAGCCGGCTGCCATCTCTTCCGTTGCAGCCGTGTTTTCTTCTACCACGGCCGAAACGGAATCCATGGAAGATACAAGTTCATCAGAAGAGGTCGCCATCTCTTCAGCTGCACGAGAGATCTCCTCTACCTGGCCATTGACCGCTTCTATGGCTTCCAAAATGGAATGAAGTGCTGAATCCGCATCATTCGCCTTGGTCGTCCCGGCTTCTACCTCTCGTGCGGAGTCGCCCATAGCCGTCACAGCTTCGAGTACCGTAGACTGCACGATGGTGATGAGATCCGTAATTTCTTTGGTCGCCGTGACCGTTCGCTCAGCGAGCTTGCGCACTTCTTCGGCCACAACGGCAAACCCTTTCCCATGTTCACCGGCTCTCGCCGCTTCGATAGCGGCATTGAGGGCAAGAAGGTTGGTCTGTGATGCAATGTCGTCGATGGTCTCGATGATGGCTCCAATCTGCTCAGATCGTTTACCCATCTCTTCGACTTTGATCGACGATAGGTCAACTTTCTGCTTAATTTGCTGCATACCTTCGATGTTGTCACGCACGATGGCAGCACCTTCACGGGAGATCGTCGCTGCACTCGAGGCACTCTTCGCTGATTCTTGCGCATTCGTACTGACCTGCTGAATCGCAGCCGTGATCCGGCTGGTGATCTCGGAGGAGCTTGAAACCGCCTGTGCTTGCTCCTGTGCCCCTCTCGCCACACCTTCAATGGAACGTCCCATTTGTTCCATCGTCACAGCCGTCTGCGTTGCCGCTTCCGTTTGCTGCTGAGCGCCCAGCGCCACTTGCTGTACCGTGGAGGCAATCTGCCCGGTGGCACGTGAGGCCTGGTTTGCGATCATCGAAAGCTGTGCAGATGCCGCGCTGACTTCACCTGTGGTCGCCTTTACCTGACCGATCAAAGCCCGTAAACTCTTGATCATTCGTTTGAATGCATTCCCAAACTCATCGCTATCCGACAAGGGTTCAATATCAATCCGAAGGTCACCGGCAGCCATCTGTTCAGATACCACTGCCATCTCACGGAAGTATGCAATCATCCGGCCGAAGGCGTCAGCAAGGGTCCCAAGCTCATCCTCCCGGTTGATCTCGATGGTCTGATTAACATCCCCCATGGCCAGCCTGTCTGCCACGGTGATCATTTGATTCATGGGGCGGATGAGGATCTTCCGAATGATGAAATAAACCCCGACGATCAGGATGAGGAAGATCAGACCAGCTGCGACACCCAAGGCAATAAGGAAGTTTTGAGAACTCTGGTATACCTCGCTTGTTGCGATGGAGACGGCCATGTACCAATTGTTCTCCAACTCCCCTTCCGGCAAGTTTACGGCTCTTCCCACAAACAATCGGTTTTCACCCTCAGCCGTCTCCGCAAAGAATACCGTCTCACCAGCTATGACCCGCGATGTGATTGGATCATAGTTGGTCATGCTTTCTTCATTCAGAATCGTCTCTGTATCTGGATGGGCAATGAGCATGCCGCGATCATCAAAGAAAATCATGTATCCGGTTTCGCCAATGTCCTGGTTCTGGACGAAGATGTTCGTGAAATAATCCATCTGTGGCGCGACGATAGCCGCTCCAACAACCTCATCATTGTTTCGCACCGGTTGAGCGATCACAAAGATCGGATTTCCCCGTAAGATGCTGGGATAAACCACACTGATAAAATCATCCTGCCCCGCAAAGGTCGCGGCAATGTAACTTTTCCCACTCCCTTTTCCGAGCGTTTGTCCATCAACCGTGTCAACAAAGAATGAACCGCTCACTATATTAATCCGCTCGCCATTCTCGACGATCGTGAAGGACTCATCGTCATCAAAGCGCGCAGCGAGCGGAAAGTTCTCATGATAGCCATAGGCATCGTAGAACGTGTTGACGTAGGCCGCTGCCTGGGCTCGCTTTTCAGGATCCTGTGGATCGAGGCTTGCAGCGATCACATCGGGATGGGCTGCAATCATCCTCGCCATGGTCAGCTGGTCGGAGATCCATGTGTTTAGCGCATACGTGACCTCATCAAGCATGGATTCACTCAGTGTTTGAGCGTTCTGGAGATCCCGTTGCCTGACTTCTCGATAGACAAGCGCCACTGCAACCGCTCCAACAAGGATAATGATCCCAAGGATGGGAAGGATGATTTGCAGCGCGATTTGCTTCCTGACTCTGAACTTACCTTTGATTTCCATCTCATGTTCTCCTACATTAACCAGACTGAAGATGAACAACCACTTCGCCTGCTCGTATCGAATCAGCACACCACAGTGTGCTCAGGTCAATCGTCAAGTGGCACAAACATGTCTTCAACAAGGATTCGCTTTTGTCCTGAGGTGTAGCAGCTTAAGATCATGTGTAGTCCGCATGAAAACCTCCCCGGTTGGATCATGGCCGCATTGGAGGAGGGAGGCCGCTTCGGTCAGGATAAGGGTTTAACGGAAGACATGTACATGTACATTATCGGATCCTCCCCTGATGCAATCCATAAAGCCTGCATGAATCTGCCTGATGAGAGGTTTGTGGAACAGAAGAAGTGCCAGACATTGCCAACTACCGCTGGCGGGTATGACGCTTATCCACTGAGACAACAGCGACAGGGACTGCATCTGCAGTCCCTGTCAGTTCTGTAGGTTGTCATCAACACGGAAGGCTTGGGAGGGAGTCAGACCAGCTTCGACTTGACCTCGATGGTCAATCCGGGCCTCAACAGCACAGATACCGGGCAGCCGCGATCCGCTTCGCCGACAATCTCCGCAAATGCATCCTCACTCAGATCCGGCACCTTTCCCTCCACCTCCAGCGCCATGGTTGTGATGGCGAAACCCCCACCTTCCTTGGACGCCACGGTGCAGGTAGCCGTTGTGGACAGCCGCTCGGGTTTGTAGCCCTTGCTTACCAGTGTATTCGAAAGCGCCATGTTGAAACATCCTGCATGCGCTGCCGCAAGAAGCTCCTCGGGATTGGTCCCGGGTTCGTTCTCAAAGCGATTGTTGAAACCATAAGCAGTTTCATGGAGAACCTTGCTATCGGTTGTCAGTTTGCCTTTCCCGGTTCGCAAATCGCCTTCCCAGATGGATTCCGCTCTTCGTTCAAACGTGGCCATGGTGTACCTCCCTGACGTTTCTTCGGTTTCTAGCCCTCGCGTCTCCATGAGATGAACCTGTCCGAAAACAGATCCGCTTGCAGGGACGCCGGGCTCTCTTAGTAACATCTTACCCGATGCCCGCCCAACCGGATGCACGCCTCCTTACGTTGTCAAAACCGGAGCCCTACCCGAAAACACACGAGCGCCCCGGGGGACGCTCGCTTTCTGGCTCATGAGGTATCGCCTTACCGCGTTGCGGTCAGAGACTTCAATCTGTGATAGGAGCGGAAGGTGGTCCGCTTAAGTCGAAGGCCATGACGGCCACGATGTCCGCCCCTCCTCGCTGGAAAACACGCAGCATGTACTGTGCATTCTCATCCAGTGAAGCTGGCAACCCGCTTTCACCAAGAGTTACCTGTTGAGACCAAACACCCTCATCAACCTCAATACACGCGTCGCCCGGCCACCAGGTTTGCAGCTCCCCACCCGCCCATACCTCCGATCCGAGACAGGTGCCATCGGGAAGAGAACTCACTCCCAGAACCTGGATGCTGTCACCCTGCTCAACCCGCACATGCTGGATGGTGATAAAGGCAGCGGAACGGGCTTGCTCCTCAGGGACAGCTACGACAAAATCACCTGCACCGTGATAGACATAGAACCCACCATCAGCGCTCAGTGTAAGGATATACCCGGGTGTGATCACCTGTGCGTAGTCCATACCCGGCTGGGGGACGCCCAGGCTGGTGTCGGAAAACTCGGTCGCTTCGACGTTCGAGACCTGGATCACAGCGGTGCTGACCCCCAGTCGATCCGCAAGATCAGCGAGAGCCAGGTCGGTCAGCCTCGATCGTTCATCATCCTCCGCAAGCGGAGGACACGCTGCAAGCGCGGCGTCCATATCCGCCTGGGTGGCAGGTCTTCGAACGGCTTCAGTTTCTCCAACCTGAATGGAGATAATGTCCACCATCTCGCCCAACCCGGTGCGGACAGGGAGAGCCAGCCCGTAGGCGGCATCCTCAAGCTCATTCGGAAAGACCACGCTGATGGTCTTCGAGAAACCTTCGCCAGGACCGAGCGCGAAGTCTTGGTGAGCGAGAGTTACCACGACCTGGTTTGCATCCGGCGCCAGGAGCTGCAGGCAGTATCGTCCCCGCAGCGGTTCATCGCTCTCGTTTTGAATGAAAACGTCGAAGCTCTCCTCCGGGCCAGACAGATATCCTTCTGTGTATCCGCCCCAGCTTATGCTGATGCCTGCGCTATCCTCACGACTGGCGGTAAATGCCGCTCGTTCGTCGACGGTGTTTGTCGGACCTCCATCACCCGAAACGCATGAAGCGACTGCCGTGCTGAAGGCGAGTAAAAGAGGAATCAGGCTGCTATGTTTCCAGCATGTGCGTTGATGGTTCGGTTTGTCCATGGTTGACTCCTTTCTTATCTTAAAGGAAAAACGAGATGATCCATGGCGATAACGTCTACTCACCGGGATTTGTTCCTTGCGGGGATCGACCTCCCCACGATACGACGGTATTCCCCCCTCATCTACAGGATATACCCCAAAGCGTTGTCTGACGTTCAACCTCATCCTGGCAAGGTGCACGCAGATCGGCACCGATCAACTACATGGGGCCTTGCGCTGGTTTTCCTGCGCCCTGAGGCAGGAAGGCAGCTGCTGACTCGAGGCATAGAAGGGAGTCTTCTCCCTTGTTGCGATAGCTGACAATCACTCAGTACATGCACCGTACACGTGGGCGCGGTGATCATTGTGACGAAAGGACGGACCCACTGTTGGGGCGCCATGGATGTCGCACTTCGCTCCCAGGCATCCCTTCCTGATCGGAGGCATGCACGTGCTAGCATACTTCTCAAGAAGTTCTTGGCCTGTCCAGCGTGATGACGGAAACTTTTCCAGATGATTATCTTCGCTCCCCCTTCCAAAAAGATGACCGGCTCATGCGAGCCGGTCTTTGATCGCCTATCGTGGTTGAACGAGAAGGTCGAAGGCTATCAAGCCTTCAAGATGCGAGTGATGACGTCCTTCTGTTCATCCGTGATGCCAGGC
>Ga0272441_10008154_pt1 | contig 16725 bp, 13 predicted proteins | sample SSMProp6N_FD_193582 | JGI IMG/M metagenome (GOLD analysis project Ga0272441, IMG submission 193582) | Marine sediment archaeal communities from Little Sippewissett salt marsh, Falmouth, MA, United States - SSM-Prop-6N | ecosystem: Environmental > Aquatic > Marine > Wetlands > Sediment ...
ATCTTCCGGATCAAGTTTAGATACATTTGTATGTTCATCGATTTCATCGAGATGATTCATTATGTATTTATTCATTGCATACATGGATATCTCAAGTGCTCCCTCAGTGAAACAATCTATCGCTCCGCATAATATGTCTATTAAGATCAAATCCCTTCCTGCCTCTTCCAGCTCTATATTTATCTCTATGCTCTTTAGGAACTCCTGAACTGTTCTGAACGCGCATCTACCAAAATTTATCTCCACATCTTTTAGCCATTCAAGTATTATCTCAACGTCACGCGTGCCCCATGAGGATGGATTTAATGTATCAACTTCATCCAGAGTCAGTCCAAGTTCATCCAGCATGCTTAACCGTTCAGAGTCTGAAGTTTCATCATCCAGATATGTGTTGAGATAGTTTGACACGGATTGTCTTATTTGATTGTTGAAGGCCAGTGTTGACGTATACTCACTGCCTTCTGTTGAATCGAGAAGGGTGTCACGGACAACCTGTATATCAAACACAACCTTATTGTCCGGATTTAGACATCCCCGGTTTCGCGCCTCATCCAGCCAATAGGCGATCTCATCCCGTGAAGGATTACGGCCCAGTGTCTTTGTATAATATAACGCGAGTATTTGTTCTACCTCTTGCTGGAGTATTTCACGTTCGGCGTTTTCTTCTCTTTCAATAACAATTGCCATTGAGGTTTCATATTCCTGTCGTATCTGTTGCTCGGCGGTTTCGAAATCTTGGTAAATCTGTGTATAAGCATCTGCCGCTGCCTGCACAAGCTGTTGTCTCTGGCTCTGTACCTGGGCAATAGCGCGTTCCACATCGCTTCTGGCGCTGTTTTTCTTCTTCCTATCCCATGACCAGAACGGCTTCCAACTGTTTATTGAATCTAGTTGAGAATATAAAGACTGCAGAGTAGAGTCACATCTTTGTATTTCAGGCTCTATCGTATTCTTGACGTATTCTCTAGCCCCGTATTCGGCTTTTCCTAACTCATATAATGATTCGGCTGTTTTGGTCTCGATATCCATACGAGCGTTCTGGATAGCTTCTCGCGTCTTTTCTCTGGTGCCGTCATAATTGATCTCTATCAGATTACCGTTGTCATCATAAGAATAAGTAACAACACTGCCCCAGTCAGGATCAGTTATTTCAATAAGGCGGCCATCGTTATCAAAATGTTCCACTCTCATGCTGCCCTTCAACGCCCATAAGGGTTTTCCGAACCTATCATATTCAACCATCATGGACCATCTGTCATCCTTGAAGTATGTAGGTAAATGTTCCTTGGCAAGCTGTACCTGAGGCCCAAGTTCTTGTTCAAATCCTAACACATAATCATTCTCATTAGCGTATTTGGAGAGCGTGTTAACATCAATGAGCATTTCAACAGGGGATGTGTTAAACACTGAAGATGGGGTGAAATTTTCAATAAACAGATTTCCTCGATAATCAACTTCTGAACCGGGTGTACACGAAAACTTAATCCCTATGTTTACTATTCTTGTTGGATCAAAATCAGGAGATGTTTTGCCTCCCTCTACATCACCGTATTGTGGCGTTAATGTTACCATATACCAGCCATCAGCATTATATATGTTAGCGTACTGGCCGTATTGATAATCATATTCTTCATCTTTAACATAGACCTGCGCCCAACTGACATGGTCAGGATCACCTATAAATCCTTCCGGCGCCTTCACTCTGAACTTAAGCTCTCTTCCCAGCAAATTAAGAGGGCCATTATATTCATATTCAGGCAGGTCATACCTGAAATCTAAGAAGACCTCACCGCTGTTGTTAGAACTGCTTGAACTTGATATATTAGCGTTCACAGCCCAGTAATTTTCATCATCAACCCATGTAATACCTGTTATTCCTCTTGTATCAGGAGCATCTTGCACACGCCAATTACCGTCTTCTAATATCACATTTGTTATCGTGCTTTCACCGTCTTTTCTTCTGGATGGGATAATGTCCCAAACTCTGTAGTTGGGATTTCCGGCAGGATCATCATTGTCAAATATCAGTCCTACATATGGCTTAATGGCGTTCTCATTCACAAGAAACGGGGCTTCTATATACTGATCATCGGGAAGGCTTGAATTATTAGCGTCTTTTAAAAATACATGGCCGCTGTATGCCGAACTGTCGTTATAGGGACTTCTTAATCTTACACCAATAGTGCGAACTTGCTCGGGATTAAAATCCTCATCTTTAATGCCAAATATTGGTTTTTCGTCAGATACAAGCAATTCTATTTTATACCACTGATCATCTCGTGTTATTGTAACTTCTGTACCGTATAGATTTTGCCATCTTGGGTTTTTAGCGAATACTTCCGCTATTAATTGATGGCCTTCTGATAGAGTGTTTTGTTCAAGCTTAATATAAAAACTTATGACTTTACCATTGAGATCGAAATAATCCGTTCCAACATCCGTATCAGGCCTTCTATGTCTTAGATCAACACTAACCTCTTTCGTATAACCATTAGATGTGTTTAAATTAGCATTATATACGAGCGGGTCCATATACGAATAATAGTAATCAGGCCATATGGATATCGCGTCATTTCTCCATTGAAATGCAGAAGACATCAGGTTAAAGGGAATAGGTGCGGGATCTTCGGATATTACAAGCGGAATGTCATCAGGTATCTGATCATCCTGAAATTTGAATAGCTTGCCGCTAGAATTTATCGCGATCAATCTATCATCTTTATATACTAACCTTGTACCATCAGAAGGGGATATTATATAAGTCCAGTCTCCATATGTAGTGCATGTTCTGAGTTCATTGTTCGGGAGGACAAGAGTGAACTTCGATAACTGCCCATCCTGGTTAAATTCTATGTTCTTTATAGTTACCTCTTCACGAGGGCAGTACACATGATCGACCGCCCCCTCAACATAATAGATAATCCTTCCGTCATCTTTATGTAATTCCGCCAGTTCCGTAACCATGCCGCCATCATCACTGTGAGAGTACTTATAAACATGCCCTTGTGAATCATGGTATTCCTGTATCTTTCCGTCAGCGGAATATGTCCTTACCTCATTGTTTAGAATATCCTCTATTCTTGTGGTATCACCGTCATTATCTTGAGGATAGGTGTAAAGGAACTCATTTAGGGCCTTATCACCCTTCTTTTGGGTAACATGAGAGAGTTTATTTTCATCTTCTATCTCTACGTATGTGTAGAATGTCTCTAATTGAAGAGCAGGGTCTATCTGATAGTACAATAGATCATTCCTATAATACCGCGTGTTCCCTGACTGGCAGTCATTGACTATTACTATAGGTATATCATTAACACCGACATCATACGTGTACTCATATATTCGCCCATCAGGATATATAGCCTGTGAAACTCTATCCATGTTATCCAGGACATACTCAACATCTTCATCATCGACTATGGATGACAAATTCGTATCTTCGTCATATAAATAAATATTATTCCCATCTACTATTGAATACACTTCTCCGCTTTGCCCAAAATCAATCACAAGATCGTCTTTTGTGATACCGGAAAGGTTGCCGTATTCATCATATAGGCGTTTTACACCATCCCTCTCTATCTCTATTGAGTTAAGTTGGTTCATAGAATCAAATGTGTAATTGAACTGTGAACTGACACCATTGGTTATGATCTCACTGGGTAGTGCCAATTCATCACCAACACCATAAGCAACAGTATCGCCGTTAGGTTTAAGCACTGCTGAGATATTTCCTGTATCATCATAGACTATTTCATCAAAACCATTCTCATAATCTCCATAGTAAGACTTTACGTGGTTGTCAGCTAACATATGGTCAGGTAATGAGAAGATAGAGGTGTTATCAGGTATGTATCCTGATTCGGTACGGTTATATACTTTTGTGCCAAAGGCTTTCTCAAACTCATCAAAATCAGCGGAATCAAAATCTCCGTCACCATCTATATCCACACTAGGGCCAAATCCCATCTTAATATTCAAATAGTCCATGAAACCAACAGCCCCATCATTATCAACATCCGCTGAAGGATTATACAGCATATCCGCGTATAGTGAGGTTACTACATTGTTTTCATGATCCCAGTCATATATTGTCTTATAGTTATTCTGGCCGCATGCGATGGAACTCTCTATAAATCCTTCATCATCATAATAATGGATGGTTTGCTCTCTGCCCACATCGAAACTTAATCCGCCTATCTTGATATTGGCGTCTCCTGTTCCATCACAATAGTCGTTCACCCATACAATGCTTATTCTATGACTTCCTTCAAGAATGCCTAGATCAATCGATCCTTCCTGATATTCGGTATCATTGGCGGGCACTAGATACATGCCCTTATACTCTCCGTCTATGTATACCTTAAGTTCATATCCGGGAAAGTCATTAGGTAATGTCCCTACATTCATTGTGGATATATTCATAACAACAGGAGCGGTATTGCCAAAATCAACATCATAATATAGATACTCATATCGCCAGTATGTGTATAAAGCATTCCCATCCTGGAACCATCTGCTTGAAGAGGAGACATAGTCTGTGGGTAATAGGTTTATTTCATCGTTAGCATATTCCACAACTTTAACGTGTTCTATCCCATCATCATCCCTTATATATGTGTAGATGTATGTCGCATCACCGTTGTTTTCGATCAGGGATGTTTCCCGTACACGGAAATATGTATTCCCATTTTCTTCATATTCTTCACTCTCAAACACATGTGTATTGCCATCCTCATCTTTTATCCTTGAAAGTATACCGTCTTCATATTCGATTGTTTTGCCTGTATCATGATACAGGACTTTTTCTAATGTTCCGCTTTCGTCATAATACGAGGTCTTGTATGGCAAAGAAGAGCGCACACCATCTTCTTTCAGATACGAATACTCAATTATCTTTCCGGGGATATATGTGTATTCCAGTATCTCGCTGTCATTGCCTGAGAGAATAACTCTTTCTATCCTATCGGAATCATCGTATTCTATTATTGTGCCGTCTGTTCTTTCAGCATATTGAGCGTGTCCATCATCAAAATAGAGGATAGTTCCATCTGTGTATTTGATCTCAGCTCTAATCAGATTGTTATCAGCATTAACCGTAATATGATCCTCGTTATAGCCCCGTATTATGGTGCCATCTGTTTTTTCTATAGAGACAATGTCGCTGCCTAAATATTCTATTTTATCACCTTCAGATGTTGTGATCACTATGGGGGTGGTATTGATCTCATTATCCTGAGCGCTTGCGGATAGGGGCACAGCTAGAGGTTCTTGTAGTGTCTTTGTTTCAGAATCGTTCGTTCCACGAGGGCCGGTTAAGTCGAGGGCAGTTTCATCCAGCTCTTCTTTTGAGTCAGAGACATCGGTATCAGACCAGTTTTCTATTTCCTGGTTGAGGCTCAGTAAATCTTCAACGGCCCGATCACGTGATTTTATATAATCAGGGGAGAAACGGGTTTCCTGATCTTTCTCCTGACGGTTGATAAGGTCATGGACTGTATATGAGGTTAGATCGCCTGCCCAGGAGATCTGATTGAACATGAAAGTGATGGATACAAGAATAGATATGAGTTTCCTGAAAGAGAAATAGTGGCTTTGTTTACGCATACATGACTCGCTTTTCAACCCCCCGTTTATGTAGTACTTATTAGAAAATTAAGTGGTACTGCCACTTTCCCCCTTCAATATTAAGTTTACAATATATATATAGGTAAAGCAAGAGAACGACAATGTGTTGAAAAGTTGCCTATTTGATGCATGTGTAACAATAGGCATATCAGCATGTTACGAATGGGCAAAAAATGTTAAGTGTTATAAAAGTTACTAACAGCGCCTAGGTTATTCATGAGTTTTCGTTAAACTCAACGGATTACTACGTGGCCTGAGTTATCCGAAGGCCACTCGTAATGACATGCAGAACGTGTCCGAATCGAACAAATCCCCGTGGGGACGCCAAATTTTCGGGGCAAAATTTGGTCTGTTTAAGCCCTTTGCTAGCCGATCAAGGACATATTATACTATATTATATGATCGTTCCCTTCCATAACTCGCTCAGGAAGGCGCGCCAGGGGAAAACCTCTATTTCACCGAGTAGCCGTTTTGCGCGTTCATTGCAGACAACAATAGCCCGCTTTGGTTTGTATAGTTCTGAAAACACGCACAAGCTGTTTAGCGCCCTTTTTTCAAGCCGCCCTGATCCTTTTATCTCTATGGCGATTTTCCCTCCGCCAAGGATAAAATCTACCTCGAGCCCCGCTTTAGTACGCCAAAAATTAATTTCGAAATTCCCGTTTGTATAAGAACGATAAGCGATGATCTCCATAAGAATAAAATGCTCCAGCGCCCGTCCAAACGCTTCTCCCTTCTCTTCCTCAATGTACCTTTTGCTTAGATATCCTGCCAGACCAACGTCAAAGAGATAATACTTGGAGGCCTTGGTTATGACTTGACGGGACTGCCGTTTCTTAAAAGGCTCAACCCGTGTAGCTAACAGAGTATCTACCAATATTTGGTAGTATTCCTTGACAGTTTTTGAGTCTACTCCGCAGTCACGAGCTATGTTGGAATAATTTGTGAGCTCACCGTGTGAATATCCGAAAGCGTCGAAAAATCTCGAAAACGCGGGAATATTACGCGTCAACCCTTCAGCGAAGACCTCCTCTTTTAGGTAGTCCTCCGCGTAAGCTTTTAAAGATTTCTTGCATGATTTGTAATCTTGAAGATAGTGCGAGGGAAGCATCCCGTGATTTAAAATGTGTAAAAGACGAGCGTCTTTAAGCTCCGCCGTAACTAAGGGGAACAATCCGTAACTCCACGCCCGCCCGCCTAAAAGATTAGCCTGCCCCCTTTTTAATTTTCTGGCGCTTGAGCCGCACAGAATAAATCGCAATCCTTTGTTTTCAATCAGCCAATGGACCTCGTCCAACACAGAGGGGATTTTTTGCACCTCATCAAGTACGATTGGGTGTTTAAGGGTGTTCTTATCATGGGCGAGTATGCGCTCGCGTAATAAGGCCGGATTTTTTGATACCTCAAGGAAAAAATCAGTTTTTAGAAAATCGTATACAAGGCTATCAGGAAAATTGGTTTTCAGATATGTGGTCTTACCTGTCTTTCTTGGGCCCCACAAGAACGCCGATTGACGCTCCGGGAGGTCTATTGATAAAGCGCGCTTTATATTATCCATTTTGCATGGGCCTCCAAAATAGTTATACTATTTCGAAGTATACACCAATTTAGCTGTTTAGTCAAGGCTATCAGGTAGGTTAATGCGCAATTATTAGGGAATAGGTATATTGGTTTGATTGTCTATTAGCTATTCGAAGATATCGTTTTGCATTTTTTGAATATCCAAAATTCTTCGCCTGCCGTTGTTAGCGATCATCACCCTATGCTTGTCTGACATGCGCTTAATATCCTCATCAGAAGCGTTTTCAAGTATTGCTAAATTCTTTGCCGCCATTTTATAATTCGGTTTTATTTCAAGAGCTTTCTTAAAACAGCGCATGCCCTTTTCCCGATCTTGAATGAGCATATACGCAACCCCCATATTTAGCCAGGCAACATGGTTTTTTGGGCATATAACCAGATGCGCTTTATATAGCTTAATTGCCTCATTGACTTTATTTTCTTTTAAGCGGAGATTAGCTGTGTTTACTGAGTCTTCCGCATCCCTAATTTTTTCGGCTCCCGGGGTTAAACCGGTAATTTCAATATGGAATTTAATGCGGTGCTCCGGATTTCCTAATTCCTCTCTTTCTTTTAAAATCAACTCTCGTGGAGATCTCCCGTCCAGTTCATCGTGTCTTAGATCGAGCCATTCGGCAAATATCATGTCTGCTTTTTTAGAAGCCTTTTTATGATCTCTAAAACGGTTTGGATTGACTTTTTGCCGGAGATACGTGAAGGCGGCCCATATTAGGCTTTCTTCAATGGGGCCTTTTTCCGTATGCCCCTCTATGAAACTATTCCATACGGCCACATAAGCTTTTGTTATTTCTGTTGCGTCAAAATGCGCGTGCGGGAGAAGTTTTGACATAAACTCCTGCTGAATATCGGTAAAAGTGCCTTTGCCTTTAACCCGTGCCTTTGTCCTATCGATTATTTCATTTATATACTTGTCCGCAAGGCCGCATTCATTACATATAAGCCTGAAGCGCTCCTGAGGGGGTAATTTTTCCGGCATATCCTGGGTATAAAATATTTTGTGTATAATAAGCGGTGTTAGACGGAAAGGCTTCTTTGTGTCTCTGGCATTAAAGAGGGATAGTTTAAGATACCGGCTTCCCTCTAATGGAAAGACAAAGGCTTTGCCGGCTATAATATAGATGTCCATAAAATTAAGCACTCGCATTATTGCAAGCTGGCTTTTTCTTATGCTTTGGGTAAGAGTTGTATCTTTAATGTTGTATTCTTTTCCGCTTAGGATATCACGCGCTATCATTTCTTTTCCTGTGCGGATGGCCTTTACCTCAAATAGGCTATAGATCGATTTTCTAAAGCCCATATATAATTTTCTTGTTTCAATGTCTAAATCTGCGGCGTCTATAAAGTGATCAAGAAATATCTTTTTTAGAACACGGCTCTTATGGTCAAAAATATACCAATCGAGGACCATATATTTTCTGTCTTCATCAAACATGTTTAGGCCCTTAAGTAAGGATTCCTCATATTCTAGCTCATCCATAATTTGAGGATCGCTGGATATGAAGTCAGCTATACGTGAATAGAATATGTCCATAATTGTTTTATATTCTGGTTTTGTCATATCTGTTCATTCCTCCGGTGACGTATACATTATATCTTGTTGATAGAAGTACGTAAATAGAAAAGATGCGTGCAAAACGTGTCCGAATCGGACAAATCACCGTGGGGATGGCAGTTTGCATTTTTTGCGTAGCAAAGAATTTAAAGAGAGCCCCGCAAGGCATTAAACATATGAGCGGCACGGTCTAATGCTCTATTTCTCCCCCTTCTATTTTTCCTTCCTGTTAAAAAAAAATAGGTTGTTTATTTTTGAAGCCTTAAAAAAATACGATTGTTATAATAGTATATGTTTATGTGTTCGGCAAAACTTTATAAATAGGCATAAAAAGACCGCAAAAAAAAGGAGGTATGTATGAATGGAGTGAAGATCGCGCTTGTATGTTTGCTTGTGGCGGGGTTTATGTTTCCACAAGCCAGTAGAAGTGAGGAACCAATACCTGAGGGCGCCCCCGGAAACTATGTCATTAGCATAGAATTTCCGAAAAGCGTTGTAGGTCCTGATGATCCAATTTACACGACTCTTATGATGGAGAATCGTGGCGACGATGCTGTTGGAACACAGGCTGATTCTAGAAATGGCAGAACAAATAGTGTATACCATTTATCATTGACTAGAATGGCGGATTATTATGAATTCCCGAATCCGCACTATGACTTTATATGGTATAAGGATTTCCCATTTTTCGAGGAGATTGCGGATAGATCAAGAACAGCTTTTCCTCCGCATTCAAAGGGAGGCATAGCGGCGTTTGATTTAAGGGACGCGTTGGAATTAAGGGAAACCTTAGAGCCGGGTCTCTATAAAGTGCATGTATGGTTTGATTGGGAACATGCAAGCTGGGAACGGTTAATGTCAGACGGTTTTTTTATCGTCAAAGAAGACCAGACACTACAGGCTATAAGCGATGTGAACAGCAACATAGCTTATACGCAGCAGAAGGTTGTTGAGAATACCAGGGGGTTAAAAAGAATATGGAAGTACATAAGCAGACTCTATTATCGTATTGTGTACTCGTCATATAGGAAACGCTTCTAGTTAGTTGATAGGAATCCAAAGAGAAGGGCAGGTTTAAACCTGCCCTTCTCTTTTCTGATACGCGACCAGGTCGCTTGAAGAGCGACCTCGTCGTTACTCATGATAATCCTACCTTTCCCGCCTTGCAAAACCTCAGAACCTGCGGTATACTTGACGATATTTAAGGATTAATAATGATCAAGAAAATAATAGCGGTTGCGATTCTTATAACATTAAGTGTGTTTTTCTATTTGGAATTTTTTAAACCAATCGGGACATCCGGATACAGTATTACGCTTGAGGACAATAGGACCTATGTTGTTTGGTACGCCAGGCGCTTTGGTAAAGTAACAGGTATGATCATTGCCGATAGGGCCTCTTTCGGGAAATACTATGAAGCGGACTATGGGATCATTTCAATTAATGATGAGTCCACAAAACTGGCGAATAGTTATAAACTTTACTTGATCATCAAAGATCATGCAAAGATCTTCGACATGAAATATTGCACCGAAAGCATGTTATCCAATATTTCGATCCTGCGAAAATGTTCCGATCCCCAAGAGCTCGCCAAAACCATCCTCCTCACTTCGATGTAACCACAGACGTTGTCGCTAACCTCATGATAAATATAGGGTTATGGAGTAAACATTTCCTTGACACCAGTCATTTAGTGCTGCTATGAAATTTCTCTATTCGCATTTAAGTTGTAACTCGTTAATGTCAAGTGGGTTATCGACAATGGTTCTGAAGGATGTCAACGTTGGTTTGATTTTTAACAACTACCCGAAAAGATCGGTTTGCATTTATTGAATATCGAAAATCTTACGCCTGCCGTTGTTGACCATTATTAATATATGACCATACGACATGTGTTTGATATTGTCAGAAGTGTTTTCGACCATTGCTAAATTGTATACCACCATTTTATAATGCGGTTTATTTTAAGGGATTTCTTAAAACAGCACATGCCCTTTTCCCGATCGTGAATGAGCATATGGGCAACGCCCATATTTAACCTCATATGAATATATGTTCTAAAGTATAAAGCGTTATTTGTTAAATTTAAAATAGCTAGCTATATAGTGTTGTTTTATACCTGTAAATCAGGTATACTAAAATAAAGGTTAGCAGTAAAGATTAATTCATAAAATTACAAAAAGTAACTTACCAACAAAATAAGGAGAAAAGAATGAATAATGTAAAGATTTTTATCGCTTGTGTAATCCTCGCGGGTTTGATATTACCACAGGTGTGTTTATGTGAAAACGAAAAATATTTTAATTATTACATATATTTGGAATCCGGAAACAATATTATAGATGAGGGGCCTAATGATCCGGAGGATCCGATTGACCTTCCTCCATTTGCGGAAACATTATAACTTGGAGCATGTAACCACAGACGTTGTCGCTAAACCACAGAATAGCAATAAGTTATGGCCTAAACATGGAGTGCCGATTACGACCATTTCTTCTTGGTATATATAATCCGCGCTTTTTTATTAATTTGCTTTTAAATATGTCATTTCCAATAGGCTTTTCTAGACTATCAAACAGTATTTCGTCTTCTTCATTAGAATTTCGCAGAAATTTCTTATAATTATTTTGCATTTCAATCCTGGTTTTCCCAAAGGATCTAAAAAAAGGATTTTCTGTTGTTATGCTGTCATCTAAATCAAACACATAATATTTGCAGCTGCTATGAGGATATTCTTCGGGTAAGGTGACGATCTTGCCTTTAACAGGATTACGCTCAATATAACGAGAGCAGGCAAACATATAAGAATCTTTTTGAATAGGTTGAGCCTTATAACGGCCTTGCCATAAATAACCGCATGTGCCGTATGTTTTATGGAAGTAGGCAGTATAACTTCGATTAATACCAGCCATAATCGATGGAAGCATTTCCGGAACTTCAATCTCAAGAAGAAGATGATAATGTGTTTTCATAATTACCCAGTGATAAATCTTCAAGGCTGTTTTCATAATATATCTTTTTAGAAGCGATTTAAAATGAGCAAAATCATCTTCCTCTTCGAAGATTCTGTTTTTTGACGTTGCTCTGCTATAAACATGGTACAGCAGATTTCCCTGCAATTGATGCTTTCTGGCGAAACATGGCATAAAAACCTCCTTTTTTAATAAGTTGGCACCTTTCCTTCCCCTACTATATACTTACGTAAATTCTGGAGTTTTTCTTGCAAAAATAAAATAATATACCATGTTTACGACATATCTTATTGAAGTAGAAGAGGTTATCGACAACGTCTGCAGACGGGTCTGCAGAAGGTATTGATTTATTGCGGGAGGTGTGGTAGAGTGAAAAATAAGCATGAAGGTATTACTGTTACTACTGCTGACGGCGGTGTTATGGGGAAGCACGCCCATTATCGAGAAGATGGGGCTGGTCAAAGCCGACCCTCTTACAGCTGTCACTATCCGCAGTTTTGCGGTAGCGATAGTATTGGTTGTTTATCTCGCGTTGTCCGGAAAACTTAAGGCAACCCTTTCCGTCAATCCCAGGACAATACTTATATTCAGCATAAGCGGGATAATGGCAGGACTACTGGGCATGCTGACATATTTTGCGGCCCTACGCCAGGGAGCCGCGTCTAATATCGTGCCGATATCAGCGACATACCCTCTTATATCCGCTTTTCTTAGTGTGCTGATCCTAGGGGAACAGATAACGCCTTTACGAATACTGGGAACAGCGTTAATCGTTACCGGCGTCTGGCTCGTCCGAATGTAATTACCGTATTTAACCCTCCGGGGTTCGGGACCCGGAAAGGTTAACAGGGGTAATCGCTTGACAAACCGCGGTTAATTAAGTATACTTATTTAACAAAAGTGTTAATTATATATAATTGATTCAAACATGAGAATAAAAGAGATCTCCGGTATAGATAAATTGTTTTTTTCTCCACAGGATGTGGCGCGGGCTTGCGCTATTTCGGACAAGTCCGCGAATGTGCTATGCTCCAGGTATGTTTCCAACGGCATATTATTAAGAATAAAGAGAAACTATTATGTTATCTCTGAGAGGTGGAAATATTTAAATAACGAGGATATTTTTGTCATATCAAATTTGCTCGAAGTCCCTTCATATATATCCCTTACGACAGCGCTCGCGTATTATGATGTTACTACACAGGTGCAGAGGGATTTTTTTGAGGCCATATCAATAAAGAGGACCAAAGAAATAGTTGTTAAAGAAAGGTCTTTTACATTTACCAAAATAGATAAAAAGCTATATAAAGGTTTTGTGAAAGAGAACGGGTATTTTATCGCTACACCTGAAAAGGCGCTTCTGGACGCGGTATATCTTACATCGTTAAAGCGGTATTATTTGGACTTCGACGCGCTGGACCTTAGCAAGGTTAAAAAGAATAATATCAGAGGTTTGCTTGAAATGTATCCGGAAAAAGTAAAAACAACATGGAGGGAACATGTGGGACCTATCTAAACATGAACAGCTTGAGATGGAGATCCTGGAAGGCCTGAATTCACGGAAGCTGTTAAGTCATGTGATCTTTTGCGGTGGGACGATGTTGAGGCTATGCCATGAATTGAATAGATATTCTGTGGACCTGGACTTTTGGTTGATCAGCAAAGAGAAAAGAGATTACATCTTTGAACAGATGAAGGATTATTTGCGCGAAAGGTTCCTCATAAAGACATCTCATAAGAGATTTGATTCTATATTGATCGAATTTGCCAGAAAAGGGTATCCGCGGAATTTAAAGATCGAGATACGTGAAGATAAGGAAAAGGTTAAGCATGAGGAGAAAATTGCTTTTTCAAAGCATAGCTCTACACAGGTTATGGTAAAGGCCGCCACACTAGAGGAGATGATGAGGGCTAAGATCGAGACATTCCTGACCAGGGTAGGCATAAGAGATGCGTTTGACCTGGAATTTCTCCTAAGACGGGGTATAAAGCTGGACGCATCAAGCAAAGAACTGAAAGAAATGGCGAAATTGGTAAAAAAATTCAAAACAAAGGATTACCGGGTGACATTGGGATCGCTTCTTGAGTTCAAGGATAGGAAGTATTATAAAGAAGCGAATTTCAGGTATCTGTTGGGGCATATTGACAAGAAACTTCGTGAAGGAAAGAATTAAAATTAGGCCGGCATTATGAGCGGAACACTATACATAGTCGCGACGCCTATAGGAAATCTAGAGGATATCACCTACAGGGCTGTGAATATCCTGAAATCCGTAGACATAATTGCCTGTGAAGACACCAGGAGGACCAGGATACTTACAGATAGATATGGTATCAGTAAGCCTATGGTTAGTTTCTACAGCTACAACGAGGTCAGAAAATGCTCCTATCTGACAAACGAGCTTTTATCAGGCAAAAACATCGCCCTGGTATCTGAGGCAGGTACTCCCGGATTGTCGGATCCGGGGCATAGCATAATAAAGGCCGCAATTGAGAAGAATATACCGTTGGATTCTATACCAGGGCCTACCGCGTTGATCGATGCGCTGGTTCTGTCAGGTAAACCCATGAATAAATTCATTTTTGAGGGGTTTTTATCCAATAAATCCTCTCAAAGAAAAAAAAGATTGGGCCAGCTGAAAGGCGACACCAGGACTGTTATATTGTATGAATCCCCGCACCGCATATTAAAGCTCCTAAATGATATCCTTGAAGTAATGGGAGATGTACAAGTTGTTTGCGCAAGAGAACTTACAAAAAAGTTCCAGGAAATAAACAGGGATAAGGTAAGCGGGATAATCGCTCATTATGTTAAAAATGGGGTAAAAGGGGAATTTGTTGTAATAATATAGGATATTTCGCCCTTTTCTATTGACAAACGCATGGATATTGTTACAATATATAACCCTATATAGTATATATTATATGAAGATAGGTAAAAATCAACAGACGCTAGTCTTAATTAAGCCTGATGGATTAAAAAAGTCCCTTACAGGCAATATACTGACCCGTCTGTCTGAAACAAAATTGGATATAATAGCCTCAAGAATCGTTAAAGTCTCAAGAAAACTGGCTGAAGATCACTACAATAATCTTAAACAAGAGTCCTTTTTTGATGACCTGATCAAATATATAATGGGGGAATACCATAAAAAGAAGGTTATGGCCCTTGTTTATTGGGGGCCGGACGCCATAAATAAGGTCAGGCATATATGCGGATCTACGAACCCTGAAGAGGCGGATGCTATATCCATAAGAGGCGCTTATGGAAGGATCACCACAAAGGGTGTTTATGAGAATGTTATACATGCCTCGGCCAATGAGGAAGATGCTCAGAGGGAAATAAAACTCTGGTTCAATCCCGATGAGATGATAGTTGATATTTATCCGTACAAGGTTATAAAAGACGAATTTGAAAAGAAAGTGTGGGCTTAATATGATAAGATCCATGACCGGTTTCGGCAACGGGAAGATCAAGACCAAGTATGGCGCGCTTACAGTGGATATAAAAACAGTTAACCACAAATTTCTTGAGATAACATGCAAACTGCCCAATAGCATATCATTGTTTGAGGATAAGGTTAAAGGTGTGCTTCAAAAAGACCTTAAGCGCGGTAAGGCCTATCTGAACCTCACCTATGACGGTGTTACACCCCATAGCGAATCACTCTATCTTGATCTGGGATTGGCCAGGAATTATTATAATAAGCTGAAAGAGCTGAAAAGGGTATTACACATAGAGGGGGAGATAGCTTTGAATGATATTGTAACTTATCCCGGAGTCATGAACCATAGGGTATCAGAGAAGAATATATCAAAACTATGGCCGTCTGTCCAGAAGGCGGTGAATATGGCCTCTTTAAGGCTGATCAAGGACAGAGAGCGTGAGGGGGCTGATCTGGCCAGGGACATACAAAAGAGATTGGTTAAAATGAAGAAGAATTTGGCAAAGGTAAAGAGCAAAGCTCACTCAAACTTGAAAAACTATAAGAAGAAACTGGAACAGAGAATACGGGAGATATCGGGTATTCAGCCTATGAATAATGATAGGCTGGAGATGGAAGTGGCCCTGTTCGCGAAAAATTCCGATATTACCGAAGAACTTACCCGTTTATCTAGCCATGTCACTAATGTGGAAGCGATTCTTGTAAAAGGCGGGGAGGCGGGAAAAAAGATAGATTTTGTGGCACAGGAGATGCACAGAGAAGCGAACACGATAGGATCCAAATCGAGCGATTATTCGATCTCCAGGGCGGTTATCGAGGTGAAAAGCGAGATCGAGAAGATAAGAGAACAGATAAAGAATATCGAATAAATGAAAAAAGAAGGCAATGTTTTTATTGTATCAGCCCCGTCCGGCTGCGGTAAAACCACGATAGTCAACAGGATACTTCATGATCTTAGGGAGATAAAAAGATCCGTATCCGCGACTACCAGGAGACCCAGGGCCGGGGAGATCGCCAACGAGGACTATTATTTTATATCCGAACAGGCCTTTAAGAACAAAGTTCAAAAAGGAGAATTTCTGGAGTGGGCGAAAAATTTCGGGTATTATTACGGGACAATAAAAAAAAACGTAATGGACTGCATCAAATCAGGCAAGGATATTATCCTGACAATCGATGTAAAAGGCGCGGCTCAGGCTAAAAAAAAGATGCCTGAGAGCGTGCTTGTTTTTATCTCCCCTCCGAGTTTTGATGACCTGGCAAAGAGGTTGAGGAAAAGGGCGACTGATAAGCAAAAAGAGGTAAAGGAACGATTAAAAGTAGCTAAAAAGGAAATGACCCAAGCGAAAAAATACGATTATATAATCGTGAATGATAGTCTTAAGTGCGCGGTGGATAAACTGAGATCGGTCATAATCGCGAAAAGATGTGAGATATAAAAGATAAAGAATAGGTCCGGATATAACAGAAAGGTTATTAAAAAATGGACGCAGGCATTGATGAGTTGGTGAAGAAGACGAACAGTATTTACAAACTGGCGGTCCTG
>Ga0272441_10008155_pt1 | contig 16722 bp, 13 predicted proteins | sample SSMProp6N_FD_193582 | JGI IMG/M metagenome (GOLD analysis project Ga0272441, IMG submission 193582) | Marine sediment archaeal communities from Little Sippewissett salt marsh, Falmouth, MA, United States - SSM-Prop-6N | ecosystem: Environmental > Aquatic > Marine > Wetlands > Sediment ...
ATGCTCTATATGGTCAATGCGTTTGCCGTCTTTGTCTGGTTGGGCTTGCCTCACTTGAGAAAAATCATCAACGAGGCGGTTAACGGAACGCAGGAAGAACCGACGAACGAAAGCTATCAACTGCCCAAAATTGATTTGGCGATTGTAGTGATTGCCGGCCTGACGATCTATATGGCGGTTCGCTCTCGCCGGTTCATTCCGATCGCCGGGATCGCCGCCTGCCCGGTGGTCGCGATGCTTATCGAACAGATTATCCACGCCGTATCGGCGTCGCGGAATTTCCATACCCGCAAACACCTGGCCGTTCAACCCATGCCGAAAAGCTTTCAGTTATTTTTCACTATCGCCGGGGCGATTATTGTCCTGTTCCTCGGTGTGGGGTGGGGGCTTAAGTTCAAGCGCGTTTATCTGGATCCCTGGCCCGCCGATCCGAAATTCAGCTCGGTTTTTATGCGCATGACCGCCTCCGACGCCAAACCGTTCTATGCTATGAAGTTCATCAAGGACAATCATTTGGAAGGGAAGATGTTTAACTATTGGACCGAGGGGGGGTTCATTGCCTGGGGCCAGGCGCCCGATCCCGAGACGGGTAAAACACCTTTGCAGCTCTTCATGGACGGCCGGGCGCAGGCGGCGTATAACCGTGACGCCTTTGATCTCTGGTCGCACATTATGGCCGGAGGTCAGGTGACAGATCTGATCCTGAAGCGAAGCCGAATCAGGAATGAATCCATCACGGCGGACGATTACGCCGAGATCGGCCAATGGATGGATAAGCAGCTCAGAGCGTATAATGTCTGGGTCGTTCTCATGCCGTCCTCGGTGTTCGATGATCCAGATAAACAATCGAAATATTACGCGATTAAGGGTCTCGAACATCATCCCTCCTGGCGACTGGTCTTTCACAATCGGAGGCAGAAGATATTCGTTGACATCAGAACACCCCGGGGCAAAGAGCTTTTCGACGGCATATTCGACGGCAACACGATTTATCCCGACGAATATCATGCCAACCTGATGCGAGCCCGAACCTGCCTGTTCTATCGCCCGGATAGGGCGGAGAAAAAGAGAGGGCTGGATTTTGCCATGCAAGCCTTTGAGTTACAACCCTCCTCCACGCCGATGATGGAGATATTGGCGTTCGGTGCGAATTTTTCGGAACTGAGCGCCGACGTTTATAAATTTTGCCAGGAATACCTCGACCAATATATAAAAAACCAGGACCAGTGGGCCCAACAAGACGGGCAGCGTCTCCGGGTGGATGCGGCGCGCCTGGCCTGCTTCCACCTGAAGCGACTCGCTCGAATTCAAAAAGACGCGAAACTGGAGACGTTTTGCACTGCCCAGGAAAATCAATGCATTGAAGAAATGATCCGTATGGCACAGAGTCAGAGGTGGTAATGGTTGCAATCAGCGTCTTTTTCCCCTGTTATAATGAGCAGCAGAACGTGGGTCGGACCGTCGAGAACGCACGCGATGTTCTGGAGAAAATCGGCGCTGATTTTGAAATCATCATTGTCGATGACGGCAGTTCGGACGAAACGGGGCACATCGCGGATGAACTCGCCGGTCGAGATAGCAGGGTGAAGGTCGTGCATCATCGCCGCAACCTCGGCTATGGGGCGGCGCTGCAATCCGGCTTCAGGGCGGCGACAAAAGAGCTTGTTTTTTATACAGACGGGGACGGCCAATTTGATATGAACGAAATGCCGCCTTTGCTGCCGCTCATGGAAGAGTACGATATCATAAGCTGTTATCGTCTGAACCGCCGGGATTCAATGATCCGTAAAATCAACGCCTGGTGCTGGACGAAGCTGGTTTGCCTGTTGTTCGGCCTGAAACTTCGTGACATTGATTGTGCCTTTAAACTCTACAAAAGGGAAATTTTCGAACATATTGAACTGACAAGTACCGGGGCCCTGATCGACGCGGAAATTTTGGCCCGGGCCGCTCGCAAAGGGTATCGTATGATACAACAAGGCGTTCATCATTATCCGCGAACGGCCGGATCGCAAACCGGCGCGAAATTTCGCGTAATATCTCGCGCCTTCAAAGAGCTGTTTAAGTTGCGGCGCCGTATTCGCAACGCCCACTAAGCATCGGAACGAAGGAGTGTCTGTGAGGGGCAATGTACAAAGGATGAATGAAGGAAAAACCAATCTCTTCGTCTATGGTTCACTGCGGGATAGGAGAATCCTCCAGTCCGTTTGTGGCCTGAGTTTCTCTAAAAGGCCCTCGAAGATCGACAGAAACACGCTCTTTGCCGAACCGGCATTGCTGCCCCAATACCGTCGGGTTAGTCCCGACAACGTCTATTTCTACGCCATATCAGCGCCATCATCGAGGATCGAAGGATTGGTGATCTACGATATTCCCTCGCGCGCGATGGCGGAAATCGATCGATATGAAGGTAAACGTTACGAGAGGGAAACGGTTCAAGTCAACACGGCCAATGGCCCCGTTGGCGCTCAGGCTTATCTGGTGTCTCATGACTCCATGGAGCAGCACTTCGGGGACAGATTCCACGTGAACCTGATCCATGAATTGTGGTTACGAAAGCGCATCGAGAAATTTATCAAGAAGCGCACGCGTCCCGGCGAACGAACGGTCGACGCCGATCTGGAACGTCGAGCCGAGAGGGAACTGCTCGCAACCACCGAACGTGATCTGGTCATGAGCCATTACCATTCCGACGCCGTCAGTGATTATTACCTCGAACACGAGCTCGATCGCCCCCGACCCAGCATCCAACATTTGTACGAGGACAGAGAGGCCCGGCCTTTTATCAAGAACTACCTGACCCTGGTCATCAAGCAGGTTCTTCTCAATCAGCTCGATGAGCGTATCCAGTCCCGTTATCGCTTTGAACTTGAGCGAATGCGCACATCGGAGCGGTATTTCAAGCGGTCGGTCAGTCTGCTCGTTGCCCTGCAAATGATCAATGCCAATCGCGAGACCGTTCGACTCATCGTTAACGACTGTCTCAAAACGATGCCCCATCAAAAAAACGATCTCATCGATTACGTGAAGTACGCCGTGCGCGCGGCAAAAAGTATGTTCGATGCCCGCGTGGCCTACGCCATCATGACTCGTATTCGTTCGAATTTTCATCCCGGACTTGTTCCTCTTGGGATCGAAGTGGAACTGAGCAATCTCGGCGCCGCGGCGGTTGAACCCCAAAGAAGCAAGCAGAAGGCATTTGATCCCGTGTACGATGGCTTTAAATACTTCTACGATTTTCACCTGGATGTTCTCTCCTGGAAGCTGGGCGGATACATTGACGACCACAGCGGCTCAACCGATCAGGGACAACGAAGAGGCTTCCTGGAGCTGGCACCGGGACGATTGAACATTGCCGGCGAATTATCCCGTCCGGCGACGGCCGATCCCTGGCTGCTCAATCAGCTCATCCATGAGATTGCCAATTTCTACGATGTGCGTCCGCATAGTCTGCATCTTTCTCTCCAGTTGCGAAGAAACCAGCTTAATAACCAGCAAATTCTGCCACTGAGTTTTGCCAAATGTCTGCTGGTTCTTGGCGGCGGTCCGGAGCGAAGACACACGGGCAGACTGTGGGTTTCAAGAATGGGATACGATGAGATTAAGCAGTACCAACTGGGTGAAGAATTGGTTTTTGCCAGAACCAGCAAACGCCGGTGGTACCTGGGAGGAGATGACATTGCCAATAAACCCCCGGCGCAGGCGACGACTTATGTACAACAATATAAATTTATCCGTTTAGACAGAAGGGCTAATTTCGAGCCGCTCATCATGTGCCTGAAGGGATTGCAGTTGGCCTATAATCCCGGCGACTATTTAACCGCCGAACAGTTGAAGGACTATCCACGATTGCGGCAGCAATATGAGGAATTAAAACAATGGGCCGTGGAACCGACGGAAATCAGCCCCCAGACGATTGGCAAGTTTACTAAAACCGTCAAGGAAGGCCTGATGAATGAAGGGCACCATCGGCCCGTTCACAAGCTGCACTACATCGACTGGGCCCTGAGTGCCATGGACGTCCAACTGCGAATGTTCAATAAGCAGCTCGGCGGTACTCCCTGAAACTGATCAACAACGGTCCGGGCTTATACGTCGCGCATCTCTTTGTATTTCTTCTTGAGAAATTTCGCCGTGCGACAAGCCGCTTCTTTACCGAAATCCATGCATTTGTGCATTCCGGCGTTGAACGATTCGACAAATTCCTCGCTCGTGATGCGCGAGCCGCCTTCCGCGTCCCGAACGAATCCGCCAAGGGTGACTTGTCCGTCGCTTTCCGGCGCAGGAGCCAACGTGTAGATCGCCGTGGCGAAGCCGGCGAAGTAAATGATGAACAAGAAAATGAGTTTGCTTCTCCAGCCGCTCAAAATAATTCCCCCTTCTCCAAAAAATATCTTATCGGCTGTTCCCCCCCAGCCGGTCTTTCACATGCCTCTATTCAATATGTAAAAAATATCACACCAAATGCCAAATGAAAAAACATGAGTTTTGTTTTGACTTTCAAGACGGCCTATCGAGAATCTCTCGAAGGTTCGTACAAACGGCGGCCACCTCGTTTTGAGTCAAGTGGTTATGAAACGGCAGGGCGATGGTGCGTTGGCTGATTGATTCGGTGATGGGGAAATCTCCCGGTTGATAATCGAACGGCTCGGCGATGAACGGCATCAGATGCACGGGAGGGAAGTAATTGCTGACCTGGATACCCTGATGCGTCATCTGTTGTAGAATCTGATCGCGCTGCTCGATGCTGAAATCGTCTGCGAGCCGGACGACAAAAACAAACCAGCTCATGTCACAATCCTTCGGCTCGGCCGGCACGATCAGCCGGTCGTCGTGGGCCAATATTTCCCGGTACATTTGCGCCACCTGCCGGCGCTTCGTCTTGATCTCGTGGATTCTCGATAATTGCACGATGCCCAGCGCGCAGTTGATGTCACTCAGCCGAAAATTATAACCGAGCCGCTCGTGCGCCAGCCAACCGCTTCCTCTGCCCCTTCCCTGGTTGCGGAGGGATACACACGTCTCAGCCAAATCGTCATCATCAGTGAGAATCATGCCGCCTTCACCCGTCGTAATCTGCTTATTGGGATAAAAGGCGAAAACGCTCATTGTACCGAACGTTCCGGCCTTCTTGCCATTCAACTGCGAACCCAAAGCTTCACAACTATCTTCAATGACGACGAGATTGTGCCGGGCGGCGATCTCGCAGACACGATCCAGGTGGGTCGGATTGCCGAACACCTCAACCGGTAAAATGGCCTTCGTTCGCTCGGTTATCCTGGATTCAATCTGCTTCGGATCCATATTTAAGCTGACCGGATCGATATCCACAAAGACCGGCGTGGCGCCAACCATCATAATGGACGTGGCGGATGAAATAAACGTAAACGGCGTGGTGATAACCTCATCCCCCGGTCCAATCCCCAATGCCGACAAACACAGGAACAAGCCGCTGGTTCCGTTCGCCACGGCGACGGCCCGTTTTCGGCCGATATACTCGGCAAAAACCTTCTCAAATTCAGCGACGTTGGGCCCCAGCGAAAGATCGGGACCCCGTAACACCGCACAGACGGCTTCAATCTCCTTTTCTGTAATATCCGGCCGGGATAAATAGATCTGCATCAGACAGCCCCTTATATCATAAGCAGAAAACGTTCTATGGAATTCTACTAACTACGACGTATAAATCAAAATGAATTCCAAAGACGGTCGGCGCCAACGAAGCAGACCCCGTTCTTTTGTCGTGATTAAATTTTTATGTCTATTCCGGGATCGCTTATGGGACGTCGCTGTCTTGAAATCACCGTTTTTTGCCATCCACGCATGAATTCCGAGGGTTCTTCTAAACAGGCGTGGCTCGACAACCGAAGAGAGAGATGCTTTAGATACGCACTTGTGGGAATCGAGATATGGCGAAAGGTAAGAATGTACTCACGACGGGCGACGTGGCCAAAATCTGCCACGTGGCACCGCGCACCGTTTCAAAGTGGTTTGACAAGGGGCAACTCAAGGGCTATCGCATCCCCGGCAGCAAGGACCGGCGCATACCCGTGAGCGAATTGATTCGCTTTATGAAAGTGCACAACATGCCCACGGAGGATCTGGGAGTCGGCAAAATCCGTGTGCTCATTGCGGACAGCAACGACAAAACCGCCTCCGCTTTGGCGGATATTCTCCGAAGTAAAGCCGATTATAACGTACAAATTGTAGGGAGCACCTTTGAAACCGGCGCGGTCGTTCAGGCGTTTACACCCCATGTCGTGCTCGTCAGTTTTCTGGCTGAAGACATTAATGCCGTCGGGATCTGCAAGGGGATTCGCGAGGATGATGAGCTGCGAACGATCAAGGTGATCGCGCTGGCCAATCAACTCAATGATTCGGAATCGGCGGCTCTACTCCGGAAAGGCTTCGATGGTTTCGTACCCTACTCGGCCGATCCTCAAGAGGTCATCGCGAAGATCAAGGAAGCCACGGCGATTATCTATTGATTTTGAACTTTAATAATCCTTGTAATGTCTCATCCATTCCGGCCAGTCTTCCGGCCGGGCGGCTCCGGCCATCGTCCACGGCCCGGCCGTATTGAAGCTGCAATGCCACTTCAAGGTCCACAATTCTTTGAGTCCTACCTTCCGAGTCGTCCAATCCATGAACAGAACATTAACCGCTCCGTCATGCCGGTCGATGCAGAAAATGCGCATTTCGTTCCCCGAGGTCCCCACGCCCGAGCGCGGCTCGCCATCGTATGACGGAGGGCTGTCGGTGGGATAGGGCTGCCCATCCGCGCGCCAGGCCCCATCCGCCATGACCGGCACGTTATTCAGACCTTTATGATTGATGCTTCTCCAATAATCCTCAAGACTCCGACCGTTGCTTGTGTCATCGCTGTCGTAGATCCACTCATTGAGCGCATAGCTGCCGGCTCCGCCTTCGAGAGCTGAGTAGCGCACCGGCGCGCCCTCGGACTGGGTTTTTGTCGCCATCGGGCAATAAAGCAGCTTCTCCGTGTTCGAGTAGTAATCCAACAACCTGAACATCCAATCGGCACCCATATAGTCGGGGAATTTGCCGTTGTTCTCATCGGTGTACATGGACCAGACGATCCCCCATTGTTTGAGATTCGCCTGACAGAGAATCGTCTTGGCCTGTTTTCGAACGCGCTGCAAGGCGGGCATCAGGATCGCCATTAACAACGCGATAATCGCGATCACGACCAGGAGCTCAATGAGTGTGAATCCCCTTCGCTGGCTCATATTGCGGCTCCTTCAATGACACAGATCGCAAGTGAAACGAAAAAGGCCGGCTAAAGAATACCGGCCTTTCTCAAGGTATCACTATTTTTTAGTAATCTTTAAAGTTTCTCAGCCACACGGGCCAATCTTCAGGGCGGGCGCCGCCGGCTCGCGTCCACGCGCCGGTTGTAATAAACGAACGATGCCATTTCAATGTCCATAGCTCCTTGAGCCCGACGCGCCTTGTGGACCAGTCCATAAAGAGCATACCTACATTTCCATCGTGCCGGTTGATGCAAAAATGGTTCATCTCCCCACTTGTGCCCTGATCCATTATCCCAAAGGCATCGCTCGTTTGCGACGGGCTGTCGGTATCTCGCGGCCAGCCGTCGTGCCACGTACCGTCACCAAAGACCGGTATCGTATTCATACTAACTGGCCTGCCGGTGGATGTCCGGGTTCCAGGTGCTACAGCCGAAGTGTTATTTGTATTTTTCCAGAACCATTCCTCCCAACGCGCGCCACGATCCCCATGCATATAGTTCGTCCAGGAATTGATGCAATAACTGAAGACATAACGGTATGAGCCACCACCGGGGGTGCTCAACGTGCGCACGGCGGCCTTGAACGTGCCCCAGTCTGCGTTATTTTCCATTTCCCTTGTGGCCGTCGGGCACAGAAGCATGTCCCAATTGTCCTTGTAGTAGGGGCGAAATGCATTCGGGTACAATGTCGCCTCGCCGCTGCCCCAGCCTTCGTTGAAATAACCGTCATAATCATCCGTGTATAGCTTGAAGATCAGACCCCATTCTCTCAATCTCGCCTGGCATGAAATCGCCTGTGCCTGGCCCTTCACACGCTGTAGGGCCGGCATTAAAATCGCCATTAATAACGCAATAATTGCGATCACAACTAAAAGCTCGATTAACGTAAACCCTTTACAATTTTTCATATTCCTACTCCTAACTCATGGAAAGAACATATGTCCCTTAAACGATGGAAAAGACATTTATTCGGACGGTTACCGACTTTTAATCATTTTAACACATAGCCGGCACAAATTCAAGCGATAAATCTCCGCTTTTACCCCCCATCATTGCTGATTATTTTGCTTTTTCCCGCAACATCCGGGTCATCAGCCGGATCAGCTCTTCGGAATCGACCTCCTGTTCATGCCCATCCGTGAAGGTCACGATGTACCTATCGTCGGTCAGTTTCTGATGCATCAGCACGGCATGGCGGTCCTTGGGATCGACGGAGCCGCCGTACCACGCAACCTCCTCGCCGCGCTCGAGCAGGTGCTCATATTTCGTCCTCGTCGTTGAAAGGTCGATTTTGCCCTTGCCTCCCCAGTACTTCACCAGCAACACGCCGTCCTGGACGATGCCCCCCATGGGTGAATTGCGATCTCCGAAGAGGTTCAGCAGTAAAACCAAGGTAACGACGATCACCGCCGCGGCGACGGATTTGCTCAATCTCAGGTCAATAATAATGTTGACCGTATCCCAACTGATCTTGTGCCGGGCCAACCGGTGGGGGATTCGCTGTTTGATTTGCTCACCGAGATCGGGTGGGACCGGCTCGGTCAAACGAGGGCCTAACTCGGTGAGAAGTTGTTGAATCTGCTCTTGTTCCATTGCCGTTCCCTTTTCCTTGTGAGGCCTGCATGCCACGGCTCAGATCAGGGCCTGTATTATGTAACGCTTTTTCTGAGAGCCTTGAGGGCTCTATTGAGTCTGCTCTTGAAAGTCCCCTGTTTGACGCCGGCGGCCTCAGCCGCCTCGGCGATGGTCAACTGCTGTAAATAATGCAGAACAATCGTGTGCCTCAATTTTGCCGGCAGCCGGGCCACGGCATAGTTCAACTGCTCCAATTGCTCGTAATGCCCGAAATCATCCGTTCCCCCCGGATTCACATCCGGTGTATTAACATGTTCAATGCCAATAACTTCTTTATGTTTATACCGGCGCCAGTAGAGATTCGAAACGTTGCTGGCTATACGATACAGCCAGCTATTTAAGGCTTTGTCGTCTTTCAACTGTCCGATATGATGCCAGGCATTGAAGAAGATCTCTTGCGTCAGATCTTCGCTACTCTGGCGATCATGCCCGAGTCTCCGCATGAACAGATACATTTGCTGGTAATACTCATCCACCAGCTCCGCGGCCGCCGCGCGATCACCGGACTTCAATCGTACAACAAGCGAACGACGTTTTTGTTCCAGATGCTCCCTGTTGCCATCAAAACGCCGTTGCTCATTTCTAAGATACGCCCCACCAGCCTTCTGTTCCGCTAATTTTGGCTTTTCTTTCATTATTTTTGATCCATGTCAGGCTTATAAAACAGTTTACCTTGAATTTCGACTCTCTGCAACATCAAATCCGTCCACCCGTTATATCCGGCGGGTGTTGCCGGGCTTCTTTGGGAACAGATCGGAAGAAAGGCCGTAAATCCCCCTTAATGCCCACATATTCAGTGTAAAAAAATATTGAAGTGTCCCCGGCGTTTTGGAATAATACGTATCTCTATGAAAACGCGAATACAGAAACTATTAATGACGGTCGGATTTGCGTTTTACCTTGGCAGTTCCGCTCCATTCGTCTGCCTGGTGTGGGGCACCAACCCGTCAACGGAAACATCCGTTTCATTCGGCGAAAAACAACCCGAAATCAAGGCGGATCTGGCTGAACAGATTGACGGAATCCTCCGTGAATCCCTGGAAAAGAGAGTCCGGTTCTCCATTCACATCGTCGAAGCGGATTCCGGCCGTACGGTCTATGACCACGATGCACGCGAGCTGATGATACCGGCTTCCAACATGAAAATTATTACCAGTGCGGCGGCGCTATCATACCTGGGACCGGACTACGTGTACAAAACGCAAGTTGGACTCAATGGCGACACATTGGTCGTGATCGGCAGCGGCGACCCGCTCCTGGGCGACGAGAGAATGGATGCCCAATATGGCCGGGAGCCGGGCTGGATATTTAAAGATATTTCGCACGCGCTCAAGTGCGAAGGCCGAGAAACAATCGATAGTATTATTGTCGATACGAGTATCTTTGATAACGAGCGTGTCCATCCGAACTGGCCGGCCAAAGACTTGAATAAGTGGTACGCCTGCGAGGTGAGCGGTCTGAACTATAATGATAATTGCGTGAAAATCAGTGCCAAGAACATCGACGGCAAAGTCGCCGTTTTTGTCGAGCCTCAGACATCGTTCGTAGCCCTTGTCAATAACGTGGTGCCGATATCGAAAGGCGAGGGCGCCGTTGGAACCTACCGCAATCGTGATCCGAACAAGCTGATCGTCTTCGGCAGGTGCAAGGACAAGGTCGGTCCGTTCGACGTGGCCATTGAAAGACCTGCCGCCTATTTCGGTTTTCTCCTCTTCGAGCATCTTTTGGCGACAGGGATCAAGGCCCAGGGTCAGCTCGTGGAAAAAGCGTTCGATGACAGCAATGAATTCAATCCGCTGATTGAATTCAGCACGTCGATGGCCGATTGCCTGGCGCGGTGCAATAAAAACAGCCTGGGCCTCGTTGCCGAGGCGCTGCTTAAAACCATCGCCGCTCACAACAACCCGGACGGCAAGAACGGCAGTTGGGACCGGGGACGGGAATTGATCGCCGATTTTCTTTTGAAGCTGGATCTCGATAAGAGCCAGTTCTACATCGACGACGGCAGCGGATTAAGCCGACAAAATGAGTTGACGGCTTATACGATTACCACCGTGTTGTCCAGCCTGTACAAAAGCGAAAATTGGCCGCTCTATCGAGATTCGCTGGCGATAGGGGGGGGCGATGGGACAATTTCCAGATATTTCAAAGAAGAAGCGTATGAAGGCAAAATCCGAGGCAAGACCGGCTACATCAACGGCGTCCGGTCATTCTCAGGCGTCTGCACCACGGACAACGGTGACACCCTCTTCTCCATCCTCGCCAATAACACCAACGGCCAGACCCGCACAGTCATTCACAACATCGTAAAAGCAATCATAGACCATGCGAATACAGATCCTTAGTATGGGTGTTGAGATCAATATCTACAGAATCGACTTCTCCTCCCGGTTATAGGATAACACCTGGCTTTTGTCGGTTTTCCCTTGACACTATCACCAATTATCGATTACAATGCAATATTCAGTAAAGATGTGTACTCATAGCCTTTTTAGCACGTTGTTCTTAAGCTGTTCTCTCGGAGGAGAGGTGGTTTCTTAGGTACGTTGAATTCTGTGGCAAATCGGATACAATAGTGAGAATGAGTTGTAGCAACTAAGTCAAGCAGCAATGAGTGGAAAATCCCAGTGGATTCATTTGCCATATGGAAGGAGAATATCAAAGATGCACAAGCCAAAAGGTTTTACGTTAATCGAACTTCTGGTCGTGATTGCGATCATTGCATTGTTGATGGCCATATTGATGCCCGCGCTGCAGCGTGTTAAGAAACAGGCCAGAGGCGTGATGTGCCAGGCGAACCTGAAACAGTGGGGCACGATCTTCGCCATGTACACGGACGACAACAACGGCCAGTTCCCCGATCGCAAGAGCGGCAGCGACGGCTACGGGCGATGGATGGACTCCATGCGGGATTACTACATCACCACCGAAGAAATCCGTTGCTGCCCGGTCGCCAAACGAATCGCCAACCCGGAGATGATCACCGGGATCGACTGGTGGGGCGGCACAGATATCGCCTGGGGCAAGATCCCCGGCTGGGATGCCGGAGGAGGCCGCACCATCGGTTACTATGGTAGCTATGGGGTCAATGGTTACATCTATGTGCCGATAGGCGAATCGGTCTATGGAAAGCCGCCCCAACGATTCTGGAGGACGGTCAACGTCAAGGGCGGCAATCGAATCCCCATGTTCCTGGACTGCTATTTCTGGTGTGGATGGCCGGATGATGACGATACGCCTCCGGAATACGACGGCCATCAATATCGCGGCGACGACAATGCCATGAACCGTTATTGCCTGAATCGCCACAGTGGATTCATTAATGCCATCTTCATGGACTATCACGTGCGATCCGTGGGGCTCAAGGAACTGTGGGCGATCAGGTGGAGCCGGATGTTCAATCCGGTTAATGCCTGGTCCACGGCGGGGGGGGTCAGGCCGGAAGACTGGGTCAATTATGGAAACGGCTGGATGGCCAAATTCAAGGACTACTAAGATAAGAAGGGAGATCCAAAAGCGTTCACATGAATAGATGAAGCTTTTGTCCCCTTGGATCTTTGAAGGAAGGAGGCAGTGTTAAGCCACATGGAGCTGGTTTTTGGGCTTCTGTTGAGTTGTTTCATCTTAAAAATTCCTACTTTGTAAACCGGAACCATTTTTTGGAGGAAAGATTATGTTAGAGAAAAGAATTGTAGGAACCTTAGTCTGTCTGGCTGTGCTGCTTGGTTTTTCAGCCGCCGGAGCCATGGGGGCCGACATCTTGTTTATCTCGGCACTGGACGGTAACGAAGCGGGCGCGGACGATGAGCTTAAAGCCTTCATGGAAGGTCTCGGACATACGGTGACGTATTTTGATGATGACGAAGACGAAGCAGCCACCGAGGTCGCGGCTGCCGCTGCGGATGTGGTCTTCATTTCCGAATCGGTAGGCTCAGGTGGCATCAGGGAAGAAATCACGGAAGTGGAAGTCCCGATGGTCGTCAACGAGATGTGGGCTTGGGATGAGATGGGTCTGACACTCGGCGGCGGCGCGGACGAACTCGTGGTCACCACAAACATTGAGATCGTTAATCCCGGACACCCTCTGGCCGCAGGTCTCAGCGGAAGCGTGGCCTTGCTCACGGATATTACCAGCAGTCTGGGCGAATGCCGTCTCGGTAAAGGTATCGCGGGCGATGCGGCCACGGTGATCGCAACCGCCACCCTGGCTGACGGTGAGACGTACGATATTCTTTTTGCTTACGAGAAGGGGGCTGAGCTGCCCGTGCCTCCTACCGACGGCAGTCCCCGCGTTGCCGCGGATATTCGCGTTTGTTACGGCTTTCACGAGTTCTGCGATCCTGTGTTGGCTGACAATGCTTATGCATTGCTGGAAGCAACGATCAACTTCGCGCTGGGGATCAGGCCTCAACCTGAGCCTTACAGCCCGAATCCGGCCAACGGCCAAACAGAGGTGCCGCGGGACGCGGTGCTGAGCTGGAAAGCGGGCACCTATGCCGACAAGCATAATGTCTATTTCGGCACCAATTTCGACGACGTCAACGACGCCAGCGTGACAGATTGGCAAAATGCATTGGTCAGTCACGAGCAGGACGGCACGACGTACGATCCTCCCGATCTTCTCGAATTCGGCCAAACCTATTACTGGCGCGTGGATGAAGTCAATGCGCCGCCCGACGCGACCATTTACAAAGGCGACGTCTGGAGCTTTACGACGGTCAACTTCCTCGTTGTGGACGATTTCGAGGGTTATACGGATGATGAAGCCGCCGGCGAAGCCCTCTGGCAAAACTGGATCGACGGCTTTGGCGTGGCGGATAACGGCGCGCAGGCCGGCTATCTGCTCCCGCCGTATGCCGAGCAGGCCATCGTCCACAGCGGCGAGCAGGCGATGCCACTTCTCTACGACAATGACATGAAATATTCGGAAGCCGTCAAAACTCTAACGACGGGGCGCGACTGGACGAGGGACGGCGTGACAGACTTGTCGTTATGGTTCAGAGGCAATCCGCCCTATGTCGGCAGCTTCGTGGAAGATCCGGTGGGCACCTATACGATGACCTCGACCGGGACGGATATCTGGGACAATGCCGACGAGTTCCACTTCGCCTTCAAGGAAGTCAACGGCTCAGCCAAGATCATCGCAAGGGTCGCGAGCGTGGAGAATACCCAGGAATTCGCCAAGGCCGGCGTGATGATCCGCGACACGCTCGACGCGGACGCGGCCAACGTTGGCGTGTTCATCACCCCTGAAAACGGCGTCCGGTTCCAGTACCGCAACACGGCCGACGGGAGCACGGATCGGCAATTCGTCGAGGGGATTACAGCACCTCAATGGGTGAGACTGGAGCGAACATCCGGCGGGCTCGTCAGGGCGTATTATTCAGCGAACGGCACGGACTGGGAGCGGTTCACCCTGGTGCAGGTCCCGATGACCATGCCCGTGTATGTCGGCTTGGCGCTGACCAGCCACGACGTTAATCTGACGTGTAAGGCCGTATTCACGGATGTCAGCTTCCCCGATACGACGGTGGATCCGCAATGGACCGACCAGGACATCGGGATGCTCAGCAATGCCGCCGAGCCGATGTATGTGGCCCTCAACGGCAGCGCCGTAGTCTATCACGACGATCCGAGCGCGGCACAAATAGACACCTGGACGGAGTGGGTGATCCCCCTGCAGGAGTTCGCAGACAAGGGGATCGACCTTGCCAATATCGACTCGATGGCGCTTGGCTTCGGCGACAGGGACAATCCGCAACAGCCCGGCGGTTCCGGTACGGTGTACTTCGACGATATCCGGCTGTATCGGCCACAGCCGGAACCTCAGCCGTAAATGACAAGAGCGTGGATTAGGTGTTCTCACACGATCTCTGAGTATATCGCCGTCGTTCGCCGCCGAAGTTCGTAGAACAGATAATGAAAGAGTCGTAGCTGTTTGAAAATCCTGCGGGCGATCCCGGCGCGTCACGACGGTACTTATGCGCTGAATCCGAATGGCAGGCTACATGTGCTCGAAAATACGGGTGACCTGATTCAAATTCCGATACATTCAAGATAATTTCCGGCGGAGCTGTCGCAGGTGGGTGAGAATATCGGGAGCTGCTTTGAGGTCAGCTAAGGGGATCAATCGCCACCAAAAAGAGCGATTTCATCGTTTCCACCGAGCGAACCAACGCTGTTGTTCCACAAGCCCAGAAGTCGGTTCGGGCGGATGCTCTCGCAGGGCTGAATGAAAGGCGTCCTCTAATTGCAGGATGGCCCGAGCCGTGTCAACATGGCGAACCTCCCGGCGGCGCAGCTCCCCAAGGACCTCGCCGGCTTTCTGCCAGGTCTGTACCCACAACCGTTCCTTCTCGTACCTTTGTTCGGATACATCATCCATAACCCTATTATACTGGCCTGTGCGGATGATGGCAAAGGAAAAGGCCCATCCATTGGTCAGACTATTTCATCGTGACGACGGCGATTTCGAAGGTGCGCACCTGCGGCACGCGGAAATCGACCACACCATGTTGCCCCTGAAAATCTAATTTGAGATCATTCTCTCGCTCCGGACTGACCAGCGTGACGTCTTTGATGCGGCACTCGGCAGGCAGGCGCAGCTTAACTAAGACATCTTCGACAGGCTCGGCTCGGTAATTGACCAAATGAACGAGGCGTCGGCCGGGCTGTTCCGTTAGTTCCGAACACAATCCGTGTGGCGCTTGAACCGATAGGGAAAGCTTCCGGCCGCAGGTCCGGCGAATTGCGTCAATGATATCGCCATTCTCGGCAATCTGTACGACCTTACCGGTCGGTACACTATCCAGGGCCGGATTCTCTCGCGGCAACATCCATTCATCGTGCGTTGCGGCCGGGCCGATGATACAGAGCCGGCCGCCGGATTCGACGTATCGCCGGATCTGCTCTATCTGCGGATCAGAGAGCGCCACACATCCCGCAAGCACCAGCGCGCGATAGCGGGTCAGATCATCGAGGTGGTGATCGTAGATGATCTGAAAGCAGACCCGGTTTTCGATCAGGGCTTGTTCGGCGCGGTAGGTGAGACGGGCAAATTCGGAATCGGCGAACACCTGCGATGGGAAGCTCCGCAGGACCGCAACGTCGGCGACGACGTTGGCTCCGCGCAGCAGGTCGCGGCGCTCGTGAAAGAAACGAATGAATGGAACGAGCGCCTCGGACAGAGGCTCATTCGAGCCGGGCCTGGCGACGATGTTACCGTACTCGAACCAGCAGATGCATCCGAGGCAATCGCGGTTGAAGGCCATGGATTCGGCCATCTCGATGGGATTCGTGCTATAAGCAAATGCGATGTTGTCCATCCGCCGGGCGACTTTGTACGTGCGGATACGCGATCGCAGTTGTCCATTAGTATAGCCGGGTGCTCTGCCTTCGTCCCAGAATGCCTCGCCGCCCTGAAGCAGGCGTCCGTGGTCGACAGGGGGGCGGATCCAGTTTCCCGGCCCGCCGGGATTGCACTCGATGAGAATGTCTTCGCGAAGCGAGCGGGCGTACCGGCTCATGTCGTGATACGACTCGGCGAGCGACCGGCAAGAAAATTCCAGCCATGCGCGGCGCAGCATATTCTCCGGCGGGCCCGTCATCGGAGGCTGCACATTACCCAGATCATCGACGCCCATTTTCTTCAACTGACCGGTGGTGAAGGTCGTGTTGAGAAAGTCTCTAAACCGCTTGACGGAATTCGCATCCCGGCCGGGACCGTGTCCGTAGTTATCGAAGTGCAACAAGTCCACTTTAATATCCCGGACGGCAAAGCTAACGAGCTGCTGGTAGAACGCCTGGGCATCCGG
>Ga0272441_10008156_pt1 | contig 16713 bp, 9 predicted proteins | sample SSMProp6N_FD_193582 | JGI IMG/M metagenome (GOLD analysis project Ga0272441, IMG submission 193582) | Marine sediment archaeal communities from Little Sippewissett salt marsh, Falmouth, MA, United States - SSM-Prop-6N | ecosystem: Environmental > Aquatic > Marine > Wetlands > Sediment ...
CGCGGCCATGGCCTTCATCGAGGCCAATCGCACCAAGCCCTTCTTCGCCTACATCCCCACGAACGCGCCCCACGGGCCGTTCATCGTGGCCGAGGAGCTCTGGAAGCCCTACAAGGCCATGGGCCTGGACGACAGGACGGCCAAGGTCTACGGGATGGTGAAGAACATCGACGACAATATCGGGCGGCTCCTGGCGAAGCTCGACGAGCTGAAGCTGGCCGAGAACACGCTGGTGATCTTCCTGACGGACAACGGGCCGAACGGCCGCCGCCACAACTGCGGCCTGCGCGGCGCCAAGGGCAGCGTGTACGAGGGCGGCATCCGCACGGCCTTCTTCGCGCGATGGCCGGCACGCCTGAAGGCGGGCCGAAAGGTCGCGTTCCCCGGTGCCCACATCGACATGTTGCCGACCCTGCTCAGCATCTGCCGCGTGCCCCTCCCAGCCGCGCCAAGACTGGACGGCATGAGCCTCCTGCCTTTCATGCTCGGCGCGAAGGTCGACATGCCGGAGCGCACGCTGTACCTCCAGTGGCATCGGGGCGATGTGCCGCAGCCCTTCCGCGCCTGCGCGGCGGTGGGCGAGCGCTACAAGCTCATCAACGGCAACCAGCTTTACGACCTGTCCACCGACCCAGCGGAGAGCAAGAACATCGCGGCCGAGCACCCCGAGATCGTGAACCGGATGCGGGCGGGCTACGAGGCGTGGTTCAAGGACGTCTCGTCCACTCGCGGCTACGCGCCGCCGCGCATCCACATCGGCACGCCGCTCGAGAGTCCGACGACGCTCACGCGGCAGGACTGGCGCGGCCCGCGGGCGGGCTGGGGCGGCCAGTCGCTCGGCCACTGGGAGGTGAAGGTGGCCACGGCGGGGAAGTACCGGGTGAAGCTGCGCTTCCGCGGCGCGCGGACGGCCACCGAGGCACACTTCCGGTTCGGGAAGCTCGAGCGGACGGTGGCCGTCGAGAAGGGCGCCAGCTCGTGCACCTTCGAGGGCGTGGAGCTGCCCGAGGGCAACGGACGCCTCGAGGCCTGGCTCGCCCTGAAGAAGCCCATGGGGGTGAACTACGTGGATGTCGCTCTCCAGAAGTAGCCGCCCTGCATCGGCCGCGAGATGGGGCGCACCATCCCGGCCCCGTGCCGCTCGCCGCCGATCCGCATTCGCGATGGTCCTCGACCGCAATGTCGACCTGCTGAGGAGCACGCCATGAACCGACGGGAGTTTCTCGGCTCCGCCGGCGCCGCCGCGCTGGCCTGGTCCGCCACGGCCCGGGCTCAGGCCGCCAGAAAGCCGAACATCATCTGGATCATGGCCGACGACCTGGGGGTCTACGACGTCGGGTGCTACGGCCAGAAGCTCATCGGGACCCCATGCGTCGACCGCCTGGCCGCCCAGGGCACGCGCTTCACCCAATGCTACGCCGGCAGCACGGTGTGTGCCCCCTCCCGTTCGGTGCTGATGACGGGCCAGCACACGGGCCACACCCGCGTGCGCGGCAACTTCGCCATCAAGGGCGGGGTGGGGCCGCAGCGGCGCCTGCCCCTGCGGGACAAGGACGTGACGGTGGCCGAGGTGCTCAAGAAGGCGGGCTACGCCACGGCCATCGTGGGCAAGTGGGGCCTCGGCGAGCCCGACACCCCGGGCATCCCGAACCGCCAGGGCTTCGACTTCTGGTTCGGCTACCTCAACCAGCGCCGAGCCCACAGCTACTACCCCGACTACCTGTGGCGCAACACCGAGAAGGTGGCCATCAACCCGGGCGGCACGCGGACCGACTACTCGCACGACCTGATGACGAAGGAGGCGCTCGACTTCGTCCGCCGCGCCAAGGACCGGCCCTTCTATCTCTACTGGACGACGACGATCCCCCACGCGAAGTTCGAGGTGCCCAGCCTCGACCCCTACGCCGACAAACCCTGGCCCGCACAGGCGAAAGCCTATGCCGCCATGGTCACCCGACTCGACAGCGATGTCGGCCGCCTCATGGCCCTGCTCGAGGAGCTCGGCCTCGACGACAACACGATCGTCTTCTTCTGTAGCGACAACGGGGGCTACCCCAATGGCGCGGCCCGGAAGATGTTCGAGCCCCAAGGCCCGTTGCGCGGCGCCAAGGGGAACCTCTACGAGGGCGGCCTGCGGGTGCCCATGATCGTGCGATGGCCTGGAAAGGTGCCCGCCGGCAGGGTGAGCGACCAGGCGTGGGCCTTCTGGGACTTCCTGCCCACCGCTTGCGACCTGGCCGGCGCCGAGCCGCCGCCCGGCATCGACGGCATCTCGATGCTGCCCGCCCTCCTGGGCCGCAAGCAGGAGCGCCAGCACGAGTGCCTCTACTGGGAGTACCGCACCCGCAGCTTCGCCCAAGCCGTGCGGTGGGGCACGTGGAAGGGCATCCGCACGGGCACAGAAGAGTCCGTCGAGCTCTACGACCTCGAGGCCGACCTCGGCGAGAAGGCCAATGTGGCCGCGGAGCATCCCGACGTGGTGAAGCGGATCGAGGCCTTCATGGCCGCCGCACACACCGAGACCGAGCACTGGCCGAGCCTGCCGGGCCGCCGCAGGAAGAAGGAGTGAGCCATGGAGCCACACGCAGGAATCCGTGCTTCGAGCCGCAACGCCTGCCTGCTCGCCCTGGCGGCTCTCGGCCTCGCCACGGCCGCGCGAGCCGAGGTCTCCCCCCAGCAGATCAGGGCCATCTGGGCGAAGCTGCCGCGACCGCGCGTGGCCGCCATGGCCACCGCGAAGCCGCCCGCCATCGATGGCAAGATCGACGCGAAGGAGTGGGCGGCGGCTTCGCGGGTGGCCGACTTCATCGGCGTCGAGACGCCCCGGTGGAAAGGCGTCGCCGGCCACGACCTCGTCTCCGCGCAGACCACCGTGTGGGTGACCTACGACGCGGCGAACCTCTACGTGGCCTTCCGCTGCGAGGAGCCCGAGATCGAGACCCTCGTGGTGAAGCCGCAGAAGGTGGCCCGCGATGCCGCGCTGTGGTGGGACGACTGCGTGGAGATCTTCATCGACCCGCCCGGCGAGGGCGACTACCAGATTATCCTCAACAGCAAGGCGGCCATCTTCGACGCGAAGTACCTGCCCGGTGGCAAGAGCGACCGGGCCTGGAACGTGGCGGGCCTGAACGCGGCGGCCCGGGTGTCGCCGCCAGGGGAGGATTCGCATTGGACGGTCGAGGCGGCGGTGCCGTTTGCCGCACTGGGGACGAAGGCTCCGAAGCCTGGGGAGGTGTGGGGCATCAACTTCGGCCGCGAGCGCTGGGCCGCCCTCTACAAGGCCATCGCCGAGTGCAGCACCTGGAGCGGCCTCGTCGGCAGCTTCCAGCAGCCGAAGATGTACGGCGAGATCTGCTTCACGGACGTGCGGCAGGCGACCCGACTGCCCAGGCCCTTCCTTGGGGCCACGCAACTGGCCGGCGAGTTCACGAGCGGCACCCCCCGGGAGGTGAAGCTCGAAGTCCAGACGGCCTCGGCCGCTCGGGCCGCAGCCCCGGCGGGCTCGGCCACGGCGGCGCTGGCGTCGGGCCGTCCGACGGCGGTGAAAGCCACGGCGGCCATCACCACCGAGGGCACCCAGTTCCTTGCGCTCCTCGTGCGCGACGCCGAGTCTGGCGACCTGCTCTCATGCACCCGCGTGCCCTTCCACGTGCCCGAGGTGCTCACCGCGGCCGAGCGGGTGCGGGCGCGCATCGCCACGCTGCTGGGGAAGGCCGAGAAGGGCGGCGAGTTCGGGAAGAGCTGCGCCGAGCAACTCGCCGAACTCGATGCCGTGACGGCCGAGGCGAAGAAGCTCCTGCCCGTCCTCGCAAAGCAGGCGCCCGACGAGGCGCACCGCAAGCAGTGGCAGACCCTCCACGACCGCGTGGCGAGAATCGAGTCCGCCACCACCTTCGCGGTGTGGACCTGCTCGCCCTACATCGCGACCGGCCCGGGGACCATGCCGCCGCGGCTCGGGGCGCCGCCCAGGCTGGTCGTCCGCGCGGCACAGAACGAGACGGAGCACGCGATCGTGAACGTGACGAACTTCACCGATGCCCCGATCGAGTTCCAGCTCCAGGGCGAGTTGCCCGGCCAGGTGGGGCGCCCCCGCTCCGGGCTGAACACCACGGCGCAGAAGCTCGTGAAGTTCCAGCCCCGCCTCCTGGGCAAGAAGCTCAGCGACGTGCCGGAGAAGGAGGACGGGCTGGCCATGCCCCTCGTCGAGCTCAACGGCCTCGCCACCTTCTACGTCCAGCCCACCAGCACCCGCCAGCTCTGGCTCACCGTGCAGACCCGCGGCCTGAAGCCGGGCACGAAGGCCCACGCCCTGCGCGTCGTGCCGCTCAGCGTGGGGCTCCCGGCCGTGGGCGTGCCCGTGGAGATGACGGTGTGGCCATTCCGCATCGCCGACGAGGCGCCCATCGGGGTCTTCTGCTTCGACTACGCGGGCGACTGCGCCTGGATGAAGAGCTACAAGATCAACCTCTGGTTCCGCGGCGCCTTCCCCAACAAGCTCGCCCTCGACGCGAAAGGCAACCTGAAGCCCTACAAGACGGACATCGATCGCGTGAAGCAGCGCATGGCCGAGGGCGCCCGCAAGTTCCTCTTCTCCTACGGCTACGCCGGCAGTTTCATCGACTGGGCGAAGAAGAACAAGATCGAGTACATGAGCGACCAGTGGAAGCGCCTGTTCAAGGAAATCCTCGCCCGCATGGTCAAGGAGTGGCTCGAGGCGGGGCTCACGTATGACGACTTCGCGCTCCAATCCATCGACGAGGCACACGGTCACCAGGTGCAGCAGGTGGTCGAGACCACGCCGCTCATCCGCGAGGTCGACCCCAAGGTCCGCACGGCCATGACCATCATGACCGACCTGGCGGATCTGAAGACGATGGCGCCGCACGTGGATGTGTGGGTGAACCGCAACGGCGCGATGTGGGGCAAGGACCAGTGGGACTTCTTCCACGCCGAGCAGGCCAAGGGCAAGCCGATCTGGAGCTGGAACATGCCCTGCACCCCCAAGTCCGCGCCGCTCACCCAGTTCCGCACGTACGGCTGGCGGGCGATGAAGTTCGACTTCGATGCCATCGGCTTCTTCCTCTACTTCGGCCTGGTCTACCAGCCCATGCGCAAGGGCGGCGGCATCGCCACCCGCCATTGGGAAGCCTGGCGCGACGGCGTGGAGGACTACCAAGTGCTCGACGCCCTGCGCGGAGCCATCGCCCGCGCCCGCACGCGCGGCGTGGCGGCAGAGAAGCTCGAGCCCTCCCGCGAGTTGCTCGCCCGCGCCATCGACAAGGTGGTCACGGAGAAGTTCTTCCCACCCAACACGCAGGAGACCCACGAGACGATCGAGGGTGCCCGGGCCATGGTGGCGGGCGAGATCGCGCGCGTCGGGCGGCTGCGGTGAGGCGGCCAGGGTCTCGCCGCGCGGCCAGGGAATTCGCACCGTTCACCTGCCGGCACTTGCCAGAGCACAGGAGCCCAACTACAATAGCGGCAAGGGGCTGGCACCCGCAGCGCAGTAGCATCTGCTTCCTCATCTGACGACAGCAGCGCCGCCCAGTGGCGTCAACGGAGCAACGGCGTGGAATTCCAGGAAAGCGAACTCGTGTCCCTGGTCCTGGCCTTTGTCTTCGTGATCGTGCTCGGGATCCTGTACCGAGCCGACCATCTGCCGCGGCTGCCCGCCATCTACGCAGCCGCCGCGCTCCTGATCCTCTCAAACATTGCCACCGTGCTCGAGGGGTTCTTCTGGTACAGTTTCCTCAACACGCTCGAGCACGTCTGCTACGCCGCATCGGGGTTGCTGTTTGCTCTCGCGTGCTGGAGGCTCGCCGCACAGGTCCGCACTGAGCAGGATGCACGGCCGTGAACGCAGTTGCGATCACCGACATCGTGTCGACGGCGGCCTTCCTGCTCGCGGGCGTGTTCGCGCTGCGGGCGAGCACGGAACGCGTGGGCTGGCCGGCGAAGGTGCTCCTGTGCACCTGCATGTGCATCTACGTGTTCGTGAGCGTCGCCAACGTGCTCGAGCACAGCGGGGCGACGGCGAGTCTGGACATCTACGAGGACTACGCCGAGATCCTGTTCTTCCCCTTCCTGCTCTATTTTCTCTACTCGATGCACATCCACAAGGTGCTGGCGCAGCGGGAGCGTGCCGAGGCCTCGCTGCGCGCCGAGCACACCAAGCTCGAGGCCGTGACGCGCCACGTGGGGATCGGGCTGACGATCATCTCGAGGGACCACCGGACCGTATGGGCGAACGACGTGCTCAAGGAGCTCTTCGGCGATGTCGAGGGGCGGCCCTGCTACGAGGTCTACAGGAAACACACCGCCGTGTGCCCGACGTGTGAGCTCGACAGGATCCTCGATGGAAGCCGGGAGCGGGTGGTCCAGGAACTGCCCGGCCGGGACGCGCAGGGGAACCGAAACTGGTCGCAGATCATCGCGACCCCGGTGCACGACGAGCAGGGGAACGTGGTGGGCGCCCTGGAGGCCGTGGTCCCCATCACGGAGCGCAGGCTCGCCGAGGAGGCGCTCCGCGAGGCCGAGCTCGAGAAGCAAACCATCCTCGACAGCCTCGTCGAGCACGTCGTCCATCAGGATCGGGAGATGAAGATCCTGTGGGCGAACCGCTCGGCGTGCGAGTCTGTGGGGATGACACGCGAGCAGGTCATCGGCCGCCACTGCCACGAGCTTTGGGGGGAGCAGGACGAGCCGTGCGACGACTGCCCGGTGATGCTGGCGATCCGCACGGGCGTGCCCCAGAACATCGAGAAGACAACGCCCGACGGCAGGTCGTGGTCCGTCCACGGCTACCCCGTGCGCGACTCCTCGGGGACGATCATAGGGGGCAGCGAGGTCACCCTCGAGACCACCGAGCGCAAGCGTGCCGAGGCCGCCCTGCGCGACAGCGAGGAGAACCTGGCGATCACCCTCGAGTCGATCGGCGACGCCGTGGTCGCCACCGACCTCGTGGGCCGCATCACCCGCATGAACTGCGTGGCCGAGGAGCTGACGGGCTGGCCCGCCGCCGACGCCGTGGGGTGCCCGCTCTGCGAGGTGGTCCAGCTCATCGCCGCCGATTCCCGCGAGCCCCTCGCCGACCCTGCCACCGAGGTGCTCGCCACGCGCCGCGTGCTCGACATGACGGGCCAGGTGATTCTGGTCGCCAGGGACGGTACCGAACGGCGCATCGCCGACAGCAGCGCCCCCATCCGCGACCGCAACGGCCACACCGTGGGCGCCGTGCTCGTCTTCCGCGACGTCACCGACCGACACCACCTCCAGCAGGAGCTCATCCACGCCCAGAAGATGGAGACGGTGGGGCGGCTCGCGGGCGGCATCGCGCACGACTTCAACAACCTGCTTCTCGCCATCATCGGGTACTCGGATATGGCCCTGAACGCTCTGGACGAGGGCGATCCCCTCTACGCCGACATCGAGGAGGTGCGCACGGCAGGCCAGCGGGCCGCCTCGCTCACCCGCCAGCTCCTGGCCTTCAGCCGCAAGCAGGTGCTCCAGATGAGGCCCGTGGACCTCAACCAGGTGATCGGCGAGATCGACAACATGCTCCGCCGGGTCATCGGCGAGGACATCGAGCTCGTCACCCGCCTCGACCCGGACATCGGCATCATCGAGGCCGATCCCGCGCAGATCCAACTCGTGCTCATGAACTTGGCCGTGAACGCACGCGATGCCATGCCCGACGGCGGCACGCTCACCATCGAGACGGCCCGCCGCACGCTGGCCGAGGAGGACGTCCGCGCCCGCGCCGACATCGAGCCCGGCGACTACGTGTTCCTGACCGTGAGCGACACGGGGGACGGCATTCCCGACCACGTGATGGCCCATCTCTTCGAGCCTTTCTTCACCACCAAGGACGTGGACAAGGGCACGGGGCTCGGCCTATCGACCGTCTACGGCATCGTCAAGCAACACAACGGCGCCGTGTGGGCCGACAGCGAGGTGGGCGTGGGCGCGACGTTCCGCATCTGCTTCCCCCAGGTCGACGGGACGCCGCCGCCTCCAGCCGAGGACCACGACGCCGCGGACAGCGGGCCAGCGGTCGGGACGCTCCTCGTCGTCGAGGACGAGGACGTCGTGCGCACCCTGGCCTGCGATGGCCTCGCGGAGCAGGGCTACACGGTGCTCCGAGCCGCCAACGCCGCCGAGGCCCTCCGCCAGGCCGAGAGTCACGACGGGGTGCTCGATCTCCTCCTCACCGACCTCATCATGCCGGGAATGAACGGCGAGCAGCTCTACCACCAGCTTGCCAGGAGGCGCCCCGAGATGAAGGTCGTCTACATGTCCGGCCACGCCCACGACGTCATCGCACACCACGGCGTGCTCGACCCGGGCATCCCGTTTCTCGCCAAGCCCTTCTCGCTCGCCGCGCTGCGCCGCACCGTGCGGGAGGCCCTGAAGGACTAGCCCGCACTGCTGCGAGCCCCACTATGGCCGATCGCTCCCTCGCCGCCGCACTTGCCTGCCAGATGACCCTGGCCGCTGCTGCCCTCGCTGCTGCTGGCGCGCCCAACCTCGTGCCCAACGGCGATCTCGAAGCCCCCAGCCCCACGAACCCCGCCCTTCCCGCTGCCTGGTCGCCCCACGTCAGCGGCAAGGTGACTGCCGCCTGGGTGCCGCAGGAGGGCCGCTCGGGCACGCACGGCCTTCGCATGACCACCGACCCCGCGGAGAAGCGGGGCCACGCCTTCTGGACCAGCGCCCGCTTCCCCATCACACCCTGCATCGCCTACCGCGTCCGCTTCCACTTCAAGGCCACAGGCTTCGGCGTCCCCTGCTTCTCCCTCGCGAAGATCAAGGACTGGCGCCTCTTCAAGGGCGGCACCGAGGGGTCCTGGATCGCCCACGAGGACGTCGTGGTCGTCCCCCCTGGCGTCACCAGCACCTTCTTCTCGGTGAACAACTACCACCGGGCGGGCAAGACGATGTGGCTCGACGACGTGAGCGTGGTCGAGCTGCCGCTCGCCGAGTCGCCCCTCGCAAAGCGTCTGGCGAAGGCGCAGCACGCGGCGGTCGCCCTCGAGAAAAGCCTCGCCCCGCTCCTGCTCTCGCTCGAACAGGAGGAAGAGGTCGATGTGCTCCGCAAGGGTCTGGCCGACGCAACGGCCGCCTACGCGAAGCTTCAGGCCGGCCAGGCCGCGGCTGCGGACTTCCAGGCCATGAGCCGCAGCCTGGACGCCGTGGAGAAGGCCATCGGGGCCTACCTGTTCACCGTGTGGGCCGTCGCACCCGACGCCTGGGAGCGAGGCCGCGCCGCGCCCGCCGCCGCCACGCGAGAGCTCGAGGCCGAGCTCGAGGCCGCGCCCGGGGCCGCCGCCCATCTGCTCGTGGGCATCGCCAGCCTCGTCGGCGAGGGCCTGCCGTGCCGCTTCGTCCTCGAGGGGGACAAGAAGGCCAAGGGCTGGCGGGCACACGTGGCCGTGGCCCCTGCCCACCGCCGGCCCGGCCAGGCGCTGGCCTGGGGTGCCGTGAACTCCCTGGGCGAGGTGTATCTCCCCCCCGACCGTCCCCGCTTCCTGCGCCTCGAGATCGAGCCCGACCCCAAGACCCGGCCGGGCGCCTACACGTTCGGCCTGCGTCTCGAAGCCCTCGACCGAACCACCGAGCAGGGGCGGATCGCCATCCGCGTCGTCGTGCGGTAGGCGCAGGCCGGCCCCCCGCCGTTCCGGTGACGCCTGCCTGGCGTCACTCCTGCCTGAGCGGCGCCCCCTTGCGGTCGGTGACGCGCACGTAGAACTGCCAGTCGCCCCCGCCCTGAGTGCTCTTGACCAGAATCCGATTGATGCCCTTGACCAGGCGAGCGTCGACGGCGAACTCCTCGCGGTCGATGCTGAACCGGCCGTGGGCCTTGTAGAGCTCCTGGCCGTTGAGCCACACGGTGAGGCCGTCGTCGCGGCCGAGGAGGAGTTGCGCGTCGGTGTCGCGGTCGATGGCCAGCTCGGTGTATGCGTAGGCGAGCACGCGGTCGGTGGGGTTGAAGCGCCCCTTGAGCACCACCCAGCCCTTGCGATGACGAAAGTGGGCAAGTCGCCAGCGGAGGGTTCGGCCCTCGGCCTGGTAGGCCCAGTCGAGATGGATCTCGCTCTCGGGGAACCAGGCGCGGTCCGTGGCGCCTTTGAGATCGTGGCAGGGGAAGGGCCCGATGGTCCACCAGGTGGCGATGGCGCCGCGGCGGGCGGCCAGGTTGTGGTGAACGCCAAGGGTGGCGAGCTTCGTGATGGCCTCGACGGCGCGCGGCTCGTCGGCCGGCGCCTTCGCAGCGGCGGCGTAGGCAGCCAGGGCGTCGGCACGGCGGCCTGCGGCCACGGCGGCGTCGCCGATGGCCAGGCAGGCATCCAGTGCGGCGCGGCGGAGCGGGAGGTCGTCGCCCGCGAGGGCGGCGGCGAGGGCTGGGAGAGCCTCGGGGCGGGCGGCCTTGGCGATGCCCAGGATGGCCTCGCGGCGGACCGCGGTGCTGGCGGCCCCCTCGAGGGCCGGCTCGAGCACGGCCAGCGCGGCCGCTCCCTGGCCTCGGTCGGCCAAGCCGTGACCCGTTCGGATGGCGGCCTCGAGGGCGGCGGCACGCACGGCGGCAGATGTCTTCCGGCCACGAGCCAGCTCGAGCAGAGCGGCGGCCGTGGCGGCGTCGGCCACCTCGCCCAGCGCGCCTGCGGCGGCGAGGGCCACAGTCTCGTCGTCGTCTCGTGCGGCATCGAGCAGGGGGCGTGCGGCGGACGGGTCGCGGTGTTCGGCGATGGCCCCGATGAGGCGGGGCTTCACCTCGTCGGGAGCATCGGGCAGGGCTCGGAGCATGGCCCCGAGTGCGGCGGGGCCTTCCAGGCGCGCCAGTGCCCCGAAGGCGGCTCGGCGCACGGCCGGCTCCCGCGAGGCCAGGGCAGGCTCGATGAGGGGCAGCGCGGCGGGGTCGGCGAGCTGGCCGAGGCCGGCGAGCGCACCCGCCCGGTGGCCGTCCGTGGCAGCGATCCCGAGGGCGCGCCCCAGGAGGGCCAGCGCGCCGCGTCCGTCCTCCGCGCGCCGGCGGGCCTCCGCAAGCGCCAGGAGGCCGTCGAACGCGGCGTCGCGCACGGCACCCTTGCGGGTGCGGACGAGTTCCTCGAGGGTGGCGGAGCCGGCCGGGTCGCCCAGGAGGCCGATGGCCCTGGCACCCGCCATGCGCACGGCATCGTTGTCCACCCCTGCGGCGGCGGTGAAGAGGGGAAGCGTGTCGCCGTCGCGGTGGGCAGCGATGAGGTCGATGAGGCGGACGGCCTGGTCGGGGTCCCGCGGCGTGCCGAGGGCCTCGATAAGTGCGGTCTTGGCCGCCTGCCCCCACAGGCGCGAGAGCGCGGCGGCCGCGGGCTCGAAGAGCTGGGCATCCGCCAGAAGCTCGGCCAGAGCCGCCACGTCGGCCTCTTCGCCCACGAACCCCAGCAGCTCAGCGGCAGCGGCGCGCTCGGCGGCGGGCCGCTGCGTATCGAGGAAGGGGCGGACGGCGCCGGCCGTTTGCTTCGCGGCGTCGCCCCCTGCTCCCATGGCGATCCAGCGCAGGGCGCTGCGAGCCTCGGAGGCGGCCCGTGCGTCGCCCGAGGCAAGGAGCTGGAAGAGCGGCGCAACGGCGGCCGCTCCGGCCGCCACCACGCGGCGCTTCGCCGCCGCATCGCCCTGGCTCAGCTTCTCGACCTGGGGCGCCAGTCCGTTGTCGGCGCCGCATGCAAGGGTGGCGGCGAGCCACAGAGCGAACACGACGCGCAGCAGCGGATGGTTCATCGGAGGCCTCCCGTGTGGGCAAGGCGGCATCGGGTCTGGACGGCTCGTCGCCGCCGGAGAACAGCCCAGGGAATACGTTGCCTTCGGATTCCGACGTTCGGGCTTCGAGCTTCCCGCGTTCCCGTGGGCGGACGCAGGCTACGGTTTCACGGTCACCTTGGGCGGGGTCGCGAAATCGCCGTAGAGGCGCTGGACCTCGGGGGCCGTGAGCGCGGCATCCTGTCCCTCGCGCACGAAGATGCGGTAGCGGAGCGTGAGGGTCTGTCCGTCGGGCAGCTTCGCGGCTCCGAACGCGCCGAAGCGCCCGTAGGGGCGATAGGCCGAGTAGATGGTGCCCTTAGGATTCTGCGGGTGGTTCAGGTGCGCCACGTTGAACCGCGAGTCGCGGAGCGCATACGAGACGGAGCTCCACGGCATGTCCTTCGTGCCGCCCCCGCCGGGCTTCATTCCCTCGGGATGCACGTAGCGGGTCTCCTTGCCGCGCTTCGCCACGTCGGGGTGCGGGCGGAACTGGCAGCCGGCGTGCTCGGGGTCGCCGCCCAGGTCAAGGTCGCCCGCGTTCGAGCGCAGCACGGAAACGAAGTCGAGCAGCACCTCGGGCTTGCTCTGGCGGTAGACCGTCACCGTCCGCTCCTCGGTGAGCACGGCATCGTCCTTCGCCCGTTCCCAGAGCACGATGGCGGTCATGCGCCCGAGCACGGGGCCGGCCTCCATGCCCGCGAACTTGTCCAGGCGCTGCCACACGTTGCGCACGTGCCAGAAGTCGTGCCGTTTCCCCTCCGCGCCCACCTTGTAGCCCAGGAAGATCCCGCGATGGTGCGGGTAGGGGTTGCCGCCTGGGCTCGTGATGACCTCTTCGCCCTTCGCGTCGAACACGTGGGTGAAGGGCTTCGCCGTCGCGAACCGCTTCTTGGGGTCGGGGTCGAAGACGTACATGAGCCGCGTGACCTTGCGGTCGCCGAAGAGCAGGTCCAGGTGGTCGCCCTTCTCGTCCTGGAAGGCAAACAGCTCGCCGCTCGCCTTCCCCTTGGCCATCGACGCCGTGTAGGTGGCTTTCTGGCCCGCCTTGAGCGAGACGACCCACCACAGCTCCGCCTTGCCCTTCTCGGGCGAGGCCACGAGCTGGCCGGGCACTTTGCCGTCAGGGCCGACCAGCTCCACCGCCACGTCGCCGGCCGGCACGTCCGCCAGCTCCGCAGGCAGCGCGATCGTCGCGTGCACGGGCGTCTCCACCCGGTCGCTGCCGCCCGCATCCACCTCGAGCGTGACGCCCGCCGCGAGCAGCGGGGCCGCCACGAGCATCGCCACCGCCGCACACACCACCACACGAACGCATTTTGTCGCCAGCATCGAAGAACTCCTCGTCTCGAAGAAAGGAACACCCGGTCCAACGGAACGGGAGTCTACCGCTCCGCCCCTGGAATTGCAAGGGAGCCGCCTGGAGGCGACCCGCGACTCAGAACTTCGCCTCCTCGCGAGCGGCGGGCGGGTGCAGCGGCAGGCGCTCCAGCGTGAACCGCACGCGCTCGCGCCGCACCCTGTCGGGAGCCCGCACCACGAGCGTCATCCCGGCAGCCGCCTCCTTGCCCCGCTCGGCTACGCTGATCGTCATCGTGCCTTTGAAGACATTGCCCGTCGAGGACAGCGAGTGGCCGCTCTTTCGGCACTCCCACTCCTCGCCGCCGGGGAGCTTAAGTGCGAACGCCAGATCCTCGAATGCAGCCGTGTGCCCCTTGCCGCGGAGGGTGAAGCGGATCTGCCTGCCCTTGATCTCCGTGATCGCGATGAAGCAGCCGGGCACGACTCCCGCCAGCTCGATCTCCTTCTTCGGGTCGACGGCCAGGTTGGGGATCTCGACCGCCTTCCAGCCCGAGCTCGTGACGAGCACGGCCTCGCCCGCCAGGCGCTCGAGCCGCCCGGCATCCGGCGCGGGCAGCCCCAGCCGAAGCGTCATCGGCACGCGGCCGTGCAGGCGCTCGCCCCGGGCGTCCGTGAGGGTGAATGTCCTCTGCTCCGGGCCGGGCTCGATGCTCCGCCCCTGGCCGTCCACGGCCTCGACCACCCGGGCCGATTCGGCCGAGAGCAGGCGGCGGTCCTTGGGCAGCAGGATCTCCGCCGCGATCGCGAGGCCGGCCGAGCCCGCGAACTCCTGCTTGTGTGCGGCGATCAGCTTGCGATGGTCCTTCAGGAAGCGATAGCTCACCGTCGTCACGGAGATGGGGCTCACGATGAAGCCCGGCGGCGCGTCCACGAGTGGCAGCCTGGCCGTGCGGGGATCCCGCGCCTGCGGCGGCCTGGCCAGCTCCCTCGAATCGATCCGCGCATCGAGCTTCAAGCCCCCCAGCTCCGCCGTCACCACCGTCGGCGCGGCCAGGTACTTGGCGAGTGCCTTCTCGCTCTCCGGCCTCATGGCGTCGAGGCTCAGCCACGTCGCGTTGTCCTTGGTCTGCGGGAGCGAGCTGGTGAGCACCTTGCCCGGCGCCACGATGCGGCACGTGAGCAGCATTTCCGTGAGCTGGAAGCGCTCGATGACCTCCTGGACGTTGCGGGTGGAGCCCTCGCGGCGGCCGACTGAGAGCCGCAGGCGCCCCTTGGGATCCTTCTCGGCCACCAGGTGGTCCGCGCCGACCAACAGGGGCGAGAGATGCACGAAGTCCGTCGCCAGCGCCTTCACCGTGGGCGCCGTGGCGGAGAGGGCCACCCGCACCTTCCCGTCCTTGACCTCAATGGCATCGAGCTTCATCTTCGTCTCGACGACGGGCATGGCCCCCACGGCCAGGCGCGCGCGGATCGCGGCCTCCAGTTCGGCATCGGTCATCCTGGCCGCCGGCTTCTCCTCGTCCTGGCCGGGGCGGGACCACTCCTCGTCCATGACCCGCACCACGGCGGCCCGGTGCTGAGCGACTTCCATGCGGACCGTGCACGTGCCGTCAGGCCGGATCGTCAGCGTGCTGTCGATGCGGCAGCCGCCGGCGGCCAGCGCCAGGAGCCCTGCGACCAGGCATCGCGAGTTCATCATCGCGCCTCCTTGCCCTGCGGACCCGCGCCACCCTCTTCCGGCGGAACCAGGGGCAGATCCTCGAGCGCGACGGGCATGCGGGCTTCCACCTGGCGCGTGCTCACCAGCAGGGCCAGCGAAAACGGAGGCTCGGCGGGGCCTGGAACGGCGAAGTGCAGCATATCCACGTCGCTCGGCAGGCTCCCGTGCCAGGGGATCCTCGGCCACGCCATGCCGTGGGCATCGAAGACCTCGATGGCGACGACGCGGGCATCCGTGGGCTGGAGGCGGAGCCAGAAACGCGTGTTCTCATGCCCGCGGCGCGAGTGGTCGGCCCTGCGGTCTGCCCGCAGCGCCATGAGCTCGATGCCCAGTTCCTGGAGCTTCGGGGACTCGATCGCCTTGTGAGCGGCGCCGCGGGCGCGGCGGCCGTCCTTCTTGAGGCCCTGCACCCACTCCTCGGGGATCGCACCCGCCAGCTTCACCACGCGGTAGTCCGTGAAGTAGTCCAGCCGGATCGAGCCGCGCAGGCGCACGATGCGCTCCGCCTTCGGGCCGGGCACGCGCAGGCGGATGCGCATCACGTGACGAGCCTCGCCCTGGGAGCCTTTCGCCAGTTCGCTGGCGAACGTGCCGTCCCAGCCCGTGTGCTGGGTGTACCCGCCCCGGGCGGCCTGGGGGTCAAGCCGCAGGTCGGCCCCCGTGTTGTCCGCCAGCTCCTCCACGGTGCCCGGGCCCCAGCGGTCGGGCGCCAGCGCCTGGGGCACGATGGCCACCCCCACCAGCTCGGCAGCCGTGCTCTGGAGGCGCCGCACGGGGTCGATGAACCCCTGCCGATCCGGCTCCTGGCCGGGCAGATAGAAGGCGCGCACGGTCTTGAGCGCGTGCGCCTCGAACCGAGCCGCAGCCACCACGCGGCCCGGCTCGGGCGGCAGCGGCATGCCCGTCACCGGGCCTTCGCGAAGCTCGCCAAACGGCAGGAGCCCCAGGCGCGGCGGCGACACCGGCTCGAACCCCACCCCTGCCGCGGGACACGTGGCCCGCAGCGCCTGGGTGAACAGGCACACCTCGTCCGTGGCGTCCTTCGCGTCGGCACGGCGCAGGCGCCACGTCGCACTTCCCTCTGCCACCTCCCCGTTCGAGGCCGCTACGCCGTTCGGCAGGGTGAGCGTGAACTCGCAGCCCATCTCCCCCTTCTGCTTCGCATACTTGCGGGACTGGAAGCGGAACTGCTGCGACTCGCTGACCAGAACGGCGTAGATGAACCCCGAGCGCGCGGCGAACCGCAGCGTGTCGCCCTCCCGGCGAAGCTCCAGCGCGTGCGCCTGGCCGTAGGGGCTTGCGATGAGCGCATTCACATCCGTGAACGCCACGTCGGCCACCACCGTCGGCTTGCCGTCGCGGCCGTCGCCCTCGGTCGTCTTCACCGTGAACGCCTGGCCTGGGAAGAGCGTCGCCACCTGCTCAGCGTTCAGGGGCGGGAAGGGCGGATGGTCCCCGAGCCGGTCGAAGTAGCCGCCCCATCGCCCCGTGCGCCGCGTCGCCGCGGGCGTGAGCACGCTGTGCACCTCGATGCGCACCGTGCCCGAGCCATCCGCCCGCACGGTCAGGTGCTCCTTGACCTGGAGACACCCCGCCGCCCCGCACGCCAGCACGGCAGCCAGCGCCCGAGTGCAGCAGCGACGTTTCCGTAAGCTCCCGTTCTTCATCACGCGATTCTCCTCGGGCCTCCGCACGGGCGCGGCCCCATCGTGCCAGCACGGACTCCCAGTATGGCGTAGCGCCGCCGCGCAGTCAAACCGCCCGACCGCACGGGCGGTCCCCGCCGTCTCGCCATAAGTCCGCCTGGAAACCGCGCCCCCCTTTTTTATAAGAAAAAAAGGGGCCCCCCGCGCGCTTCCCACACTTACGTCGATTGCGATGTTCGCTGCGGGCCGTTGCGGTAGCGGCCCTGCCCG
>Ga0272441_10008157_pt1 | contig 16713 bp, 12 predicted proteins | sample SSMProp6N_FD_193582 | JGI IMG/M metagenome (GOLD analysis project Ga0272441, IMG submission 193582) | Marine sediment archaeal communities from Little Sippewissett salt marsh, Falmouth, MA, United States - SSM-Prop-6N | ecosystem: Environmental > Aquatic > Marine > Wetlands > Sediment ...
CGGTCCCTCGATCGGGTCGATTCCAGGAAGTTCTGGAATGCTCGGAAGGGGTTGCTCCCCGATCAGATGAATATCGTGATGGGTGTTCCACACGTAGAGAAACGGATCATAGGGCGGGAGCTGCACTCTGTCCCTTTCGATTCCGGGATTCTCGAGCACGACGTTCAAGACAGCCTTGTTGTTCGGACCGCTTGTAGCTGCATTGGTACTGCCGAACATGGGCATCACGGCTTTGTAATTGAAGGGAGAGTCTGCTGTCGGCGTTACTTCGACTAGACCACCGACATTATAGAATTCCGTGTGGTCTATTACGCGCTCGACCCCGTTACCGTCGACATAGGTCAACGTGAAAATGCCACCGAAATCCTGCTTCATTCCCTCCGTAATATAACCGAAGGCGATTCCGAACAGGTGGTTATAGCCGGCTATCTTAACCTCCGCCGTAGCCTCCACCCGGATCTCCTTGAGCATGTTTTTCTCAAGTTCCTTGTCGTACCCGATCTTCTCGTAGATCTCGTATTTGACCAGGAAGTCGTTGTAGTCAGCGTCACCTGCCTCGTCTTCCAGGTAGAGATCTTCGTAGGCCACTGTGAGAAACTCATCCTCTTCTGAGGGATAGCGCAGAGCAAACGCGTAGTCCGCATCGTCGGGGAACGCATCGTAGACATCAGGAACAAGATCGCCGTCCCGGTCCCAAGCTTCCGGATCACCGAGTTCTTTGGCCGAAAGTCCCTCGGACATCAGGCCCATTTTCCGATCGATTCTCGAGTAGTTGACCAGATCGGAAATCTTGACAGAGCGGTCCTGAAATCCTTTGGCTTTGACCGTAAGAGTCATGTCCTCCGGATTGGCCGGGAGAACCATCTGTGCATTCAGGCTGCCGTCAGCCTGTACCGCTCCCTCGTAAACAACATCACCTTTGCTGTTCGTTATAACGATTACGGCTTTCCCAGCGATCGCATCGATTTCGTCGATGGCTGCTTTATCAAGCCCAGCGGTACTGAGTTCGTAGAAATCGATCTCGATATTCAGATCAACGGGGAGCAGAGTCTCGAATTGAAAGGGTTCGGAACCGGAACGGGTCGTATCCTTAATGACGTCCGGGGGCAGATATACCGAATCGCCTTCACCCCCGGCAAGCCAGGGACTACTCATGAAACAGGATGAGAACAGTAGGACTAAACCCATTGCGACAATGACATACTTTGCGGTTTTCATCCGCCACCTCCTAATAATAGTCGCATTGTACTTTTAGGGTTTGGAGAAGAGTATATACCATCAAATCAAAAAAATCTATGATAAATCTCGACAATGTTGACAATTATCGTCCCTACCTATAATCGGCTTCCGTATTTGAAGAATGCAATCAATTCCGTGTCCTGTCAAATCTATCGGCATTTTCAGCTGGTCGTCGTAGACGACGGCTCCACCGATGACACCGCCGACTATGTTCAAAATTTGAACAATCGGGAAAGTCTACGCTACCTGCGCATCCCCCACTGCAGCATGCCGGGCAAGGTGCGCAATGCCGGGGCCCGGCTGGCTACGGGGGAGTACCTGGCCTTCCTCGACTCCGACGACCTGTGGAAGCCGGAGAAACTGGCCCGGCAGGTCGCTTTCTTCGAAGAGCACCCGGAGATCCGGATCTGCCACATCCGGGAAATCTGGCAGCGGGGGGAGAAGATCGTGTCCCAGGCAGGGCAGAAGCACCGGCGCTCCGGTGATATTTTTGCCGACGCGCTCAAGAAGTGCATCATCGGCCCTTCCACCGTGATGATGCGTCGGGAGCTGTTCGGGGAGTTCGGGGGCTTCAGGGAAGACCTGGAGATCGCAGAGGACTACGAGCTGTGGCTGCGCATCACTGCCAAGTACCCGGTGGGCTACATCGACGAGCCCCTGGTGGTCAAGCGGGGAGGGCATGCGGATCAGCTTTCGGAGAAGTACGGGCAGATCGAGATCTTCCGGATCAAGGCCCTCCACCTGAACTTGGAGCAGGGGACCTTCGAGGGGGAACAGCGGCAGCTGGCCGCCCGGGAGCTGGTGCGGAAGTGCCGGATCTACGCTCAAGGCTGTGAGAAGCGGGGAAAAGTCGAGGAAGCTGTACATTACCGGGAGATCGCCCGGCGCTACGGGGGGTAGGGGCTAGTTCCCCTCCAAACCCGCTACAAATCTGTCGAATACCTCTTTGAACTCCGGCACGGTCTGGGCGTACTGGAGGAGCGAACGGAAGAAACCGTCCGGTTTGCCCGTGTCCAGGCGATCCCCCTCCCAGCGTTTGAACACCACCTTTCCCTTAGCCGCCAGGGCGTTCACAGCCGGGGTGTGGAAGTACTCGCCATTGGACGAATTGTGTTTCTGCCAGCCCGCCTCCAGGGCGGGGAAAAAATCCGGGGTGTAGAGGAAGCGACCCAGGGAGGCGTCCTTGCTCGGCTCGGTCCCCGGCGGGGCTTTCTCCACCAGCCTGATCACGTGCAGGCCGTCCTTGGCGATCTCGATGGTGCCGTAACGGTGGATCTCCGGGGGATCATAGACCGTGGCCAGCACGCAGCAGCCGGTGCGCTCATAGGTGTCGATCAGCTGTTTGGCCAGGGGGACCTTGCCGATGTGCAGGTCGTCGGGGTAGGCCACGACGAAGGGTTCCTCCCCGACGAAAGGGCGGGCGGCCAGCAGGGCGTGTCCCGTGCCCAGCATCTCGAGCTGGCGGACGAAGAAGAACTTCGCCTCGGGCGGCCGGATCTTGTCCAGCTTGTCCTGTGCGCCTTCGGCCTGAAAGACCGATTCCAGCTCGATCTCCCGATCCAGGTAATCCTCTAAAGCGCCCTTGCGCCGGGAGGTGACCACCAGGATCTCCTCGATCCCGGAGCTCAGGAACTCCTCGACAATGAAATCGATCGAGGGTTTGTCGATCAGCGGCAGCATCTCTTTGGGTATGGTCTTGGTAACCGGCAGGAAACGGGTTCCGTATCCGGCTGCCAGTATCACGCCTTTCACTCAAAGCCCTCCTTGTATCTGCGGGAGTACAGGGGATTATACACGGGAGAGCTCAATTGACCAATACGCAGGGTTTCGGCTACATTCGGGTGTTGGAAACCTTCAGGAGGCGTTACAAGTGAAGATTTGGATAAAGATTCTGATTGGCACCATACTGGGAGTACTGCTGGGGATCTTTGTGCCCGGAGCGGAAAAGGCGGTGGAGCTGTTTGCCTTTGTCAACCGTCTCTTTATCCAGATCGGCCGCTACGTGGTCTTTCCCCTGGTGTTCTTCGCCCTGGTGGCGGGCACCTACGAGTTGAAGCGGGAGAAGAAGATCTTCCGGGTATACGGCAGAACGATCCTCTATCTGCTGCTGGCTGCGGTGCTGCTCATCATCGTGGGCATGGTCACGGTACTGGTATTCAGTCCAGAGAGGATTCCCATCATCGTGGAGCAGGAACAGGCCATCCAGCTTCCCGGTCTCAGGGAGACCCTCCTCGGTCTGTTTCCGGAAAACCTCTTTCAAGCTCTGGTGGGCTCAGGCAGCATCATGCTTCCCCTGGTGCTGTTCGCCTTCCTGCTGGGGGTGAACCTGACCTTCGATCTGCGCGTTACCAGTCCGGTGGTGCAGCTGACCGATTCGCTGAACCGTATCTTCTACCACATCAACTCTCTGCTGTGCGAGCTTTTCGGCCTGGCCATGATCGTGATCAGTGCCTACTTTATCATGACCATCAAGCAGTACGAGCTCACCCTGTTCAAGCAGATGCTGATCATCATCGGCATCGACGCCGCCCTGATCATCTTTGCGATTTATCCGGCGCTGCTGTACTTCCTTGGGGGCCGGCAGAATCCCTACAAGTGGCTGTACGCAGTCATCGCACCGGCTCTGATCGCGTTCTTCAGCGGGGACAACTACCTGTCCGTAGTCATGCTGGCCAAGCACGGGAAGGAGAACCTCGGTGTTCCCCGCCGGGTGGGATCGGCGGTGTATCCCCTGTTCGCCATCTTCGGCCGGGCCGGCACCGCTCTGGTTGCCGGAGCCACCTTTCTGCTGGTGCTCAAGTCCTACTCGAGCCTGGAGATCACCTTCGTTCAGGTACTCTGGACCCTGCTGTTCACCCTGCTCATCTCCCTGACCCTGGGCACCGTGCCCGGTCTGGGCGCCTACGTGGCGTTGTCCACCCTCTGTGCCCTGTACGGAAGAGGGCTGCAGGAGGGCTACCTGATCCTTCGGCCGATCGCGCCGCTTCTGATCAGCTTCGGAGTGCTGCTGGACGTACTCACCTCCGCCTTCGTGTCCTTTCTGGTATCCAGACACGAGCAGATCGCCCAGGAGGTGGATGCCTACGATTTCGTCTAGGAGGATTCTTTTGGGGGAAGCTGCCAGATCAGGCTGATCAAGCCGGTTGCCAGCAGGCCTTCGGGAAAGGGCGGATCCTCCGGCGACCACAGCAGGTACAGCGGCCAGCAGGCCCGCAGCGACAGTTTCAGATCGAGATCTTCCCGAATCCGGTAGGTGCCGAAGATCCCCGTCTCGGGATAGACAAAGCGAAACACGTAGAAATCGGTAAGGGTGGAGCCCAGATCCTGGACTGCATCGGAGTCCAGGGGGATCGGGAGGCGCAGGAAGGCGGCCAGTCCTACATCCGTACCCATGCTGAAGGATTTCCGCTTGAGGAAGGTATAGGTTCCACGAAAATCCGACAGGATGCACACCGTCGCATAATCCCGAAACTCCGGTTCCGCCGGGCTGGCCCTGCCGTTGGCGTACTGGTACCAGGTGCCTGTGAGCAGGAAGGAGGTTTCCAGCTGGAAGATCCACAGCGTCCGCTGGGTCGGAAAGGTCAATCCTATGGACGGGAGAAGAGGGCTGGGGGCGCTGTCCGGATCCGTAGAGGTGATAAAAAATAGTCCCCCGTCCAGCTCAAATGTATCCAGAGCCGGAAGGGGGACACCGCTAAGGAGGAAGCTCATGAAAATGATGAGAAAAAAACCGGTTCGTTTTCTCATGCACACACCTAACACAATCTTCGATCGCGGTTTCAAAGAAGATTGTGTTATACTCATATCTTCGTAAATAATGTAGCACACTTCTCAGGGAATTAAAGGAACGTCCGTAAAAAAAATCCCCGACGCTCCGACTTCAGTAAAGGCCGTCTGTTCCCACCCGGCAACCAGGTTCTGCCCGTTCAGCAACATCTGTGTATACACATGGTCGGCCGGCAGAGTCGGAAGCCGGAATCGCCGGAGCTCGCGGGTTCCGGTAGCGCTTTGCAGCAGCAGACCGTCGGGAAGCAGCAGCAGGTGGCTGTCGCCTGTTTTCACACCGCATAGCGTGTAGAGACGGATCTGCTCCGCGCTGGTGAAGTCATCCGGGTGGTACTCGTAGCGCCGCGGTAGAGGTTGATCCGCAGTGCGGATGTACAGCTGGTAGGCGGTGCTGATTCCGGGGGCGTCCAGGAGTCGGCGTGCTTCGCCCAGCAGCTCCCGCAAAGCCGCGGCCTGCCGGGCATCCTCGAAGCCGTAGGATTTTCTGTAGTCAAGCGCCTCGACTTCCTCTTCCTTGAAAGCCACCAGGTCGAAATGGGAGTACGAGAACAGGGTGCGGTTGCGGTCGCTGTATTTCCACTGTAGAAAGAAATCCGCCGGCGTCACCGGAACAAATCCGACCGCTTCCCACTCGGGATGCTCTTCCTGGTACGGAGGCGTAACAAAGCCGTAGATGCCCGTGGAGGGATTCAGCCGCAGCAGACTGATCCCCTGGAGTTTCAGCTCCGGTGGGCTGACCACGTTCAGAAGCCGGTTGAAGTACAGGTGACAGAGTAGAGTTTCACCGTCGGCACCCCGTTCGGGGATCAGGGTGGTCAGGGTGCGATAGCGGAAGATCAGGGGATCATAGAAGTAGTTGAAATCGAGCTGGCCCTCAGCCCCCAGGTCCGTCTCTGCGATTCCGTGACCGTTCACCCCCAGGGATACCCGCTCCCCCATCACGGCCAGATCGGATACCCGTTCCTGGACGGTCCAGGGCCGCAGGGCGGTTGCGGCGGGTTGCTGTCCCTCCGGCAGCGGGGTGAAACGGCCGTCGTGCAGCTGATACAGGGTGCCGCTGATGATTTCCGCCGGTTCCGGCTCTGATGCCGGCGCCGCGCAGCCGCTGACAAAGCTCAGGGCTCCGAGACCGAGGAATAGCAGGATCAGAACAGCCGTGCCGGGGAGTGAACGGGGAGCAGTGGATCTAGTAGGCCTTGGCAAACACGGCAAGCTCGTTCGCCTTTTCTCCACAGAGGATGCAGGTCCCGTCTATCGGTTCGTTTCGGCCCATGGGAAGCACCCGGATGGTAGCTTTTGTCTCATCCTTGATCTTGGCTTCGCAGTCGGCGCTTCCGCACCAGCCGCACTCGATGAATCCCCCCTGCTCCTCGACCAAGGTCTTGAAGCTCTGGTAGTCGGCCGCCTGATGGGTGTTTTCCTTGCGGAAGGCCAGAGCCCGGTGAAAGAGATTATTTTGGATTTCCTCGAGCAGCTGCTTAACCCGGGTTTCCGCCTGATCGATAGCAACGGGGATTTTTTCGTAGGTGTCCCGCCGTACCAGCACGACCTGGTTTTTCTCCATGTCTTTCGGGCCGGCCTCGATACGGATCGGGATCCCCTGGAGCTCCGCCTCGGCGAACTTCCAGCCCGGAGAGTACTGGTCATCGTCGTCGATCTGGACCGAGATCTGCGTTTTGAGCCGGTCGTACAGCTTGCGGGCATACCCGATAACCTCGGCCTTGTTTTCGTTCTTGAAGATCGGCACGATCATCACCTGCACCGGAGCCAGGGCCGGAGGCAGGACCAGGCCTCGGTCGTCGGAGTGGGTCATGATCAGGGCGCCCACCAGTCGGGTGGAGACCCCCCAGGAGGTGGCCCATACGTGGTCCAGGGTCCCCTCCTGGGTCTGGAAGGTCACGTCGAAAGCCTTGGCGAAGTTCTGTCCCAAATTGTGGGAGGTGCCGGCCTGCAGAGCCCTTTTGTCCTGCATCAGGCCCTCGATGGCGTAGGTCTGCACCGCCCCGGCGAACTTCTCGCTCTCGCTCTTGATCCCGGCCAGTACGGGAAGTGCCATGTACTCCTCCGCAAACTTCTTGTAGACCATCAGCATCTTGAGGGTCTCTTCCTGGGCCTCTTCAGCCGTGGCGTGAGCGGTGTGACCCTCCTGCCAGAGAAACTCCGTGGTGCGCAGGAAAAGCCGGGTGCGTTTCTCCCAGCGGATCACGTTGGCCCACTGGTTGATCAGCAGGGGCAGATCCCGGTAGGACTGGATCCACTTCTTGTACATGCTCCAGATGATCGTCTCTGAGGTTGGCCGCAGGACTAGCGGCTCTTCCAGCTGCTCTCCCCCCGCGTGGGTGACCACGGCCAGCTCGGGGGAGAAGCCCTCCACGTGCTCGGCCTCCTTTCTGAGGAAGCTCTCTGGGATCAACATGGGGAAGTAGGCGTTCTGGTGTCCGGTTTCCTTGAACAGATTGTCCAGGCCGGCTTTCATCTTCTCCCACAGGGCGAATCCCCGCGGGCGGATGACCATGCAGCCCTTTACCGGGGCATAATCGGCCAGCTTGGACTGGATGACGGTATCCACGTACCACTGGGAGTAGTTTTCCGCTCTGGGGGTGATGCGTTCAGCCATGAGATTTACAGGTAGCGGATGCTCTTCCGATGCTCGTGGCGGAACTTGGGGATGTATTCCACGGGCTTGCGGCCAAAGCAGACCCCGAGCTCCTCGTACAGCGAGAGCATCTCCACATCCACGTGGCGCTGAACGATCGCCTCTTTGGTCGGTATGTAGTTGATATCCCCCCGGATCACGCTGGCCACGGTTACGCCGGTGATGCCCTCCATCAGCAGAAGAACAGACGCCGCCCCCGCTTCCTTGCCGAAGTTGACGTCGAAGGCCGAGGTGTCGCCGCAGCGCACCAGGTGTCCCGGCAGGACCTCCCGGACTTCGGGGATCTCGTAGACCCCGGGTACGAACATGCCCATCTCCTTCATGAACGCCTTGATCTCCGGATCTACCTTCATCCTGTCGTCCAGCTGCTTTCGCGCGTACTTGCCGGCTCCGGCCAGCTTGACGTGCCCGAAGGAGTCTTTTCCGATTGTCTCGTCGGTGATGTGCTCACCCTTGATGTCGGTAATCCCCTCGGCCACGACGATCGAGTAGGTTCCGGCCCGCACGTCGCTCTCCCGCACCCGGGCGATGTAGTTATGCTTCATGTGCTCGTAGACCACGTCGAAGTTCACGGGAACCTCGGGGATCAGGATGCAGTCCGCATCGGCGCCCAGGCCGCCCCGGAAGGCCGTGTGCCCGGCATAGCGGCCGAATACCTCCACGATCATGATGCGGTTGTGGCTCATCCCCGTGGTTTTCAGCTCCTCTACGAAGGTGGAGATGCGGTTGATCGCCGAGTCGGCCCCGACCGAGTAGGTCTGCAGGTCCAGGTCCATGGTTTTGGGGGCATGCACGCAGGGGATGTTGTGGTTGGTCAGATCCACCACCACGCTTCCCGTGTCATCGCCGCCGGAGATCACCAGCCCGCCGATGTCGAACTTCTTGAGGCCCTCCACGATGCGCTGGTAGCGGTTTTCATCGGGAATCTTGGAGATCTTCACCCGGGAGTGGCCCGCCTCCGAACCGGCCAGGCTGGAATGCACGTGACTGACCCGGCTCTCGTCCAACAGCACGAGCTTCTCCGTGTCCATCAGGTTGTACAGTCCGGCATAGCCGTTGGGGATCACGTAGGGCTTGATCCCCTGGGACAGGGCCATCTGGGCTGCGCCGCGGATCACGGCGTTCAATCCACCGGCATCGCCGCCTGAAGTTATAATACCGATGTTCTTGATCGACGTTTTTGCCATATTCCACTTCTCCTGTAACGATCAGGCAGGACTGAAATAAACTATTACAGATAATTCCAATTAGTGAGGCATTTTAGAATTTGTGCAGAACGAGTGTCAAGGCACGCCGGTTCCCCGGATCAGGACCGTTTAGAACAGGAAGCTCACCGCCACACTGGCGTAGGGGATCTTGGCGTCCAGGGTGAAACTGTCGGCTACCGTGGTTTCCCGCACCACAACCCACACGGGGTGCAGCACACCGGACAGCAGGAAGTGTTCGCCCAGGTTGTAGTTGATGCTGAGCCTGGGCCCGCCATCCATGTACTGCTCGTAGTCGTTATCTCCAGACAATAGGATGCCCCGCCGAACCTCGACGCCCAGGCCAAGGTCGGTATTCTCGGTTGGCTTGAACAGGAAGGATGCGTGAGCGCCGATCATCAGGATTTCATCGGGATCTGCAGGGTCGTCATGCAGCGTGGCCTGGGCCTTTGCGCTCACCTCGAATCGATTTGCATAGAGCAGCAGGCCGAAGTAGGAATCGCTGGAAAGCTGCAGGCCGAAGCGCACCGGTCTGCGGGCGGTCCGTTCGGCTGTTGATGCATCCGCTGGTTCCCGGGCGTCGTCCCCCGTGTCTCCGCCCGGACCGGTCACACTGGATATCTTGCCCCCGAATTGCTGTACCTCGACCACATCGAGTTTGTAGACCGGGTAGCTCCACCAGCCCTGGGACACGATCAGGCTCACGTACATCGTCTTTCCTTCGCTCTCCGATTTGGCCACCAGCACGTAGGAGGCATCGGGATTCCCCTGGGTGATCGGGGAGGAGTTGTTCCAGCCCGGGTCATTGGCAAAGGGCGCCAGATCGTAGAATGCTCCCAGGAACCCCTCCCCCCCGCAGGCGGATTTCTCGCAGGAGAAGAGAATTTCGAACTTATTAGATTGGAGCAGCTTGCGATAGACGGTGATGACCTCGAAGGCTGAAGCGTCTTCCGGCCCGCTGTACAGGGTCATCAGTACCTTTCCCTCCACGGCGAGCGTTTCAGCCATCGTTCCATCGTCAGCGGCCGAAAGACCCAGCCTGTACTGGTCGAAGTTGCTCGACTCCTGATGAATGATCGATGAGCCTTCGTAGCGTCCGATCTGTGGATGATCATAGGCCTCCAGGGCGTAGGTTGAGGCTGCAAAGAACATGAGAAGCGCTGCCGTGAACAGAATGATTGCATGTTTGTGTTTGTTCATGGGTTCCTCCCAACTGTAGTAGATTCAACTGCGATCAGGTGCGGAAAGCGGGCAAGGCTGAGGGGACACGGATGTTGAAAAGACCGTCTCTCGGTCGCCGGGTAGTACTGTTATCCCCTCCGCCGGATCTGAATAACAGTATGGGACGGACACTTCAGCCCTGAAAGCAAACGCCCTGCCTGTTGCCCGGTCTGCTGGCCGTTTCGCTTTTCTGGGTTTGGTTATCTGTGACTTGAACGGTTCCGACCTGGCGCGCAAAGAACTACGGCTTGAGGGTCTCCACCATGTAGCGGATGTTTACCCCACCGGAGTCCTGTTCCTCCCGCTGTACCACCATGATCACGGAGCGCTCATCCGGAGCCAGCAGTACCTGCTTGATCTTGTAGCTCCGTACTCCTTTTCGCCAGTAGTCGGGAAGTCCCACGGTGTGGGTGGTGAAGCGGCCGTCGGCCTCTTCCACGGTGACCGCTAGATGAAAAGAGGAGCTCACCTCGGTGCCGTTTCCTCGGGAGGACTGGACTAAGGTGATGCGGTACTTCTTTTTGTCCTGAAAGTCCCGGAACTCGAGCTGACTCTTGGGCTGCGCTCCGTCCAACAGGATGTACACCAACCGCCCCGTAAGAACGTGGTTGATTCCCCAGCGTTTTTTCAGATCCGCCGAATCGGTGAGCAGGTTGAACAGCGCCCCCTGGCCGTCCAGACCGGGCTGGATCGGGTGGCTGTACGTCGCCTTCTTCACACCCTCGGAGACGAAGCGGTTGGCCGCCACGTCGACCACGAACAGTTCGGCGTACGGAAGGGCGGTCTTTTCCACGGCTCCGTATTGGGCAAACATGAAGTGCCTGCTGTCCTCCGAAAAGCCGAGATTTTGAAAGGTGGCAAAATCGCCGGCGAACAGCAGACCGCAGGCTGCAACAAAGACAACAATCAGGAAAGCTCTAATGCGCATAGGAACTCCTATAGACAGTATCGTACAGTTCTCAGTTTTCTGTAGTTTTTTCACTTCCAAATCGCCGGGCCCTGTTTTGACCAGAACAGAAAAATCTGATTCTATAGAGAGTATGTACGCCAGCTTTCACCGAAAACTGATCCTCTCCGTTTTGATTATCTCTCTGTTTCATCTGCTCCTGTTTGTCGGGGGGGGGTATCTGATTTTCCAGCTGGATATCCTGCCGGACGTGCTGGGTAAGTTGTCCGAGCCCCTGCCCGGATGGCTGATGGTTCTCAGCAGGCCGGATCCGGCCTTCCTTCTCATCATCGTTCTGGCCGGAATGGCCTGTGTACTCGTGTTTGCCTTCACTGCCAACCTTGGGGTACGCAAGCTGTACCGGCGGACCGACTCGGCTGAACTTTTGTTTCTCATGCTCTTCTGCCTGTCCCTCTGTCTTGAGGCCTGGAGGCTCGGCAATCTGATATTTCCCGCTTTGGGAATGTCTCAGTATCTGAACGTGGTGATAACCCGGCTGGTGCTGTTCTCCCGTTTCTTCGGCCTGCTCTGTTTGTTGGTGGCCAGCCTTTATGCGGTGGGTATGAAGTACGTCCAGTATCCGGTCCTGATCGGCGGGATGGCCGTGTTGGCTTTCGCCCTGGCGGGTGTCCTGCCTCTGGACACCAGTCTGTATGAGCCGACGTTCCTCTACAAGCTGGGGGATCGGCGGGGCTTCCTGTTTGTGCGAATGATCCTGGCGCTTCTCATGGTGATAAATTTCTTGGTGGCCGCCCGGGTGCGCCGCAGTCGCCGCTTCGCAGTCGCCGCGTTTGCCGCTTTCCTGCTGTTCGCCGGCCGGGAATTACTTCAGTACGGGATCGCGCCCCTGCCGATCGTGCTTGGTACGGCTGCTTTGATCGTTGGATTCGTCTTCTTCGTCCGGCAGATCGTGGTTTTCTATCTGGGATTTTAAGTCTTCAGGGCGAACTCAGTTACAGCTGCAGGATCGCTGTCGCTACCAAACCGGTCCCAACCGGAAGGATCAGGTTGTCGAAATCCCGGATGGGGATGAGTTCCAGCATCGTAGCCGCCACGGCTATGGTAAAAGCCACGGACAGCTGTCCGGTCAGCTTCCAGGTACCCAGCAGCACCGCCAGGAAACAAGCCGTGGTTCCGGCCAGGGTCTTGTTCCGGGTGAAGGGGATGGAGGGACTGCGGAAGAGCTTTCCGGCCAGGCTGGCGAAACCGTCCCCGAAGGCCAGGGCATAGATGGCGATCGCCGCTGCCGGGGAGGGGTACAGGAGCAGCGAAAGCATGGCGCCCACACCCAGGGTGACCGGACCGAGCACGAACCGGCCTCTGTCCCGTTCGCGGGAAGCGATTATGGTCAGGTCTGATATAACCAGCACCGACCGGCCTTCCAGCCGCAGCTTTTCGGCAAACACGTAGAACAGAGTACCAATGGCCAGAAGCATCATCGTCGCTTGAAGATCCACACCGGCCAGCAGGGGGACGAAGGCTATGAGAAGATGCAGAGCTTTGCGCACGATCTCTCCCCCAAAAGCCTGAGGAAAGGAGAAGTACTTTTTATTTACAATCGGCCTGACTAAGGATGCAATCCGGTCCATCTTTTTCTCTTTCTCTTTCGATTATTATCAATGCAAGAATTAGACCTCTTGGCCCCGGTGAGTTAGTAATTTAATTTGATATAAAGTATAAAGATATAGATCGCCACTGAAAGCTGCGGGCGAAAGGCATCAACATTGTATGATTAATGATACGATTTTTTCATAATAGTTGATGCTGACCGAGGCGGTCACCTGCGGAGGACCGCCCGCGCCGGGGTCAGCGGATCTTCTTGCGGAGTTTTCTTCCCTTGGGCCGTCCTGACTTGGCGCTTTCTAGTTCCTGCAGGCGCTCGGCCCGAGCTTTGTAGAAGAGGTACAGGCCGACCCCGATCAGGATCATGACAAAGTTGAGGATCTGTCCCGTCGTGAAGTTGAAGGGACTGAACTGGATGGCCGGGTTGGCCAGTTCCACCAGCTGGATGGGAAACTCGATTCCCAAGTCCGGCTGCCGCACATACTCGATCAGGAAGCGGAAGAAACCGTAGCCCATGACGTACACGGCCATCATCTGGCCCGGAAAAGCCTTGCGTTTTCGAAATCCGAACCAGAGAATGGCCCACAGGACGATTCCCTCGAAAAAGGCTTCGTACAGTTGCGAGGGATGGCGGGGAAGATTGACCATGCGCACCCCGCTGATGTCCAGCCCGATTTTGGCCGCGATCTCCTGCACCCACGGTTCGGACGCGGGAAACAGATGCTGGGTGGGAACGGAGCCCTGGTAGCGGCCGTTTGCGATTTCCTGGCGGGGGAAGATCATACCCCAGGGCAGGGTGGTGATGCGGCCGTACAGCTCGCCGTTGATGAAGTTACCCAGCCTGCCGAAGGTGTACCCCAGAGCCGAGCCGGTGACGATCATGTCTCCCCACTCCGGGATCGAAAACTTCTTGACCCGCAGATAGATGACAACCGCCACCACCGCCCCGAGCAGTCCCCCGTGATAGGACATTCCGGCCAGTCCGGTGAAGCGCAGCTTTCCTCCCTCGATGGCGACCGGAAGAATGATCTTCCAGGGAGCCTTGAGATACTCCCCGGCCGGAGCGTAGATGGTTACGGCGAACAGACGGGCCCCGACCAGCAGACCCACGATGCCCCAGAAGAACATGTTCAGTACATCGTCATTCTGGACATCCAGGGCTTTCTCCTTCACCTGGAGCCTCACGATCTGGTAGGCGACAAAGAAGGCCACCAGGTACATCATCCCGTACCAGCGCAGGGGCAGTCCCGGTATAATTTCCGGACGCAGCCACGTCGGAAAGGTGAGATAACTCAAGATCTGCATCGGCTGTACCTTACTCGTTCAGGGGTTTTTCTTCAATCCTCCCGGTGGCGGTGTTGAAGTAGAAGACCACCTCTCTCAGGGCGGTCTTGACCTCCCGCTGCCGGCCGTGACTCTTCAGTACTACCCCCGGATAGACTACACCCCGGACTGCGATCTCCGAGGGGAAATGCTGCTCGAGCCGTTCGGCCAGGATGAAGATTCGTTTGGAGTGCATCTCGAGCTGCTGCAGATTGCGGCGCTTTTCGGCGTGCAGCTGTTCCAAAGCCTTCTGTTCCCCCGGGGATGTTCGCTTCAGGTGGGTTATGGAACGCTCGATCTCGGCGTTTCGATTTTTCAGCCGCTCGCTCTGCCGCTGCTCCCTCTCCAGCTGGTCCTGGACCAGGATATCCTGGCCGAAGTAGATCTCTGTGGAAACCTCCCGCTCCGAGCCGACATTCATGGCCGAGAGGCCTAGCTTGCAGTACACCCGGCCGCCGACGATGTTGCCCTTCTCTGATTCCAAGTTCATCCTGCCGTTGCATTTCACGGTGCAGCGCAGGCAGGCATTGGTGAGTTGGATATTCTCTACAGCCAGCAGGGTGGCCTGCTCGGCGAATCGGGCCCGGATGGATTTCTTGGCCCGCAGCACCGCCTTGTCCTCTCCCACGATCCCTTTTTCGATGTGAATGGAATCCCCGGCGGACAGAAGCGCACCGTGTACGTTTTCCTCCACGAAGATGCTTTCCGTGCTGACAACACTGAATCCGCCCTGAACCGAGCCCACGATCCGGACCGTACCGGAAAAGTTTACGTTGCCGCTCTCCAGACTCACGTCGCCCTCGACCGTGTGGACCTGCAGGACGTCGATAGAGCTTCCCCTGTAGTCGAGTTCCCCGTCGATCTTGGCGAAGTACTGCAGGCTGCCGTCCTCCCCCTCCCGGCATTCGACATTCTTTCCCAAGTGCACGTAGCGGGCCGATCCTCGTCGTGCCGGAATGGGCTTGCCGGTGACGTCCCAGCCGTCGATTCCCACGGTGGGCGGGCACAGGCGGCCAAGTAGGGCACCCGCCTTGACGACCGTGATCTTGTCCTGGCTTCGGTAGTCCGCTCGGCCGTCCTCCCGAACGGTAAGCCGCTGGCCGCTGGCCAGCCGTACCTGGATCTCCAGTTCCGTGTCTTCACCGTGTTGGGGTTCCTGTCCCTGAGCGATCAGGATGTTCCGGACCGGCTCTCCCCCCTTGGCCTTGTCTGTTGCTTGTACTATCTGTTCTGTCTGCAAGCCCTTCTCCACGCCGGATTCGCCGATCACCCGCCTGACCTCCTCCGGATCCAGAGGTTCCCCCGTACCCTCGGAGGGAAGCAGGGTCAGATGGGCCTGCATGCGGTCCTCTGATAGGGAGACCTGGATTTCCCGGTCCTGATGAGGACGTACCCGCATCAGCAGCCGCCCTTCCTGCGCCTCCGCCGTGTCCAGCAGCCCTCCCTGGTTGGCGATGGTCTCCCTGCCGACCTGCTTGAGGTTCTCGAACAGCTCGACCTGCACCTCCTGACCCTTGATGCCCGGTCGTACCGTACCAAAAACATCCACACCGGCCGCTCCTGCGGTTGCCGGGATGACCTCAGCGATCGTGGCCTTCTCCTGGACCTCGGCCATGGCTTGCACGGACTCCATGGGGAAGGTATCCAGAGAGGCGAACTGCTCCAGCTGTGCAGCCCGGCCGACCGCCTGCTCTTTCAGTTCGGCGACGCGCCTATCCGCCAGGAAGGAGATCCTCCATTCGATCCGCCCGTCCTCCCCCTGTTCCGCCTCCCGGCCCTCTACCAGGAGGTAGTTTTCCAGGCGACTCTCCGTGCCCCTGTGAAACGCGAGGATGTCCTCCTGGACCCGGGGAATATCCAGACCCTTGAGCTTCCGGACGCGGATCGTCTCTCCAACCTGCTTGAGGCTCAAGGGCTTGCCTCTACCCCTTCCCTTCCTCAAGCTCAGATGAGCGCTGAGTTTGTCTTCTGAAACAACGATCCGGATCTCCGCATCTGCGGATCGGCTTACCGGTTCGGCTTTGAGTGCGACCTTGTCGGTAAGCCCGCGGCTGAGCAGTTCGGCCAGCTGTTCCACCTCCAGCAGCTCCTGCTTCGGGAATCCAAGGGCCCCTGCTTCTTCCAGGATCTGCTCCGCCGTGGGCGGGGCGGCCAGGTCGGAGCCGGGGATAAAGTCGAAGAGACAGGTCAACTTGTTCTCAGAGGTATAAACCCGGTGTTCGTGCAGGGAGAAAGGGAAAAGCTCGATCCAATTGCTTCCGTACCTGTAGAATCCTTCGACCTCGGCTCGAATCTCGTTACCCGTCTGCTTCAGCCCTTCGCCAAGAAACGGACCTGCCGGCTCCGTCTCCTCGGAGGCCGAAGGGGGTATCTCATTTCCGAATACGTCCCGGCCGGCTCGGGCCCGCTCGCCCGGGTTAACCTTGGCCACCACGTCCCCCTTGTGAGCGTAGCCCCTTCCCTGTTCCTCTCCCGGTTGTTCCAGGTGTGTGAGCTGTTCGCTTTTTTCCCACACGACCTGTTTCTGCTCCTTGGCCGGAAGAAAGGGGAGTTTGGGCTTCTGGGTGACGATCTTCTCGGTTTTCGTCTTCTCGACGGTGCGCAGATACACCCGGGGTAGCTGATCCGCGGGGATCGCCTGGTTTTCATACGATTCCAGGGCTTCCGGAACCGAGAGTTTCTCTACCGTGAGTTCCGGCGCCCGGCCGCTTTGGGGTTCGCTGCCCCGGGCTACGATAATTACCCGTTTGCTGCCGCCCTTCTCTGGATCGAAG
>Ga0272441_10008158_pt1 | contig 16712 bp, 16 predicted proteins | sample SSMProp6N_FD_193582 | JGI IMG/M metagenome (GOLD analysis project Ga0272441, IMG submission 193582) | Marine sediment archaeal communities from Little Sippewissett salt marsh, Falmouth, MA, United States - SSM-Prop-6N | ecosystem: Environmental > Aquatic > Marine > Wetlands > Sediment ...
CATTGTTTAATAGAGTAATGGTTTAATTGACCTGACTTGATTGCTGGCATTAAACATTAAAATCATTTAAAGAGATGTTCTTATTTTCAAATATATTAAATCGGAGAGGCAGGACACAGAGAAAAGCCGAGAGCAGGAACTTCCGTATCCCCCTGATAGGTGAATCAGCACCATCATTTACTGCTGAATCAACATCAGGAACAATCAATTTCCCGAATGACTATGGCAATTACTGGAAGATAATTCTCAGCCACCCGATGGATTTTACTCCCGTTTGTTCAACTGAATTGATTGAACTGGCAAAGCTACAGGATGAATTTGAAAAAATAGGAGTCAAATTGCTGGTAGTATCTACTGATCCCCTTGATACACATGAACAATGGAAGGCAATTCTTGAAAATATTGATTACAAAGAATATAATCCACAGAAGATAAATTTTCCTATCCTCGATGATTCGGACCTGGTAATTGCAAAACTATATGGTATGATACATCTTGAGACAGATAATAACAAGGATGTCAGAGGGGTATTTATTATCGATCCGGAAAATAAAATCAGGGCAGAATATTTTTATCCGCAGGAGATCGGCAGGAACATGGATGAAGTTCTCAGAACAGTCATTGCCCTGCAGACTTCCGACAGGGATAAAATAATGACACCCGCCAACTGGGAGATCGGAAATGATGTAATTGTTCCTTTTCCCCTTAAAGAAAACATGGCTCTTATGAATAAGGAGTCAGGTGACTATTACCAGTATTCATGGTTTATGATATTCAAAAAAAATTCTAACGGACCTAAGGACAAAAAAGGGGCAGATATGTTTTGAATAGAATTATTTGACTTTGGCGTTGTTTTTCTATAATTTTAATAGCCAAATTGTAAACTCTAAATTCTTAATCAATATACGGGGCTATGAAAAAAATAATCTATCTGAGTTTAGTTATTATACTAATATCCATAAGCTGTACAAAAGAAGAGCAATCACCGCTTGAAGGTGCCTGGAAGCTGGTTCATGAATACCAGAAATCAGGAGATGTAATATTAGGGGAATTCCCTGTTGATATCACTGGCAGCGAGATCAAAATATGGTCAGGCAATCATTTTATTTTCGTTGGCAGATTTGAACAGGATTCTGTTGTTTCAGACACTTTCGGAGGAGGAACTTTCAAACTGGAAGATGACAATTATGAAGAGACAATTGAGTGGCATTCTTACCCTGATTTCCTTGGACAAACGATGAAGATATTGATTGATATCAAAGGGGATACCATTACCCAAACTTTCCCGGTTGACGATAACGGGCAGGTAGATTCAAGTGAATATTATATTGAGAAATGGATACGGATTAAATAGTAAACCATTTTAAAAGTTGTGGGTTGTACTGGATTCGAACCAGTGACCCCTACCCTGTCAAGGTAGTGCTCTAAACCAACTGAGCTAACAACCCATATATTATTTCATCATCCTCTTGCCTGTCATCCCGCTATGCGGGACTGAACCAACTGAGCTAACGTCCCATAAAACAAACAAAAATAACAATATCTCTTTATTCAGGAGAAGTCAAACCCTGAAACATATGCCGGGGCATCATAAAAATTCTCCTTTTCTTCTTCTGTAAGGTTGATGAATTTCATGTATACAAGTCCCGGCTTTGCATTCAACATCCTGTTCAGGGCTCCCATCCTCACTTCTGTACGCATCTTATCATAAAGCTCACTCCTGTCGTCAAGCCATGTGAGTCCTGTATTGAAACCCTCGGCAGCACATACCGATTCGAAAAGGTTGGCCAGAAGAGCCTCTTTACCTTTTTTACAGTAAATAGCATCAAAAACAAGATATTCGAATTTACCCGGCTGGAATAGTCTCCTGAAATAAGGTGTAACGGGGAGAACCTTCATTATAACCCAACCCCACACTCCCGGTATATGATAAACCATATATGATGCCGGACAAGCCAGTACTCCGGCAATTATTTCCCCTTTTTCCTTAAGTACATAGTACTTATCACCATAAAAAGCATAATCTGTTGAAAACAATGAATAATCCTTATAAAAATCCATCAACAGATCATTCATTTCGGGTTGTTCAGATTTCTGAAGCTTTGAAACACGGCTGTCGGGTAAGGGTGAGAACCTGCTGAAAGCCACTGTAAGAAAAGACCTTATATATTCATATTCTGCCTGGTGTACAAGGTTTTTTGATCTTTCATTCATGCTTTCAAGAAAAGCATACATGATATGCTTGTCCTTTTCAAACACATCCGGCAGGTCGAGTATATGTGGCTTACTGAATATTTCCAGTGTTTTTTGTTTGAATGAATAATCAGATTCGGATCTTATTACTGTTTTTTCCTTCTTCCTCCATTTCGGGGCAGTCTGGTAGATCGACTGAAAAGCAAGATATCGTATATATGTTGACGGATATCGCAGTGGCCCCTGTCCTGAAACACGGTAGCATGCACCTACTGTACCTGTTATCCTGTTTTTTTTGTAAAGCGACACAAATCTTATCTGATCCCCATAAGCATCAATACGCGACTTTATATTCTGTACAGAAAACCGCATACCACCCTCAGACCCCTGGACAGCATGATTCAGTATATCCAATATACCTTCGTTGGCATGGTCGGACACTTTTACTTCAAGTCCATGAAAATCGAGTATGCTTTTTTCAAACATTATATCAGTTTGTGGTTTTTGTGTCAAGACTCCCGAATACTCTTTGCAGAAGCGGAGTTACCCTGGCCGATACCTCTTTCCTTATCTTCAGTTCCTCCTCTTCCACTTTCAGGAACATTCCTGCAAGGGCTTTATTTGTAAGATAATCATCCAGATCGGTGTTTACCGGTTCAAGATCCGCTAATTGTCCTGCAATGGAGTTTGCTACCGCATTCCATTTTGATGTAAGGGTTTCCCATGACTTTAAGGTAGAAATATCCCCAACGATCTTTTTTTCCGTAGAAGCATGTATCCTGGGTTTGTAAAGATTATACAGTTCATTATAGGTTGTACTTCTCAGGTAATTTGTTGCAGCATTGTCAGCTCCATTAAGAATACCGAAGGCATCCTTAACTGTCATTTGCGTTATACTGTTGACAAATACAGGAGCAACCTCTTTGGCTGCATCCTCTGCTGCCCTGTTTATCCTTAAGACCACATCTTCAACGAGCTTATCTCCCCCCGGAATTCTTGAGATATTATCTACAATAATATCCGCCTCATCAGGAAGAAGTATTTTAAGTACCTCATCGCCGTAATACCCGTTTTCGAGTGAGAGTCTGCCTGCGGCATTTCTGGCTCCTGTTGTAAGTGCCTCTTTTAATCCGCTAATAACTTCAGATTCTGTAAGGGGAGCCGGACCACTGACGGATTCAAGTACTGTCATTAATTCCGCACAACCAGTCATGACAACCATCAGGGTGACCATTAATAGTGTTTTTATCTTTATCATATTAATTGTTTATTTTCTGCAATTTATTGAATCAGTAATTATTTAACAAAAGGCAATAATGCTGTTGAAATTATCAGGTCTTCCGGATTGGTTATCTTTATATTTTCACGGTTCCCCTCAACCAGGTTTATCTTCACCCCGGTCTTTTCAAGTACTGTTGCATCATCAGTGAATTCGGGTATATATTCCTGATTGTATGCATTCTTAATAAGCTCCGTATTAAAAACCTGCGGTGTCTGTACCTGTTTAACATTCAGCCTGTTAATAGGCTTATTTTCTTCACCGGACAACATTCTCAATGTATCCGATGGTGATATTACAGGTATGGCATTCCCCAGTTCCCCTGCTGTTTCGAAACATCTTCTGATTGTATCGGTTGATACAAGTGGCCTTACTCCGTCGTGTATTGCCACAAGTCCTGAATTATCTACAAATTTAAGACCGTTCTTTACTGAAAAAAACCGAGCCGTACCGCCCTTAACCAATGTATGGGGTATATCAAATGAATGTTTTCTCTGTAATTCATTCCAGAATCTCAGTTGATTTTCAGGAAGTACGGTTATTATTTCTATCTCATCATTAAATGCCTTGAATCGTTCAAGGGTATGCATCAATACGGGCTTCCCTGCAAGTTCAATGTATTGTTTTGGGGTTCCGGCCTGCATACGTTTCCCGGAACCTCCCGCCACTATAACTACATATAATTTCATTCTATCTCCTCTGCTAAGTTACCCCCTTCCGCTTCGCGGAATGCCCCCTAAAGGGGGCGAAAAACCCATTATATTTTTTATCATATTATTTATTATTATGGGTTTTAACCCCCCTTTAGGGGGGCAGGGGGGGTTATGTATATAAAAACCTCTTTATACTTCTTTTCGGTGTTTTGGCAAATTCTTCGGGATGCAATCTGAATTTGCCTACAGTCATATAATCAGGCAGCCTCTCATTAACAATTTTTTTCGTGTCCTCGAGTATCTGCAGCAGATGTTCGTCGGATACAGCATCTCTTTTCACCGCTTCATTGTCGGGATAAATCAGTGCAACAAGTTTATTGTCCTCAGATATTACCAGCGACTCTGCTATATAATCCATATTGTTTATCACGGCCTCTATCTCTTCGGGGAAGATATTTTTTCCCGACGGACCAAGGAGCATTGATTTGCTTCTTCCCTTTATGAAAATATTACCTTCTTCATCCATTATCCCAAGGTCTCCGGTATGCATCCAGCCGTTTTCATCGATTATTTCCCTGGTGGCTTTCTCATTCTTATAATACCCTGTCATCACATTTTCTCCCCGCAGTATTATCTCTCCTATCTCTTTCAGAGGATCAGAAGAATCTATAGTGACTTCCAGTGTGTCTACCGGCCGGCCCGATGCACCCGGTTTTGTTGTATCCCATGAAGCATAGCTTATCAGCGGACCGCATTCTGTCATACCATAACCTATCGTAAACCTGAATCCTATCTTTTTGAAAAATCTTTCTGCTTCGGGATTAAGGGCAGCTCCTCCGATAACGATCTCATGAAATCTGCCACCGAATGTATTTGTAAGTTTATCTCTGATCTTATTATACAATATTCTGTTTATTCCGGGTATTGCCAGCAGGATTTTCATGACCGGTTTATTAATAACCGGAAGCAATTGTTTCTTAAAGATCTTTTCAATAACCAGCGGAACAGAAAGAATGAGCCGGGGTTTTATTTCTCCGAAGGCCTGTATTATAACCTGTGGGGATGGTGTTTTCGATAATATGGTGATATGGCATCCATAAGTAAAAGGAAACAGAAATTCAAATGCACATCCGTAAGTATGGGCCAGAGGCAGGAATGAAACAATAGGATCCCCCGGTTGAAGGGGCATGTTATTTTGTGCGAACCTTACATTGGCAGCAAGGCTGTTGTGTGTTATCATAACCCCTTTTGAAAAGCCGGTGGTGCCTCCTGTATAACTTATCACAGCCAGTTTATCATTTGAAATATCAGAAAACCTTACGTCTTCAGGCTTCAAGTCGGTATATGTTTTCGAATATTTCTCATCAACAGATGTATATGCTTCTATCAACTTATCATCTGTAGTGCTGATCATCTTGAAGGTATCAACAGAAATAACACTTTTTATTTCAGGCATGTTGGTAATCTCAAGTGATTCAAAGATCTTGTCATCAACAAAAAGCATCTGTGCATCAGAGTGATTTACCAGATTTGTAAGGTCTTCAGGTTTGAAATCCGGAAGTATTGGTACTATTACCGCACCATATGTTACAGCAGCAAGATATACTATACACCAGTTTGCCGAATTCCTGCCGACAAGAGCTATCTTATCACCTTCTTTTATCCCCATATCCCTGAAGAAGATATGAAACTTGATCATCTGTCCGGCAATCTGTTTATATGTCAGACCCGGTTCCTTATAATTCGATAAAGCCTCTATTGACCAGTTTTGCTTTATGCTTTGCTCTATATATCCGATTAGACGTTCCTTGATCATAGGTTTGATTTTAGGTAAATAATAACAAAGTTACGTATTGGAAAAGAATTAGCCGGGGTATATGTACTCTTTTTTGTTCCTGCTGTCATTAAATAAAGAACATTAATAATATCACGATTATTGACAGGACATTCACTATACTGAAAAAGTAGTTATAGCTTTCCCTGTTTTTGCTGAAGTGTCCTAGTTTTCTTGCAAATATTCCGATAGTTGGAGCAAATAACACAATGAGGAAGGCAAAAAACTCTACCCCGAAAAACACCTCTTCAAGCCCTCCTTTTACAAGTGCAGATAGATATACAACTATTAGTAGTACAAGTAAATATGTAAGATAACTTATTTTAAGAAGCAGGGTTGAAACGAGTCTTCGTTTATGAAGCTGGTGAGGTTTCAGATATGCATATGCCAGGGAGAAGATCAGCACAATGAATATAACTCCGAGAATATGGTTAAGTATTTCACTGAAATTTGCCATTATTGATGTTATTTGTTTCTGCATTAAGACTCCAGATCTGACCATACCAGGGAACTCGCTCCAAGTACTGCGGCATTTTTTGTGCTGAGTTCCGATGGAAGTATTTTAACTTTATTTCTATAGATGCTTAACAGGTACTCTTCCATGGCTTCCTTTGCCGGTTTAAAAATAAAATCGCCTGCCAGTGCCAGACCACCAAAAAGGAAAATAGCCTCAGGACTTGTAAATGAAACAATATCAGCTAGTTTATATCCTAAAATTCTTCCTGTAACATCAAAAGCCTTTATTGCCAGCTCATCTCCTTTTCTGGCTGCATTGAAAATCATTTCGGAGCTTATCTCATCAATACTCATTTTTTTAAATTCACTCGGCTCCCTGGTGTCGGCCAGTATTTTTATAAATGTCTTTGTAAGACCTGTTGCCGACACATATGTTTCAAGACATCCTTTGTTGCCACATCCGCATACACGGTCAGAAAGCTCTGGCCGGATTGGTGTATGGCCCAGCTCTCCAGCAAAACCGTCATGCCCGTACATCAGTTTCCCATCTACAACAAAACCGCTGCCCAGTCCCGTACCAAGCGTTATCACCGCAAAATCCTTCATTCCCCTGGCACCTCCGTAAATCATCTCTCCCACGGCTGCGGCATTGGCATCATTTGTAACAATTACCGGCAATCCGGTATGTTTGTGAAACACATCTGCCAGTGGTACTATTCCCTTCCATGGCAGTGCAGCTGAATATTCAATTGTACCTTTATGTATATTACCCATGGGAGCCCCTATCCCGAAACCCATTATCTCATACCCCGGGCCGGTCTTTTTCCCGACAGCACCCATGACTTTAAACAATGCGTCAACAAAATCTTCTACTTTTTCTGAATAGTCGAGTGTTTTCAGCTTGTCCTCAACAAGAATATTCCCTTCCCTGTCAACAAATCCGAAGACAGTATTTGTTCCGCCTATATCGATACCTATTGCAAGTTTCTTTTTTGCCATTTATACTTCAGCTTCTCATTGTAAATATACCATTTCTTATGAAAAATGTTTTAAACAAATCTCAGTAATCCGAAATATTCCGGTCTGTGAAAATCGGGTTTCTCTGTTCCGACAGCGTTCCATGAGAGATAATGGGCCATGGATAATTTATCACCGCATTTGTAAAAATTTGCCCTTAGACTTTTCCCTTCCGGACTGCTGATCGCATGATAAAAAAACACCTCAGGCGGGATTGCAATAGTAAGTGTCCATGAAAATTCACCTGTTCTCTCCTGTACAGGATTTCTGCCAACGGAAGATACTGTTCTTATTTTTTTTATTATCTCCTTACCGGCCCTCTCCCGTGAATACCTGTCCTTACCTGCACCCATTAAACATGTACCGAGGGCATTGAACTCGAGGTTGTAATATACTCCTGTATCATCGGGTGAAACAAAGAATTCCACACAGGAATCTTCATATACCGGATCGTTTATTTCAGTCTTTTCCGCTTTAAACCAGTTCTCAGTAACATAATATTTAAGGAGAAGCTCTTTATTTGTATAAGCTAATGATACAACCACATCCGGTTTATAGGGAAACTCTCTCCAGTTGACCTCTGTAACCTGAATCTTAGTTCCTGATTCATCGAGTCTGGCAGAAATTTTCCCAATATCCGGATATGGCGTGTCAAATTCCAGTTTCCTGACAATCAGCTCTCTCATGAACATGTGAAAGTGGACACAACTACTGTTTCAGTTCATTCCAGATAAGGGCTGCGGATCCCATTACAGCACCTTTATTCTCAGGTATTTCTGAAATAAGGATCTTTACGGTATCCTTCATCAGGACATAATTATTCTTCTGTATATATTTCTTAACAGGATTCAGCAGCATATCACCTGCATTTGCCAGTCCTCCGAACAGGAATATTGCCTCGGGGCTTGAAAAGACCACTGCATTTATTATCCCGAACCCTAATATTTCGGCAGTATCGTTCATTGCCTTAACAGCGATAGGATCTTTCTGAGCTGCTGCCTCTGCAATCTTCTTTGAAGTAAGTTTTGATACCGGGATACTCCTGAGCGGGCTTTCATCCCTCATCTTGCTCATCAGTTCTATGGTAGTCTTCACCAGTCCTGTTGCCGAAGCATATGCCTCAAAGCATCCTTTTCTTCCACAGCCGCATTCCCTTCCTCCGGGAACCACTGTCATATGGCCCAGTTCACCAGCAAAGCCTGTATGACCATATACCATCTTTCCGTCGATTACTATTCCGCTGCCCAGACCGGTGCCTAGTGTCAGGACTATGAAATCTTTCATTTTCTTTGCCCCGCCGAATATCATCTCGCCCATTGCTGCAGCATTAGCATCATTAGTAACCACAACAGGTACATTAATTTTCTTCTTTATCATATCACACAGTGGAATAATCCCTTTCCATACAAGGTTTGGTGCATGTTCTATTGTTCCCCGGTGATAGTTAGCATCGGGAGCACCAATGCCTATTCCTACCAGCTGATACTCTTTATTAGCTGCCACCAGTTTTTTTATCCCGGCAACCAGGGCAGTAACAAAACCTTCGATCCTGGGATAATCGGTTGTCTTGAAATCTTTTTCCGACAATACTTTGCCTTTTTCATCTACAAGGCCGAACCTTGTGTTTGTTCCGCCGATATCGACACCGGCAACTACTTTTTTCATCTTTTATCTGTTTTTAATTAATAATACAATATTTTATCTTCGTGTACCTGAACGAGATACATTTTTAAGTTCCTTGACATTCATCTTACTGATATCCCAATCCTGATCAACAATCCAGTCTTCTTTAATTTCTATCTCCTGTGGATAAAACGAAACCGGTTCAGGCTGTCGTTTTTCAGCCAGATCACCGGTTGTCCATTTCCCGTCACCATTAATATCATATATCACCCGTATCTTGTATTTTCCTTTTTCAAGCAGGGGAAATTCTGTTTTCCCGTCACTTTCCATCTCTTTATTTCTGATGACATTTTCACTATTATCAAGAAGTTCAATTATTCTTTTTCCGCTATAACCTTTAATATTCAGGATAAGACTCCCGTAAGAAGATTCCTCTCTTACCGAAAACCGAAGACCTGTTGAATCGGTATAATCACCATAAATATTACCAAATGATGCAGAATCAGCAATATATAAATAATTTTTACCCTGTTCCAGATTTATGTTCAGATCAACCCTGCACGAATTTAAACTGTCATGGCTAAAACTGTATGGAATCTGAATTGTTGTATCCTGTATCAGCTCATAAAATATGATACGCGAGGTATCCGGCGCCCTCAGCGGGGTTGTTGCCTGGAAGAAAATTTTTTGTCCCGGCCGTAAAGAGGTTTTAAGATTTGTTGTAACAGTAAATGATGTCTCCCGTGGTCTGGAAAGTCTGGATGAACGCGGAGCTGTATACATCATCTCAATCGTATCTGTATTATGAATGACTATACCCGATGTATCGGTATAAGGATAACCGATAATAGTGGTAATTTGTTGTTGTGAATAAAGAGTACTATCAGTCAGCCATACTCTCAGTGTATCATTTTCTTTGCTTCGTTCAGTATAAAATGAATTTTGATCAACACCGGGAATAGCCAGGTCAAAACTGTGTTCGCCCGGTGGCCTCGACAATGTATATATCATCAGGTAAGGCACATCTCGATCTGAAGAAGTCAGATAGTATGATTTTTTTTCATGTTGGAAAAGGAACATTTTATATTCACCGGTAAGAGCCGGTTTCTCAGGTGCTTTTCCCCCCGTTTCTGCTACTACTTTTATTGTATCCTCTTCAACAGGAAGATAATTATCCATAGAAGTAATGGTAACCGGTTTATCAAGGAATGCTATCTCTTCTTCTAGTGTATTAAAGTTTTTACTGTTATCTGTTTCCTTCAGTCCGAATAAGTTGTATGTTCCCGGGCGTACATTTTCAATTCTGAAATATCCTGTCTGGTCCACCATCGATAAGTAATCAGGGATACTTTTCCTGAACGCCGTGTCTTCAAGGTTACTGTAAAGCATTACCAGAGCATTTTCTGGTATATCAAGTACATATGCATTGAAAATATTTCCTGTTACAGTGAGGGAATCAATAACAGGACCTGTGGAGAAAACGAACCTTAAATTTTCATATATATTACCCTCGTTAAGGTCTCTCACTGCATCCTGGAAATTAAATGTATATGTTGTATTTTCCCTCAGCTCATCCTCATATTCAACCACAACACTTTTACCTTTCAAAGATACCAGTGGTCTGTTTTCCATGGGCGGTGAGACAATAAGTTTTTCATTTATATTCTGAAGGGTGACATATTCATTGAAAGTAATCTCAAATTTATTGTCTTTATAGAACGTAGCACCATTAGCAGGCTCACTGCCAACAACTTCCGGCGGTGTTCTGTCCCTGGGTCCTCCTGAAGGAGTGCTTACTTTCGCACATCCGGCTATCAGGCTGAAGACCAGGATGACAGCAAGAATATCCTTATATGTTTTCCGGCTCATTGACAGGCCCTGCTGTTTGGTGAAATACAAACATATATATTTTTTGGTGAAATTTCCCGGTGCCGGTTTAAATCCTTTTTTTTTACCTTTGGCGATAATTAAATAAATCTGTTATGCATTTTCTGGTTATTCCATGGGATGTAAATCCTGAAATATTCCGTATCGGTTCTTTTGCGGTACGCTGGTATGGTTTACTTTTTGCATCTTCTTTTTTATTCGGTTACATAATATTACAAAAGGTTTTCAAAAATGAAAACCTGAGTGAAACGGTACTCGACAGGCTGACAATTTATGTGGCCATAGGTACCATTGTTGGTGCACGGCTTGGCCACTGTTTCTTTTATGAACCCGGGTATTATCTTGCAAATCCCGGAGAAATACTGAAGATCTGGCATGGAGGCCTTGCCAGTCATGGTGCAGCTATCGGGATCATCATAGCTATCTGGCTCTTTATAAGAAAAGAAAAAAAGGAATTCACCTGGGCTATCGACCGTGTTGCCATTGTTGTTGCCCTATCAGGATTCTTCATCAGAACAGGTAACCTGATGAATTCGGAGATTTATGGTATTGAGACTACTGTTCCGTGGGGTTTTGTATTTCTGCGTAACGGAGAAACAGCACCAAAACATCCCACCCAGATATATGAAGCTCTTGCCTATCTGATTATTTTTGGAATACTCATGTGGATCTACTGGAGGAAAAAAGGCGAATATATTCAGGGAACCCTCATCAGCCTTACCTTAATCCTCATTTTTGTAGCACGTTTCTTTATTGAATTCCTGAAGGAGGACCAGGTTGCCTTCGAAGCATCAATGTCACTCAACATGGGACAGCTTCTCAGTATCCCGTTCATTATTCTTGGAGGTATATGGCTCTATTACAGCCTTAAAAAGAAAAAGAGACTGGTTATCAAAAGATAACCCTATTTTTTCATTATCCCGTGGAACAGAACATCGAGTATCCCGTTAAGACGTTCCTCAATATCCACTTCCTTCTTTTGCCAGAAAAGCGGAACCTCAAGTCCTTTCAGGCTTGTCTGAATTGCTAATGCAGTATAGGAACTGTTGGTCACATTAAATACCTTTTTTCTAGCACCATGATACAGAAGAAGCCTTAATATCGCCAGTTCTTCACGGTCATATTTTAAACGTATTTGCTCTATAAAATCAAAGTGATCAAGGTTCTTATCAAAAATGGCATTATAATAATTTGATAATTTTTCGAACGTTTTCATTCTCACAAAAACGTAATTTCTTACCTTCTCAACAGGGGAATCAACTGATTTGATAGCCTTAGTAAGCTCATTTCTAAGCACATTGGCTTCATAAAGTACTACTGCTTCAAATATCTCTTCCTTACTTCTGAAATAGTAATATATGGAACTTTTACCCATTTTCAGGGCTTTGGCAATCTCATCCATTGTGGTTTTTTTGAACCCGTAACGGCTGAATATCCTCCCTGCCGAAATAATTATCTTTCTTCTAAATTCCTCTTTATTAACCATATGTTACTTTATGGAAAATAGTATTACTACTGATAACAAAGTTAAACTATTAATAATTGTAATCAAAATTTTTCGAATGAAATGGTCGATAAGTCGAATGGCTATGTGCTATCCTTTAATTTCTCCTTTGTGTTCTTTGTGTATTCCTTTTTATACATCCCCTGGGCTGAACAGATTGAAGGGAGGGGTAAGTACATGTAATATCAGAGGATATTTAACCAAATAACTCTTTTTTTTTCAATATTTAAGTAATTTTGACATCTCAAAGATCTATCAGATGCTTGTTGGTGATACAGAATATAAAAGTATCTGGCTGGATGAATCTGATACTGGGTTAATCAGGGCAATTAACCAGAAAAGATTGCCATTTTTTTTTGAGATCTGTGAATTCCGCTCCGTTGATGACATCTGCAGTGCCATAAACGATATGACTGTAAGGGGTGCTCCCGTAATTGGTGCGGCCGCAGCATTCGGCATCTATCTCGCCACACTTGAAATGACCTCAACAACAGATCCTCATAAACACCTCGAGAATGCAGCCAGGTATCTTGTTTCATCCCGTCCCACAGCAGTTAACCTGTCATGGGCAGTTAACAGTGTTATGGAAAAGCTTGAAAAGAACATTTCCGGCAAGAATCTATCTTCCATCGCACTTAAGGCTGCCCTCGGGATATGTAAAAATGAAGAGGAGCGCTGCCGCAAGATAGGTGTTAAAGGATTAAAGATCATTGAAAACCTGAGCAAAAAGAAAAACAATAATCCTGTAAATATACTTACCCATTGCAATGCAGGCTGGCTTGCCTGTATAGATTACGGAACAGTAACAGCCCCCGTTTACCTTGCACATCAGAAAGGGATACCTGTTCATGTATGGGTTGGTGAAACACGTCCGCTGAACCAGGGAGCCAGACTTACAGCATGGGAACTGGAGCAGGCAGGAGTACCCTATACACTGATAACCGACAATACCGGAGGACACCTTATGCAGCATGGTATGGTCGATATAGTAATGGTTGGCAGTGACCGTACAGCACGGAATGGTGATGTCGCAAACAAGATAGGCACATATCTGAAGGCTCTGGCAGCTTATGATAACAAGATACCCTTCTATTCCGTCTTCCCGACATCAACACTCGATCGTGATATAAGTAACGGACTCACAGACATACCTATTGAAGAACGTGATCCTGAGGAAGTGAGGACAGTTACCGGTCTGGCAGGCAGTAGAATAGAAACGATTCGTATCTGTCCTGAAACCAGCAAAGCATTAAATTATAGCTTTGATGTGACTCCGGCTAAGTATATTACCGGTTATATTACAGAAAAAGGTATATATAAAACTGAGAAAAAAGATATTACAAAGATGTTTTCAGATAAATCAGAATAAAATGGAAGGTATTGTAAAATTTAATTGTCATTGGAATCAGTCAGGACCTGTTATTTCGGATGAACAATATGAAATAATAAATTCCTGGAGGGAGATACTTTACAATATGAATATGATAGGAGCATATGAGAACGGTGTCGGATTCGGTAATCTGAGCATGAGAATAAAAGGTGGAAACCAGTTTATCATAACAGGATCGGCTACAGGTGAGATACCTGATCTAGAACCAGGGCACTATGTTAAAGTCAATTCTTTCAACATCGATGATAATGCCGTCCAATGTGTAGGCCCCTTAAAAGCTTCTTCAGAATCTCTTACACATGCAGCTGTTTATCTTGCCGACCCGGGCGTAAATGCAGTGGTTCATGTTCATAATATAGACCTCTGGAACGACCTTATCCATAACGTTCCCACCACGAACCCGTCCCACGACTATGGTACACCAGCCCTGGCAAAGGATATATTCAGGCTCTTCAGTGATTCCGATGTAATAGAAAAAAGGATAATCATAATGGCAGGCGACAGGGCCGGGATACTTAGTTTTGGCAACGATATGGATGAAGCGGTAAATATTCTTATGTCATATATCAAAAAGTAGAAATGGTCAAAATTGGTATTATAGGCGGATCAGGTCTGGAAAATCCCGACATCCTCACAAACCCTGAAGAATTAATCAGCCATACCCCCTATGGAGATCCCTCCTCTCCCCTGCTTACGGGTAAGATCGGCGATAAGGATATTATCATTTTATCTCGTCATGGCCATAACCACACAATACCACCCTCGCAGGTAAATAACCGTGCAAACCTGTATGCATTGCAGAAAGCAGGCTGTACACATATCATTGCAACAACGGCATGCGGAAGTCTCAGGGAAGAAATCGGACGGGGCGACCTGGTAATACCCGATCAGCTTATTGATTTTACACACCACAGGATACATACTTTTCACGAGGAGTTTCAACCCGGCAACCTGATGCATACATCAATGCCTGATCCTTTCAATGAAGTTCTGAGGAAGAAGCTTATTGCAGCTGCCGACAAGCTGGGTCTCAAAATACACAAAAAGGGAACCCTCATAACCATAGAAGGCCCCCGTTTTTCCACCAGGGCAGAGTCAAAAATGTTCAGGCTGTGGGGTGCCGACATAATAAACATGTCGGTTGCCACAGAGGCTGTCCTGGCAAATGAACTGGGCATTCCCTATGCAGCAATAGCCATGAGTACCGATTACGACAGCTGGAAGGAGGATGAAGTGCCTGTTTCGTGGGAAGAGGTGCTGGCAGTATTTAACAAGAATGTGAACCGGGTATTGAAATTGCTCCTGGAGGTTATTTCAGAGATAGGTTAGACAAATACATTGCGGTTATAAGCCAAGCCAGAAACTGATCTTGACCATAAAAACGTTTGTCGGTTCAACACCAAACAAGCTGTTCAGATTTTCATTGAACGAAGGAACATAAAAACCATCCCTGCTGTTCCTGTTGTTCTCCCATACAAGGTAAAGTGTTGAGCCCGGCCTGTATTCCCACCTTACCACCAGGTTCGACCTGAACTGCCTGAAACTGAAATCGGGATTTCTGAATGAATAATTTACCAAACCTTCATCAATATAATATGTGTTCTCCGTTTCATTAAAACTTATTTCATCCGTACTATAGATATGGCAGCGCTCATCGGGGCTTACAGAGTGAGGATCAGCAACATATTTGAAATCTTGATATTTGCCGTCTGATATAAACGGACTGCCATAGTACTGGACAGAGAAATCAGGAGTAAAATTGTAGTTGAACCTGAATGTAAAGTTATAGGTCTTCTGTTTTATCCTTCCAAGGATGTAGCGAATATCATTCCAGATGGCTTTTTGTGTTATATAGATGTAATTATCAATATTATGTGTAAACTTAAAATCAGCAATAAGATATATGTGGTTTCCCAGACGGAAATCGAATTCCGGTTTCAGCGAGTACATCTTTGATATTCCGTCGATACTCAAGGAGCTGCTGTTTTCGAAGCTGAAAATTATTCTCTTCGACTTATCAGTGTTGAAAAGGAGAGTGTTTTCCCAGTATGGTGAAAGCCTGAAGGCGGGTCCCCCGCGTAAAAGCCTTGTATTCAGTTCTGAGAATACATATGTTTCATTTACCGACAGGTTCATTCTATTGGTGAACTGGGTCCTGAATCTGACACTTACATCATTATATGTACTTAAGCCCCCGAATGTCCACCCGTTTTGCTGGCCCAATGTAAGTGTATAGCTACGTAACAGTTTCCTGGGTTCGGTCTGTCTTATCCCCAGGGAAGTCTGGTTTTCAATCACATCGGCCATCCTGAGGTAACCTACATCATTCAGGTCGATTCCCGGCGACCACCAGCTGATTTTTTCAGAGAAGATAAACCGTTTGTTGCCCATTCTTCCTGCACTCAGATAACCTCCTGTTCCTGTAAGAGATCTGCGTGTGCTGTCAACACCGAGATAACCAGATGCATCGGGACGCTGGTAATAATGGAGAGGACTCCTTTGCAGGGAAATCATTGCTTCTTCCTCTCCTGTGAGATGACTCATTATTCCTTTAATATCAAGGTAAAACTCACGGTCTTTTGTATAAGTAAGCAGGTCGATACCTGCCGTATATGCGTTCCGCGGCAGAAATTCAAGCTGGGGATCGCTGATAAACCTGTTTGTTGCGGTCAGCATTGTGCCGATCTGGGTATTCCCCTCATTGGCAGTTTTCTGTATACGGGCTATCAGGAAGTCTGAAAGTGGTTCTATTACGGGTTTTGTCTCAATACCTGTATCAGTTACCTTTGCCCTTTCTTTCTGTGTTGTACTCTGAAGTATCCCTACAGAAATGCCGTTCCGGGTTGTCCCTGTAAGTTTTACTGCATCTATTGTGT
>Ga0272441_10008160_pt1 | contig 16707 bp, 13 predicted proteins | sample SSMProp6N_FD_193582 | JGI IMG/M metagenome (GOLD analysis project Ga0272441, IMG submission 193582) | Marine sediment archaeal communities from Little Sippewissett salt marsh, Falmouth, MA, United States - SSM-Prop-6N | ecosystem: Environmental > Aquatic > Marine > Wetlands > Sediment ...
ATCAGGATACCAATATAAACCTTCGGGTATCCGAACTGTGATGGAGCTATCATTTCTCCAATATCCCCCAATCCACAGCATAGGCGAAACTATCCCCATAATGTGGGAGATAAGGGATAATCATATAGCCCAAATAAGTACTTTCGGCTACGAAAATAACATCTCCTCGAATATGTATAGTAAAAGTAGTATCAGTTGAAGTAAGCCAAACGCTGTCGGCGCGGTCGTTGGTGGCAAACAGGTTGCGTATAAACTGCCGGTTGTCGCCAAGGTTTAATATGTAAATAAAAGTATCATAACTACTAAAGTTATAAACCCAAAAGGAAATTTCGGGTATTATTATTGCCTTTCCAAGACCGTAGCTCGCTATAACAGACAATACGGCATGATACGGGTAAGGTCCCCAAGGATGTGAATAACATTGGTTCCGGCCCCAGATAAATGGTTTGGCGGTTCCGGAGTCTGGCGATAATATCGATACGGAAGCAGGTCCCCATGTGATTATTGTATCGACTCCGTTAAAATAACCGCTTGAAATGCGAAAATCCTGGAATACTTGCCCGGAAAGGAACTCCAAAGTATCCCAGGGATAGTATTCCCATGCCGAATCCGCAATATTATTTTCATTGATATGAATGTGCCCCAACGAATCAATCCACCCTGGGTCCTCGAGAACGCCATTGATATATCGGTTCCAACTAAATGGATGAGAATAACTGTATTCCCCTATAAAAATCGCCAACCCTCCGGAACCAACGAAGTCTTGGATTTGAATTACTTCTTCGTGAAACAGGGTTTCCGGGAAAAGGCAATATATAATATCGTAGCTAAAAATTTCATCGAGGTTCGAATCGGCATCAACAAATATGTAGTGACCTTCTCGATCTAATAAGTTATATAGCGAATCGGGATAATAATCATCGAGATCACGGATATCAAAAATATAAACCTTCGCTCCAAACCCCAGAGAGATAATCATGAGTGTTAGCAAGAAAATTTCTAAAAAAACCCTTTTCATAATAAAACTCCTTGATTCTTATCGCTCGCTTGCATATGATATATTTACAATTATATTAAAGTCAAGTCCAAAAGGGAGACGAATTGCGCTATTACATCAGGAAAGCGTTTTGGTATGGGGTTAAAAACAATGACTTTCGTGTAAGTACTCTATAATATTATTCACTAAGTATCTCTTTGGCCCGCTTTATTCTGTCGATATTGGATCTGCATTTATGGCAAATTCCCAGATAATATCTTATTTCCTCATCATCTATCTTTTCGAATAGTTGGTCAAGCTGGCGAGTTGGGATAAAATAACTTCCACACAACCTACATGGAGAAAGCTTAATCTGAGTGATATTGATTAGGTTATCTTTTTCCAAAGATGCATTACAAGGTTTATTCGAGAGATTTATTGCATTATCGTGGCAATTGTATTCACATTCTCCACAATAGATGCAATCTCCATAGTTAATGATTATCTGCCTAATATAATCGACATCCTTAATCTTGATTGCACTGGAAGGGCAGCCTAGACTGCAAGCTCCGCAACCTGTACATTTAAACTTATCGATTTTGGGAATACCTCTGAAGTTCTCAATATTTTCGCAGTCTCGTCCTTCCAAAAATGATGAGATAATCTTTGGAGATGGAGGGCATCCGGGGATGTAGAAATCTACAGGCACAATATCATCGATCCCTTGATTAGTTGAATAGCTGTCTTTGAACACTCCACCGGATATTGCACATGAGCCGACCGCCACGATCTTTCCTTCAAATTGTTCGCAGATATTTAGGAGTTTCTTCCTCATTTTTCGATTTACTCCACCTGTGATAACCAGAATATCTGCTTCTTTGGGATCATCGGTAATCTTGTCCAGAGCAGCGGCAATCAATTCGATATCGCAGCCGTTGCAAGAGCCTGTATTTATAATATATACTTTCATCGATCTGTACACGATATGCAGGGGTCGATACTCTCTATTATCAAATGAGCGTAGTCAACTTCCTGACCAATTAACATATGTTTAAGACTTAAGTAGTTTGCAAAGGTGGGTGTACGAATTTTAATAGTGTGTGGAATGTTAGATCCATCGGATTTGACGAAATAGGCAAGCTCACCGCGAGGGGCTTCGATACGGCTTATTACCTCTCCCGTTTTTAAATTTCCCGGTTGCACTCTTAATTCTCCTTCTGGGAGATTTTCAAGTGCATTTTCGATAATTCGAACTGTCTGAATAATCTCCAGAGCTCTTGTCAATGCTCTAGCTCGAACATCGCCAATATTTAAAACGATAACATCGAATTCGAAGTCTTCATAAGAAAGATATTTTGCATCGCGGCGAAGGTCTTCATCGATGCCAGAAGCTCGAAGATTGGGGCCAACGGTTCCCAATTTGCCAGCCATTTCAGTGGTCAGATTGCCGATTCCAAATGTCTTATTACCGATTGAATTTTTGGGATCTAATTCTGTAACTAATTTCTCCGAGAGTATATTAATTTCATCAAGATTATCCAGAATGTCTGGGGTAACTTCGGTTGAGATATCTCTTTTAACTCCGCCAAAGGTATTTATTGAATAATTAACTCTATTTCCGCTGATTGATTTGATAAGGGACATCAATCTTTCACGAACGGCGACCAGTTTAATTAATAGATCGAACTCATCCAAAGCTTTACATATCAATACAAAATAGAGCAAATGTGAATGTAAACGCTCCATCTCCAGCATAATTATTCGAATATATTTTGCACGATTTGAAATCTCTGTTTCAGTTAGTTTTTCAAGAGCCATAGCGAAACAACTCGAATGGGAATTGGAGCAGATTCCGCAAACCCTTTCGGCAAGCAGGAGATCGTTTTTATAAGGTCTTTCCATCATCAGTTTTTCTATGCCCCTATGAGCATACCCAACTTCCATATCGACATCTTTGATTTTATTATTCTCAACCGAGAAAGAAAAAAGTCGGGGTTCGATGAATCCTGCAAATTCAGGATCGAATTTTATTATCTCTCTCATTTTAGCTTATCCTGTATAACTTTTTTTAGTTTACTCCGATGAAGTTCCAATCCCATATTGTCGGGATCGGCACCGAGCCAAAGCGCTATTAACTCGAGTAAATGTATTGCAGGTATAGAGTAATCCTCGCCGTATTTTTTAAGGAGCATCTGACCTGTTTCAAACTGAATAGTGCATGCAGGACATACTGTTAGAATTAGATCTGCACCGCTTTCTGAAATCTTTTTTACTTTGGGTAGTAATCTTTGAGTATATCCAAATTTTTCATCAACCTGTGTGGCTGGAAAACCACAACATAGATTTTCAAGTCCATAATAAATAATTTCCGCACCGGTCATTTTGGCGAGGATAGCCATTTTTTTATCTTTTTTATTTCCACCACGATATAAATGACATCCGTAATGAACCGCAAGTTTCAAACCTTCCAGTGGAGGATTGTCTGGTGTGTTTTTTTCCAAAACCTCCATTAGAACCTCAACTATATGTTTAACATTACTAGTGCCCTTAATGTTCCGCTCAAATTTGGCAAGCACATCATTAATTCGTTTAAGTTCTTCAGGATCGGATTTCACTCGATGATATGCTTCGTAAAGTGATTCATAGCAACCGCTGCATAGAACAGCCATTTCCATGTCGTTTTCCTCAGCCAAAGATACATTTCTGCACGCGAGCATCATCCACAACTCGTTATCTACAAATGGTGTTGAAACTGGATCAGGACAGCAAGTGTGACCGGGAAGATCCAGCAATTCCATATCCAACTTTTCCGCGACAAATCGCGCAGAGAACTCGATCGAAGGAAGGCGATAGGGAATTAAACATCCTGGATAAAGTGCGTATTTAGTCATTTTCCATCGCTTCCTTTATCTTACCAACAATATTTTCTTCAGATTTCGCCGGTTCGGGATCCAAACCGATTCTGCTTCTGCTCTTTTTGACAGAACCCGTAAGTTTAAGAGTGCAACCGGTTGAGATAAGAACATCCATATACTTGGGTTGAGGTCTATCTTTCATGCCTTTCATAGGCGATTCTATATCAACACCTATAACTACTTTACCAGAATTATCATTATCGCCAAATCGTATCCCATATAATTCGTGGCACTCAATCTCAGCAAATTCAGCTAAAGGGAAAATATCTTTAACAGAATCAATTTTGTTTGTCTTTTTTCTGATAGAAGTTCTAATTTCGATCGTATTGCTCTTTGCAGAAAAAAAGTAATGAAAAATATACTTTTCTCCGAAATCCTCAGCAGCTAACATTATAAACCGAGGATTAATAGATTCTTGTATGGTTTCGATTGTTTCTCTGATTTTTTCCGAACTAATTTTCAGAATGAAATTCTGGCCTAGTCTCTCGACAGGGAGTTTTAAGCTTCCCGCCAATTTTTCTATGTTATTCATTGATACCCAGAGCTCCAGGAGAACAATATTTTACGCAATTTGGATCCATACCGCAACCATCACATTTTATTGATACTTTACTCTTTTTGTCGAGATAGATAGTCCCGAGTGGACATGCGTAAATACAAGATTGACAACCTATACATCTAATAGGGTCAATTGTTACAAGGCCACTTGATTCATCTTTAGCGATTGCATCGTTATCGCAAACAGTCATACAAACCGGATCTTCGCAATGTTGACAGAACCTGGCTTCCAAACGACATAAATCCTTATCAAAATAAATTCTAATATTAGAATATTCAAAATCTATAGTTCCCTTGTGATGGAAATTGCAAGCAATTTCGCACATCCTGCATCCAGTACATTTTCTTGGCTGATATTTCAATAGCATTTCATCTACCTACACTATAAATATTCGATTTCGGAGCAATATAATGATTAGTTATACCTAATCAAGTACTATAATATAGTTTTATTGGTGATTACCTGAGTATGGCTTTCAGGCCTGTTCCAATTTGCTTGGCAAGCAGCGATTATTCTCTACACCTAATCACACCTCGCGCTAACTCTTAGTATTTAAAATTTTCTTTCGCATATATTCCCTCCTTAAACTCTGGCACTTGATTTGCACTTAAGGCAAATCGCGCGCTATTGCCCCAGACTCTATTTCAAATACACCAACCGTTTCGTCGTTGTCGCTTCGGCTCCACTCAGCGATCGGTTGTCGAAGCGCGCACGGACGAGATAGACGCCGGAACCGATGTTTTTATCGGGTTGCCATATGAATTGGCGGGTTGTAGGGGCGAGGTCTCCTCGCCCGTTCGCCGGCGGGACGGGAAACCCGTCCCCTAAGGTTTCGCCGCTGGACAATTCCGCTATGCGGCGACCGTTAATATCGAAAATCTCGATATTAACCCCCTCTGTCCTTCGGACATCTCCCCCTTGACAGGGGGAGAACGCGATGGTGATTCTCACCACGGAATTGAAGGGGTTGGGTGAAACCTCGATTTGTAACTGGGATGGTTTCGCGACATAATCCTCCGAAATAGACGTTGAAATACCAAGAGAATCTGTTTTGATGATATAAATATCGGTATTATGGGAATAATCGTCTATGGCACTTGCAGCAATAAGATAACCATTATCAGGTGTTTTTAATATATTATAAGGCCATTCATCTAAATGTGAACCATATAGCTTAGACCATATAGTATCTCCACTGAAAGAACATTTTACTAAATAAACATCACTCATTCCAGAACCTGAAGAAGATGTATTTCCTAATAACATTAATCCTTCATCATATGCTAATTCAATATCGAAAGGACCAATGTCATGTGAACTGCCACCAATTCTATTTTCCCATAAAATTAGGCCATCAGAGTTTGTACATAGAATATCCAAATCCTGATTATATATTGATAAAGTATCTGGAAAAACATAACCCCCAATGTAAATTCTACTAAGGTGTTCAATAATTGAATACGCTGAACACCTATAACGTCCTCCATATGTCTTTCCCCACAAAGAATCACCCTCAGAGTTAATCTTAAGAAGAAGGAAGTTTTCCATATATCTTCCGCTTTCGATTTCATACCATTGAGTATTACCACAAACAAGGAAATTGCCGTCTGTACATTCAATTACTTCTCTACCCTCACATTTAATATCCCCACCATAAGTTCTTTTCCATATTATTGATCCATCTCTATTTGTTCTCACTAACAATAAATCACGTGGAGGACCTGTGGTCCCATAGCTTTTACTTCCGGTAAAAATGTACCCATCTTCACCAGCTTGAGAAATAGAACGGCAAATTCCACCAATAGAATCGTATTCAGTGTATCGAACTGAATCCCCTTCATTATTGATAACTAATAAATAGGGATCATACCAATTTGTATACTGTCTAATATTACCAAGAATTACATATTCATTATATCGTCCCGGTATTATGGAGTTAGACGTTTGATATTGAAGTGTATCTCCATATCTATTATACCAAATAGAATCACCTTCTTCACTAATTTTAAAAGCAAATGCAACTCCCTGGTTGTCAACATCTCTTGAAGGATCATAAGTTCCTAAAATTATATATCCTTCATCCCATCCGTTACATACTGATCTGCACCCATCTTCACAGGTATCTCCATAGGTCATTTCCCATGAAAATGTGGATACAATAAATAATAAAACAAATACTGAAATTCTAGTTATTTTTTCCGAAGCCATAATCTAATTATCCACTTTGTTTCTATTACAGTCACACCATGGTATTGTTGAGCATGTATCAGGAGCATAAAGATCTATCCCAGATGTTTCTCCAGAAATATCAAAGGGGATGTGGGAAGAGCTTTCAAACCAATCATCAGTGTATTGTTTTCTTGCTGTTCTTACCGAAAAACACCATGTTCCATTCTCTAGGTCTATTACAAAATCTCCATTAGACGTAATACATGCTGTATCAATAATTGAAGTTCCAGATTTTCTTAATATTATATCCCCGCAATCCGCTAATGTCGAATCCGTATCACAATAGACAGAACCACTTACATCAAAACCAATTACAACTGTAAAAACCGTTAATAATGTTACTATCATTTTTTTCATTTTCTTTTCCTCTCATTTAGTTTCCATTTCTCCTAAAAAAAACGCCCGCGCATTGAATTAGCACAGGCGGAAACTAAATGAATTTGAGGCGATTCGTGAATGTTAGTAAGCATCGCACCCCCCGAAGAGGATTATTCGGAAAACTGAATCGATATGTAGTTACGTTTATCATTATTTTTCCCAACTAATATTAATATAGTGGAAATTTTAGTTATGTCAACTACAATAACTACACTACTCTCGATCGATTAACATGAAAACTAATCGTCTATAATCAATGATAAAAGGGTAAATCCCCTGGGTTTATATAGCTTAAATCTTTAGTCGTTATACTTCTTCATGGCCAGAGCCTGACGATACAATTTCACATATTCCCCGGCAGATGCCTTCCACGAGAAATCTTTCTTCATTCCGCGCGATTGAAGTTTACGCCAACCCTGACCATTCTCGAACGCTTTCAATGCTTTCGATACAATGTTATACAGCGCTTTGCTATCGTATTTTTCGAAAACAAATCCGGTACCCTTTTCGTTTTCTAAATCGGCCTGCTCAACAGTATCGTTCAAGCCACCGGTCTTTCTAACAATTGGGACAGTTCCGTATGTCATTGAATACATTTGATTTAATCCACATGGCTCGTATTTAGAAGGCATAAGGAACATATCCGCTCCCGCCTCGATCCTATGAGCGAGAGGTCCCTTAAAATCTATAACAGCTGCCATATTGCGTGGGTATTTCTTTGCCATTTTTGTAAGTGCGGCCTCATAGGCCTTCTTACCTGTTCCTAAAACAACGAAATAACAGTCGTGGTTGATTATATCCTCGAGAACGGGAAGCAGAATATCGAAACCCTTCTGATCCGCTAATCTACTGATCATAGAGATTATCGGTTTATCGAGTTCCTTATCCGGCAGACCAACCTCTTTGAGCAATGCCGCTTTGCACATACGTTTACCCGAGAGATCATCGCGTGTGAATTTGTAAGGCGTGTGCTCATCAATTTCAGGATTCCAAACAGTAGTGTCAATTCCATTGAGTACACCGTAAAGATTGTCTTTCTTGGATTTAAGGATTCCTTCCAGGCCATAACCGTATTCCTCGGAAGATTGTATCTCGCGTGAGTAAGTCGGTGAAACCGTGTTGATAATATCGGTGAAATTTATGCCGATTTTCATCAAATTGACCTGACCGAAAAATTCGAATGGCCCCATTGGATAAAATTGGTCGCGACCAAATCCTATGTAATCAAGGATGGCAGAGTCATATCTGCCCTGATAGGCCAGATTGTGGATACTATAAATCAACCCACAATCTTCATCGGAATGATTCAATTTCATTATCGCTGGAATAAGCCCGGTTTGATAGTCGTTGCAATGAAGAATGTCGGGTTTCCAATTCATCTCTTTAACCATTGCTACAACAGCTTTTGAGAAGAATATGTAACGTTCGCCATCGTCAGGATAAGCCTCACCGGTTTCGGGATCAGTATAAATACCAGGACGACCGAAATATTTTTCGCACTCCACAAAATATGCTTTGATAGAGGTTCCCGGGAATTTTCCACTCCACAGATTTGCCTGAACTCTCTGGTAACCCATCTCTATTGAAACCTGTATATTCTCGGGGTTTAAAGAGAAGAAATCCCTTCCGATCTTATCGTAAAGCGGAATGATAATCCTGCAATCGATATCCAGTTTTGCCAGAGCTTTGGGCAAACTCCCGGCGATATCCGCAAGACCGCCGACTTTGGCGAAAGGATATGCTTCGGCTGCGGCTAGTAACACTCTCATTTTGCTGTCCATAAAAAACTCCCATTCGATAGTTTGAGCTTACTTAATTTCACATAATATATGAGTTGTCCGGGAAAAAATCAAAGCTAATTTGCAACAGTATTCATTGATTTTCGTTTTACGTCTCTGTATTCAGATTGAAATTGAATAATGGCGCGATTGATTTCGATTCTCTGCAGAGATAAACTCAGTCCTGTCAATTACTGAAACGGTTTTTTGAACGGACAAACACATTCCACGATTGCTTTTTATCGGCACAGATTATAAATAACAACAACTTACGGCCTTCCACCGCTTTTGGGGCCTCCCGCTGACTGCGCGAAGTCGAAGCCCCGTTTACCGCCGTTTCGATACGCCCTTCGGCCTACTCAACGATCCTACGGTCACCATATATGTTGTCCCTACATCAAACAATTTACACGAAATATTCATCATTCTCCCAATTCGCGGGATTGCTCCGAATATATTCGCGGATCGCATTCAAATCGGTCTCCGTGCGGACGATGTGTTCGTAATAATTCCGTTGCCAAAATTTCACCCCCGGCAATTTGCGGATTTGGTTGATTCGTTTTGCTGTAACCATTTTGAACCGCCCGACTATTTTGGGCAATAACATATTTCGTCTTTTAATCCTGCGATTGATCGATTTGGACGTTCCCTCCCGTAGGGGCAATTCATGAATTGCCCCTACGCCGCGTCCAGCGGCGTTCTATTTTTCCTCGCACTGCATTTCGATACGCCCTCCGGCTTTTCAACTACCCCGCCTCGCTTCGCTCGGCACCCCTTCATTCATGAAGGGGAATCTCGACATTCCCCTCTTTCCAAAGAGGGGTGGCCGAAGGCCGGGGTGTTTCTCCGACTTCACTAAACGACCCATTGCTAATTAACAATTGCAAGCGGCCTCCAAGCCGCCCCAATGAAAATTGTTAATTGTTAATTTTTCATTGTTAATTCCCTACACCTCACCTATCGCCGGTCCGGCGAAATCGCCCTCCTCACCACCCTTCACGCCGCAGACCCAGTAATAGTAATCGTTGCCCGGCTCGACATCCGTGTCGGCGTATTGCTCCTCGAGTATATCCGTGGTGTATGGCGTTGCCGGACGTTCCGGCGCGGCATTGCCATGCGGCACCACCGCGCGGTAGATATTCACGCTGTCCGAGTCGCCGGGAATCGCGTAATAGACCCGCATGAAGGTGCTCGGATCGGTGATAAGCTCCGCGCCGACCTCCGACGGTGCATTCGGCCAATCGCCAACCGGCGGCGCACCCTCCACCTCGAACTCGATAACTAGCGACCAATCGCCGTAACCGTCGGCATTACGGGCACGCACTCTGTATTGACGAAGCCCCTCCGGCGGTTCATACTCGTAAGAATCGATCTCGCCGGTGTAAAGCTCCTCCCAAACCTCGCCGCCATCCTCGGAAAACGCCAGCTGATAACTCGTGGCGCTTTCCACCGGATCCCAACGGAACTGTAAAACCGGATCCAGCCAGTTGAACTCGAAATTGATCGGCGCATCCGGCACCTCCCCGCCGCCGCCACCGCCTTCGTATTTCCTCTGCACGAAACCAATCTCGATTAGCCGCGGATCGTCACGGCGCCACATCGCGCAAATCCAATTATAGACTTCGCGGAGCATCTCGGTGTCTTCGTCGAAGAGCGCGCGCATTTCCGCCGTAGCGGACTCGACGTCGTCGGCCTCGGAATATGCGCCGGCCCAAAGCGTTTTCGTTGAATTGAGGAAATCGGTTATTTTGACGATCATAGTATCCGGCAGGACACGAGGATCGCCGACCGCAACGCGCGAATTATGGCCGTTGATTAGCATCTCGGCGGCTTTAACCACGCCCTGTTTGGACTCCGGCGCATCGCCCTTAAGACCGTAGGAAACCGGAAGCTCCGAATCGCGATACCGCGCAATGAGCAGGCTCTTTAGAAGGGCGTAATATTCCTCAAGCTCCACGGCCTTGAGGTCGTATAAGCGGAAAGCCTCCTCTTTTTCGCCGGTTTCAACTGTTTGCTTGCCGAGCGCGGCGTTGAATTTATCGTAGGCGTTGAGCACCCAGGCAACATACTCCGGCGGGAACATAAGCTCGACGAGATATGGAGATATATTGCTGGACAGGAGAAAGAGCCGCGCGAGACGGATAACGAGAATATCCGTAGAAAAGCTGTTGTTGGGGATAACATATGCCATTTTGCCCTCCTTTAAAGGGATGTTGTTTTGATATGGTTTTCACCAATTGAATTCATTTCTTCGAACTAATCAAATTCCAATTTCGGAAGATTGTTTACTAAGTCCACCGATTGGACGCTTACGTTTATTATGCTTAATAGCAAATCTAAAATATATCGCGGATTGCCGACTTCCTTTGACCAGTCGTTCGGGTCGTTTTTGATTCCGCTCTTTTTATCCGTTTTAACTTGATAGCGCTCCATTATCCATTCGATGGCGGATTTACCGTTGACCACGTATTCATAGGCCTTTTCGGGAATATCCGAAATCGTTATGAATTCGTTGTAGAATATCTTCGATTTGTCATCGACCTTCTTTTTCTTTCCGCGAACAACGCCGTCCTTTTTCGGGAATCGCATCTTTTTAACCGTGTAATCGCCTTTTTCCGCACCGGTCACTTTCACGCCCTTGAATGGCTCGACGCTTTCGTAATTGATATGCAGTTCCGCGAGTTCCCTTCCGGCTTTGCTGAATTTCCAGAAATCGCGGACATCTTCGACAAGCGGAATTCGCGGAAGCGATTTTTTCAAATCGTTCGCGAAGGCTTTGCGGTATTCCGGGCTGTGGAGTATGCCATAGACATAATAGAAGATGTCTTCCTTGCCTATATTCTTAGCGCCGTATTGCTTCCTTGCCCTTTCGAGTATGAAATCCGAGACGCCGTCTCGGCGAACATAACGGGTTTCCTCGACACCTTTTAATAGCGGTTCCTTATCCCCGCCTGCTTCCTCATAATAATAGAGCGGGAAAGCCTGCCCGTTAAATAATAGCTGGAGGTCAAGGATATTTTCTGAAATCAGAGAAGAGAAGTTCTTACTCGCAGATATACCCGAAACGCAAATCACGAGGTTTTTGTGAGAAGGCGTTGGGAAAAGGCGCGGATTTAAACCAGGTCTTTCAATAAATGGTCGATGATAATAAAGAACCTGTTTTGTGAATGGTCTGTAAACAGATTGTATAATCTCGTCTTCAGCGAATTTATAAATATTCTCGCTTTCAACATATTTTCTTAAATTTACAGTCCACTTGATTTTACTCGGGTCTGAATCCACGAAATCAATAACCTTGAGCTTTGGATTTTTCTTCTTGGCTTCTTGATAAGCCTTCAGTTGTTCGTTATAGAACTCGATGAATCGTTTCATATTGCTTTCGATTTTCTTTTCGGAGAAATTATAAACCCACGGATCACGGTTTGTAGCAACGCCGATAGCATAGGTGTTGAAAAAGGACTTATTATCCAGATTGAATTTCTTCTCGGGTTCCAAAGGTATGAAATCGTCGAAAACATCGTGCCTTTTATTAATCCAGTCGCCGTGTTCGTTTGGTTTCAGGGTCTTCCATTCCATTTCGGGGTTTGAAACGGAATGGAATTTATCGATGATGTCGAGTTTTTCCTTTCGGTTCCAGTAATCGCCTATGTCGTGGTAATGAATCTCGGCTTTTGTGTTCTTCGCTTTCGGGTTCTTCACAAGCAATGTAATCGCAACGGGCGTTCGAGAACCACCACCGAAAACGTTTCCAGCTTCTTTGCGCCTTAATTCGCCTTGTGTTCTTGCGTTACCTCGTAAGTTGAAAACCCAGATGCTGGAGAATTCCTTTTCGATAACCTTGCGGAATCCATCGGCGGAGTTGGCGTCCAGCCATTGGCCGTTGGAAACATAACAGACTATCCCGCCATTTTTCGGGTCGATTCTATCCGTGCTCCATCGGAAAGCCTTTATATATGAGTCGTAAGTCGCCTTGCTAAGGCCCGCTTCGGATTTGGCGACATAAGTTTCTTCGATTCTCTTTTCGAGTTTCGGGTAAGTTTGGTTTTGCGCGTTATCGTTCGCGGATTTCTGGCCAATCGAATATGGCGGGTTGCCTATGATTACGCGGATAGGGGCTTTCTTCTGACGTTGCACTCGCTCCGTGTTTTCCGGGAACATCTTGCATAAGAAGTCTTTCGTGTCGTCGCTTTCCCCAAGCTGGAAGGTATCCGTTAGAACAATGCCGTCGAAGGGGGTGTATTCGCTCTTCTCACCGGTTATATCGTGGTAAACGTTTTCGATATTCACTGCGGCTATGTAATAAGCCAGAAGAACTATTTCGTTGGCATGTATCTCGTTTTTGTATTTTCGTTCGAGGTCATATTTGCTTATCAATCCGCTTTGCAGTAATCGGCTAATAAAAGTCCCCGTTCCGGTGAAGGGATCGAGAACATGAATATTCTCATCCGTAAGCGAGCGCCCGAACTCCTTTTTGAGAACATCATCGACGGAATGGATAATGAAGTCCACAACCTCGACAGGTGTATAGACAATGCCCAATTTCTCCACCATACGCGGGAAAGCGTTTTTAAAGAAATTATCGTAGAGTTCAATCATCACTTTTTGTTTGCCCTCGGCGTTATCTATGCCTTTTGCTTTGTTTCTAACTGAGTCATAGAATTTCTCAAGGGTTTTCGTTTCCTCGACCACATCCTCTTCATGTAAGGCATCAAGCATCTTCTGCATCGAAATCGAAACCGCGTTGCTATTCACGAAGGAATAACCTTCAAACAAAGCCTCGAATACCGGTTTTGTTATTATATGCTGGGCAAGCATTTCAACCGCGTCGCCCTCGTCTATACTGGGATTGATGATTTTTCTTAAATCTGTCAGGAATTCCGCGAATTTCTCCCTTTTATCTTCTTTCTCTTCGAGTATACGGCTGATTCTCTTAATTTGCTTCTCTGCAATATCGGCGATGTCTTTTGCCCAAATCTCCCAGTATAGGTTACTACCAACCTTCAGGACTAATTTCGCATAAACGGCGTTCTGTAGATCTTCAAATTGAAGAATCATTTGCCTTGCACGTTTTTTTTCTTCGCTATTCTTGTCTTTCTTACCCTTTGAATCGCCTTCATGCTCTGTTGACGGCATAACACCGCCGACAAGAACCTTATCCGGTTTATTTTTGTTAAGCTCTATCTTGTTAACGAGGGCATTGAAACGGTCGTCGTGCGCACGAAGCGCGTTTAGGACCGACCAGACAACTTTGAAGCGTTTATTGTCATCGAGGGCTTCCTTGCCCTCGACATCAGACGGCACAACTACAGGAATTATTATGTAGCCGTATTTCTTGCCGGGTGCTTTCCGCATAACACGGCCTACGGACTGGACGACGTCTATTTGCGAGTTCCTTGCGGAAAGGAAAAGCACGGCGTCAAGCGACGGCACATCCACACCTTCACTTAAAACTCTTACATTTGTAACGATTCGGCATTCATTATCTTTCCCGGGGCTTTTTAGCCAACCCAATATTTCATCTCTTTCCGGCGCCGCCATTGTCCCGTCCATGTGCAAAGCGGAAACAGAAACCATTTCTTTTCTGTCTTTTTCTGGCAGGTCTTTAATATATTCCTCGGTCGCCGTATTATAGATTTCTTTGATTTGTTTCGAGATTGCGATTGTTTGGCAGAAAGCCACCGCCATCTTCATCGGGTTCGGGTCTATTTCCTTTGTTTGTCCGTCGTCACCGAGAAAGTGCTTCGATAGCGCGTTTATACTTCCAAGCAGCTTTATAGCGTCGTCGGTTTTGATTTCCTTGCTTTCCCTTGTTATTTTTCCTCTTAGCTCTTTTTTTATATCCTCTTCTTTCAAGGTCAGTATGATGACCTTGTAATCCGAAAGGAGTTTTCTTTTGACGGCTTCCCCGAACCCTATTCTATGGATTTCATCGCCATACAGCTTAGTATCGTCCATCGAACAAAGAATGGCTTCGTGTTGTGCGGCTTTGCTTTGCGCTTCGCTTCCGTATATCCGCGGTGTTGCTGTCATATATAGGCGTTTTTTAGCTTTGATGAAATTATTATCGTGGACTTTTACAAAAGCGGATTCGTCTTCTCCTTTGAGCGTAACGCCAGTTGTCCTGTGTGCCTCGTCGCAAATAATCAGGTCAAACTCACCAAAACCAGATTTAATGAGCTTCTTCTGTGCTTCTGATATTACGTCTATTGATTGATAGGTGGAGAAAACCACAGTCATTCCCGGTTTTCCTTTTTCCTTGATTCTCCTGAATTGCCTTAATATCTCTGAAGTATTGGTAGATGCCGGCAATGCCAAGTCAACGACGCTAAAGGAATCTTCGTCTATTTTCTTTTTCTTATGCTTTGAGATTTTTGGGTCTGAGCAAATACAAACAGCATTTATCCCTTCCTTTGCGTCAGCAAACCATTCTCTCAATGCTTGCCCAAGTAACGCAATGCTCGGCACGAGAAATAGAATCGTCCCTTTTCCGTTTGTCTCATGTTCGGCTATTCGAAGCGTATTGAATGTTTTGCCAGTTCCGCAAGCCATGATGAGCTTGCCTCTATCGTGCTCTTTGAAATATTCATGAACCTTATCGAGTGCTTCTTTCTGGTGCGGCCGAATTTCTTTCTTTGGTGCTCTAGATTTCTCGCCGTGTATGCCCTTTTCAAGATTTTCCCAATCAGCCTTTGATTCAATTAACTCAATTAGATTTAGTCTTGTTACAGGCGGGTTTTGGTTTTTAATAGCTTCGTTCGCATTCGAACCCCAGTTATTTGTCGTAGATATCCAAAGACGATGGGCGAATTGACGCTTTTTCCCTTCTTCGTCTTCGAATTCTTTGCTCGATGTCGCAAGGAAACTGTCAACTTGAGGTTTGCCGATATATGTGCCTTCTGCGTAGCACTTACACTGAATAGCCCAGTATTCACCTTCGTCCGTCTTCGCCACAAGGTCGATTCCCATATCTCCTTTGCCAAAGTCCCGTCGTCCCGGAAATTCATTCCAAAGCCAAACTTTATCAAAAGTATCCGCGTATTTTGGGTCTGTCTTGAGATAGGCCTGCATCAACCTTTCGAATTTGTCGCCTTTATCTCGCTCCGAAAAAGCTAGTTTCCTGTATTTAAGAAGTATTTCGATGAATCCCATTTTTGCTCCTTATTTTCGTTTTGTTCGGGGATAAGATAATTCGGTTTTCTGGGGAATGCAAGTAAAGAGTTGATAGCTGAGGGTGGAGAGGGGAGTTTTGGGGGCGAAAATGGGTAAATTCACCCAAATATGGCCCAAAACCGCCAGATGTTGCCATCGAACGCTCCGACGCGGTCATCCAACCCTCCGACGCCCTCATCGAACACTCCGGCGCGGTCATCGAACACTCCGATGCGGTCATCCAGGACTCCGACCCCCTCATCGAACACTCCGTCGAGGTCATCCAACCCTCCGACGCGCTCATCGAACCCTCCGACGCGGTCATCCAACGCTCCGACGCCCTCATCGAACGCTCCGATATGCTCATCCAACGCTCCGACGCGCTCATCGAAGCAACCTTTTTACCGTCTCGGAGCGTTTTTTTATCGCATCGGAGGTTTTTCGTTTCCATCGAGCCGGTCGCGAGGGGCGTCGTATTCCCAAACCGCGAAATCCGCGCCCCGGCGTTCGATATCGGAGCGCTCTTTGCCCATGTCGGACATGACGTCGCCATCATCCGGGCCCAAGGCGCAAGCGTCGGAGGTGCCGCGATGGTTATCGGGGGGGTCGGCATCATCATCGAAGCGCTACCGGGCATCGTCCATATAGAGATTCGGATTTCGACATTAGTTTTTTCCTCCCTGCCCTATCGGGCGGTTGTTGTGTTTAAAGGCTCCCTCATCC
>Ga0272441_10008161_pt1 | contig 16706 bp, 21 predicted proteins | sample SSMProp6N_FD_193582 | JGI IMG/M metagenome (GOLD analysis project Ga0272441, IMG submission 193582) | Marine sediment archaeal communities from Little Sippewissett salt marsh, Falmouth, MA, United States - SSM-Prop-6N | ecosystem: Environmental > Aquatic > Marine > Wetlands > Sediment ...
CTGTCATTAAATTTTCAGTCATTTCCAAAACCGCAAATTATGACCGTCTAAAGTATAAATCTGAAACGGATATCAGGATGAAAACGGTTCTGCAGATCTGGCCAAACCATTCCAGTTCAATTCATTCGCATCATCTCCCCTAGCTCCTCCGACAAACCATCAATGCTCAACGGTACCAATTCTGCATCCAAACTGTCATTTTGAAAATTATCAAAGGACCCTGAAATTTCGCTTAACACCTTAACGCCTCCACCTGCTACCGAAGTTTCAAAATGTTCGTCTGAACGAGCATCGGAATCTATTTGGACATGATCACCAGCATTCTCCCCATCAGGATCGCTTTCTTTAATGCCGAGATGGTGCACTTCCCGATATTCACCGTCTTCATCCCACCTGGAATCGCAGCTGGCGAAACGCTATATTTCTCTGACAATGCGCGAGGGGTGATCACACCAAATTCTTCGATCAACCGCATACGATCATCCGTATAACGCTGACCTTCCCCGAGCGACTCCCTGAAAGAATCCCCGACCAGCTGGTACGCCAAGGCATAATTGCCTCTTAAGGGCCTCTTTCCGCAATTCCCTCTCATCATATAGGACCTGGCACTCGCATTCCAGATTCCTTCCCAGGTGCTCAAAAAGGATGTCACTTACGGCAAAATCATCCAGGCCCCGTTTTCGACACAGCCGCTCGAGATGCTGCCAGGGTTTCCAGTTCCAATTCCTGGGATCGTGCTCCTGACCGCAGCTCCATTATTCCCCGCCACCTTCGATTCGTATTTTTTGAAATTTGTCAATGAGAATCCGCTTGTAATCCCGCAGGAATGTTTCCAGCGTATCGGGTTCAGCGAAATAAAGGTACGTCCCGTGTGCTGTCCGGTTTTTGGGTGGTGGTAGTGGCATCTTTTTGATTATGTTCGCGTGGGTTATTGGGGTGACATTGATTGATCATCATTTTGGTTTGACACACTGACAATTAGGCAGTTATAGTTGGAATAGCCAGAAGGTATCTTGTAAATCGTCATTATTACGTATAGTTACGATTATCAAGTAATCTGTAATTTTTAGAGACATAAAAACCGTAAAGTTACTCTAATGCAAAAGGTTCAAAAGGAATCCCTTGATCGCATAGTCTTTTTTGATAATATTCGCTATCTAATGGTATTGTTAGTAGTAGTGTTGCATTCAGCCTGTGGATACAGCAATCATACGTCATGGTGGACTGTTAATGATACTAACTCAATCTTTTTTGATTACTTATTGGGCGTTTTGGATGTTTTCCTTATGCCGACACTTTTTTTTATTGCAGGTTTTTTCGCCTTACCGTCCCTACAACAAAAGGGCAAGTGGCTATTTATCAAAAGCAAATTGAGACGCCTGGCAATTCCCTGGCTATTGGGCATTGTGTTACTTATTCCAATTATAGACTATATCCATTATTATTCCCGGGATTATCCGACAAGCTTGATGAGCCTATGGCTCAGGTTCGTTCGAAATATCGAAGGTGGCTTGTCGTTTCATACCGGTTTCATCTCATCACCGACTCAATTTCATCAACATATATTCTGGTTTATCTCTCTGTTGCTTCTCTTTTTTGTTGTATTCGCCATTCTTCATGATGCTAAGAAAAGGTGGCGTTCAAACCAATTTCCCTCCTCAGTACCAAAAGCTCCCACGATGAAATCAATTTTGTTTGTATTGTGCTTGGTCGGTATTCTAACCGCATTGTTAACATTTTTCATTTACGGTATTTTCCATGAAAACCCGAATAAAGATCCGTGGATCATGATTGCAAGCCTCATTCAATTTCAGGCTTCAAGAATCATGTTGTATATCTCTTGCTTTAGCGTGGGGATATATGCTCGTCAAAAAAAATGGTTTTTAAACGGTAAGGCACCGGGGCATTTTATATTCTGGACAGCATTGAGTACTGGTTTGATGTATTGTCAGATTAAGATTCTGGTATTTTTAATGGGTAATTCTTCCGTTGGATTGGCGTTTGGCTGGGTTCTGATGCGCTCACTGCTTGTGTTTACGATTCTGCTGGCCCTCATATCGTTTGGCATTAAACATTGGAATAGTCCGTCTCAATTTAGCCGGCGACTCGCTGTAAACTCCTATAATATATATCTGCTCCACATCTTATTTGTGATCGTGGCTCAACTTTTACTCTTAAAATGGTTTGATATTTCAATATTCATCAAATTCGGAATCGTAACGCTTTCGGCAATCCTACTAAGTTACTTGATAAGCCAATATACCATTAGGCCGTTCCCTAAACTATCCGTTATAGGAATGATCTTTTTGTTTGTGCTTCTGACCGCGGTTCTTAATCCAAATGCCAGTTAACCGGAATAAGCGGAATTCCTATAACATAATTGGCCTAACGTCTGCATCTGGTATCTACTATATACATTGAGCTATCATCAGGTCGATTCACTTGAGATAGCAAGATTCTTTCGTTACTGGTGGTGCGATCTCCGAGAGTTGGTCTTATGGCAAGTTGTGTTGTGAGAATAACCAATTGCCGAAAGTACTTTCAATATATCGGTATATTGAATAATAATTATTGTTGTATTTCTATTTCTCACCAGAAGTTATGTATTCAACATCTGTAACTATACCTTGATTCGCGGTAATGATGAGAGACTTGTTATAAATCTTGTAGCTCTTAAATTGCTCATACTTATAGACAACTGCTTCACTTTCAGCATCCTCAATTAAAGGAAATATGTATTTACCCTTCGGCTCTCCTAAAGCAGAAATGACATCTTCAAGTGATGTTTCCCCTTTTTTAATAATGTTTAGCTTAGATTCGTCAAAATCAGAATGATCTTCCTTGAATGTGCTTGTAAAATCGTATCCGACTAATAAATCATTTAAAAAATAAAATGTCATGGCTCTTGCAGGAGTAATCCCTTCGTATACTGGGTTACTGCCAACGGAAGAATACGCGTATGTCACAAAATCAACCGTCTTTTCATTAGTTAATTTTGTTCCTTTCTGATAAGGCTTACCGAATTTGTTAGTTATATCTTGTTTCGTTGTTTGTTTTAATGATAATGATTCGCTCTCTGGCCTGATGAAGTTCGAACCAGCGCATGAAATAACTAATAAAACCAAAGCCATTGCTGACACTCTGCTGTAATACGCCATGTAACCTCCTTAATTAATGTTAATAATCTTAGGATTGAAAATATAGATCGGAATTGTCTCGTTGGTCAAGTCCAAAAAAGCATAATTTTGAGCTCCAGCCAGGCCCCCTTCATGATCCCCACGGCGTTATCACAGGGATTCGGCATCCTCTTCGCCACGGTCATCACCCTGATTCTGATGCCGTGCCTGTACCTGTGTCAACGGTCGTTTAAAATTGAGCCATTTTCGGTCGTGAGAATTGAGCCACATCAATTCACCATCTGAACCTCGTTCATCTCGGTTCCCTTCACTTTGCCTTTCAGGCGGTATCTAAAACCATCTCATATCTTCTCTGCGGATAGTTCTCTCTCACCTGCACCTTCATTCCAAATCCCGTTTTCTTTTTCAGACACGAAATTTGGGAAACTCGTCATCTGGGGTTAAATTGCTAAATCGGAAACGGATGATGGGCTGAAAACGGATCTGCAGATCTATGGCATGAAAGATTAGATTTAATAGATAATGCTTAACTGAATCTCGAGAATATCGCAGGTTTTCCCAGGAAGAGTATTTTTAGGATACGTTGGAGCTATCCAAAAAAAAGCAGGGCTATAATTGCCCTGCTCGTTATCATTAAATATTGTTGAGATTATTAAACCGATCCTCCAGCTTTTGCAGATAGATTTTTACGTTTTAAAGGTTTTTTTAATTGCCCGCTAAAGCGTTTTCACATATTCCGCCCAGTCGATCTCATCAACCTTAACATTATCGACCGTCAAATAATCAAGCCACTCCCCCAAAGAAGTCTCTATATCTTCAGGTTTGTCGGCTTCCCACAGACAGAACACATAGTCTGTCCGCCCGTGTGGGAGAGAATTCCATGTTTTAATGCAATTGGCGGGATTTTCGCCTGCTGCCTGTGCCTTCGCGAACTTTGGCGACAATTCGGCGAAGGCTTTGTTAACCTCATCAGGACTTTTCTTTAGAGTGTGCACAGCGATATAAAGACCCATATTATCCTCCTTTCCATTGAACGACGGATCATTCATCCCATTCTCTCCAATCCAGAAAGAGCCAGTTGCCCCATACATTGATGGGAAACCCACATTGAGAGCGCTAAAATACTCCAAAAAAGTGTTTTGGAAATAACACTCTTTTATGCCTCCAGATGACACGCATGTCACAAGGAGGCTTTCACATCGGCATCTTTAGACAACCCTTTTTCATGGATATCTCGGCAAAGTTTAAAGGTTAAAAATTCCCGATTTTTTTATGTCGTTAAGGTGCAAAATAAAAATGGCGAAACTTCTGCCCGCTGTAAGAAACTCGCTTTTAGAGGCACTCTAATATATTTATTGCATCTCGAATCATGTATGCGAGCGTCTCAGTATTTAGGCCTTCCATAAAATCTGGTGGGTGCTTGTCACCATCGACCCGATTAAGTGAGTCCTGCAGTTGAACACAGGCGGTTTCATAGTCACGAACGTTGACCAAATCGCTTGCGGCTTTCAACATATCTCTGAAAGCTTTTAAGCGGCAGCTCCTAATATGATTGGAACCTGAAAATTTAATCGTTTCGTTTTCCACAAACTCCTCGAAAGAATTTATGAGATGACTCATAAGCTCACCCGGGGGCACTTCTCCAATTACACCAACGCCCTGAACTGGTATAAATATCTCTGAATATGTTGCGTTTCTCGATATTCTCAATTCAGCAGAGTGGGCGCCAAGAGTCGAAGGTGAAAACTCGACAACTATGTCATAAGTTTTTTCACTATAAATATATATCGTAGGAGGCGGGACATCGATATGTATCTTAAATGATTCGCTTGTAGCGTTCACTATCATAATATTCCTTATTGCAATCTCAGTCAGCTTAAAATTGGTGAGGGAAAATATCACAGTCGACGATGAACCGATTGATACATCACCGAAGTCCCATTCTTTGGGGCTGCATTCGCATCTGTTGGCAGTAACTTGCATTGGAACCGAAATTGCCAAATAGATAACCAAACAACTAATTGTTTTTATAATAGTATCTATCATTTTCAGTTCCTCCTTTCATCTTTGCAAGGAGCGTGGGATCAGCGTTTTAAAAAACCAGCCAGTATCATCGATTTAGATATCAGCCACAAGAGCCCTGTTTTTAGAACCAATAATCTCATTCTAATAAAGGTGTCTGGAAGATTCCGGAGGAAATCAGAAAAGAGGCTGAGCTGTCGCAGGAGGCTATCGCTCAGAAATAAGATATGAAAATGAGGTCAGTAGCGTCTGGAGAAAAGAATTGGGTCAGTCAAATTTAAAATTAGTGAGAGATAATATGAAACTTAACAGTTATCCAATTTTTTTTTATTCGCGTTTCAATTCAATTTCAATAGGGTTAATTACTTATTTTAATGGGGATAATTCCTTGTTAGTGGGTGTATCACCTTAATCTTTATCTGGTTCATAAACCTGTGATAGAATCACGAACTGAATTTTTTAAAATTACATAATCGAACTTCGTCGAAAATTCAATCAGTCGACACGATTAAAAAAAACATTACCGATCCATAGTTCGAATCACCGACTCCCACCATTGCCAATCTCAGTTTCAAACATTATTTTGATTTTATAGGAAAAAGACACCGAGCTTTTTGGGGGTGTAATATGAAACTTCATGATTGTGGTTGTGGCGGTATTCCTCAGGTCACTTGCAAAATCGATTCAAAGAGCGAGTTCACCGTTTCGTGCCTTATTTGTGGTAGCACCACACCCGTTTTCGACAATCTCAAAGACGCTGTTATGACGTGGAATAGCTTTTACTGGGAGCTTGAACAGCTTAAGATGGAAGAGACCGTTGAATAATCGCCTGACATTATTTTAATTTTTCTTGAAGCCCGCACGTTGAAATGAACTGCCGTTGGATGAGTTTACGCCAAAAATGAGCGTTGGTGCTTTCCCAGCTTCTTAATTCATCCGCAACAGATCTCTATACTCATTCGAAAAACTCTCGACCTCCACCGGAACCAATTCCGAATCCAACCTGTCATTTTTAAAATTATCATCATTTCCCGTTTTTTCGCTTAACACCTTAACACCTCTCGGGATAACCATCCATTTTGTCAAAGCTGGCGCAATCACCTTTAATTCCACAGAAAAATTTTACGAGTCTATCAGCCCTTCTCCTGGCATAACCAATTAATTTCTTGACACAATTTCACTTAAAGGTTTATCCTGCCAGCAATTCCCGCCCATCCGGTTTCAAAATCGTACCAATCCACCGTAGGAGTTTCGAACGAATGAACAAGATTGACCTTATCCAGTCACTGAAAGATTCAAACCACCTGTCTAAATCTGAAGTTGAGACGGTCGTTAACCTGTTTTTCGATAAAATGGCCGACGCACTGGCACATGGGGAACGAGTTGAAATCCGAGGTCTATGTTCCTTTTTCGTGAAAAAATACAAGGCATACACAGGGCGAAACCCCAAAACCGGTGAAAAGGTTAAGATTGCGCCGAAAAAGCTGCCTTTTTTCAAGGTGGGCAAGGAGCTTAAGGACCGGGTGGATGGTTGAAACCAAAATACGGTATCTGCAATTGTAATGGGATGGGGATTATCTCAATAAATCTGTATGTTGAGCGAGTTTCCCCAATAGTAACGCAATTATCAAATTTCAAGGCCAATTTGACCTAAAAATTAATGGTTGGCTATACCATTAAATCAAAAAGGAGGTCGTAATATGAAAGTTAGAATATTATTGAGCGCATTGGCGGTATCGATGCTGCTGTTTAGCTCCTGCATAACGATAGTGAATGCTTGCACTGGCATCAGATTGTTAGCGAAAGATGGATCGACAGTCTATGGACGAACTATGGAGTGGGGAACTTTTGACCTTAACTCCAGAGTTGCAATTATTCCCCGTGGCTATGAATTTACCGGTCTCACCCCAGATGGTTACAACGGTAAAAAGTGGAAATCGAAATACGGAATTGTCGGCCTCGATCTGCTGAAAAAAGACCTGCTCGCTGATGGTATGAATGAAAAAGGGCTGGCAACGGGCCTTTTTTATCACCCCGGTTTTGCCAGCTATATGAAATACGATAAGAGTCAGGCAAATAATTCGATCACAGCCGTTGATATTGTCTCGTTTATTCTTTCGCAGTTTGCCACGATAGATGAGGTCAGAAGCGGTATGGAAAGTGTGAGGGTTGTGCCGGTTGTGGAAGAGACAATAGGGATTCCAGTACAGGGGCATTGGATGGTGACAGAACCCTCTGGAAAATCGATTGTTATTGAATATCTGGACAATAAGTTGCGAATCTTCGACAATCCGCTGGGCGTTATCACTAATTCTCCCAGCTACGATTGGCATATGACCAATCTGCGTAATTATGTAAATCTCTCGGCAGTTGCACTTCCAACAAAAAAAATCGAAGATCTCGATTTTGCTCCTTTGGGAGGTGGAAGCGGTATGATCGGTCTTCCGGGTGATTTCACACCCCCATCCCGCTTTGTTCGTGCCGTAGCCTGGTCCCAGACTGCCCGGCCACTTGAGAAATCGGACGAAGCGATTTATGAACTTTTCCGTATTCTTGACAACTTCAATGTACCCCTTGGGGCTGCTGAAGGATCGGATAATGAGCAGACAAATCTGAAAGGGATGCGAAGCTCTACAATCTGGACTACCGGATGGGATCTTACACAGAAGGTGCTCTATTTCCATACTCAGCATAACCGTCGTGTGCGTCAAGTTACGCTAAATAAAATTGATTTTTCCGGAAAGGAAATTGCTCACATTCCACTCGACGATAAAAAGGAGCAAGACATTAAAGACATTTCACTAAACGCAAAATAGAAAGTGGTTGGCTTTTTGATTTTCTCCAACGTATGTGAAAAATATTCGACCATCAAAAATTACAGATACTGATAAAGCTTATCTGTCGTTTTCAAAGAAGACTTGAACTGCCTTTTTGAACACCGTCACACCCCGTGCGAAGCCCCCCAAAAAAAAGCAGAGACTCAAAAGAATCTCTGCCGATTTCATCCAGATTCAGGATTAACGCTGCAGTCAGTTGAAATCAGTTCAATGGGGTATAGTATTTTGTTGCCCTTGGATTGAAGCAACTCAGTTTTATCGGAACTTGCATGTTGAAAATTTGTTTTCGTTATGTACACAACTGTTAACATAGTAGCCCAATAGCCCTATAATCAAAATTGTTTCTATCATATATCACCTCCCGACGATTTATCCCGCCACGTCGATTCCCGGATCACACCCCAGGTTGGGATCAGGTTTTTCGCATTCTTTATTAGCTTCTTTGCTATCTACGTGACCATCGTTGTCGTCGATAGTATAGTCTTGCACTTTTTCATCAGCCATTGTTCTTCTTCTCGTCTCGATTTGTATTGTTTGTTTTATTCCGTACTTATTACTAAAGTAGCTACGGAATCGGAACTGACAATAAGAGACGAAAAGCAGACTAACGATAGGTAAAACCTATTATAATTGATCAAGAGCAGGGGCTTGGCATATGCGGCGTCCGCTGGCGTTGCGTTATCAGAATCTTTCACCCGAGGGTTTGCAACTGGATCTATAATGCATCAATCATGTCTTTAAGCTTGTTTTCATGAATGAGTAGGATTGGAGCGATGCATTCTCTCGGAGCTTCCAGCTTGGCTGCGGTATCGATTACCAATGAGATCGAAATTAGGATTCGTGGACTGCGATATCCAAATAATCACTCGGAATATTCATCGCCATTTCCGATAAAGCCGCAAAAAAAAACGCAGTATCCTGCATTTTCCCTTTTCAACCTTAAAAATTTGTCCAGTCCGCATCGCAGGTCAATATTCCAGATCTAAAACGGATATCCAGTTGAAAACAGATGTGCAGATCCTGCAAGACCATACTCCGGCCCTGACAATGGGAGTTCATCCTATCATCTGTTTGCCTCAGAAATGTAATACAATAGGTCTTTGAATTCATGCAATTGTAAATATCGCTTGACAAATAAGAACAATTACTATTTAGGATAAACATGAAAAAAGAAATCGATGAGGATAGACTCAATGAATTTACGCATATCTGTCAAAGGCATCGGCTGAAAATAACCCCTCAGCGGGTGTCAATTTATCAACATCTTTTAGGATTGGGCACCCATCCCACCGCTGATGCCGTGTATCAAATCGTGAAAAAAGAACACCCGCATATTTCCTTTGACACGGTCAATCGCACGTTGCTGACCTTCACGGAAATCGGTGTTCTGGATGAGGTTGAAATTTTCAGCGGTGCAAAACGTTTCGATACAGACGTAACCCCCCATCATCACCTTCATTGCATGAGATGCGGCAAGGTGTATGACTTTCATAGTGCGATTTATGATAATCTGACCATACCTCAAGGCATTCTAAAGCAATTCCGGGTCGTAAATAAAAGAGTCGTTCTCAAAGGATTCTGTAGAACGTGCCAGAACGAAGGCCATAAAAAAAAGTAAAAACCGGCAGAAAGAAGAGGTGTATGATGGCATGCCCCATATGTGGCTGCGAGCATTTCTATGTGAAAAATCCAGATGATGAATACGAAATGTGCGAGTTTGATTTGAAGAGTGGTCAGGCTGCTTTTGCATCTGAGGAAGATGAGTCCTGGCGACCGGATCTCACAGATGCCACGGTAAGTTACTGCGATAATTGTGCATGGCACGGCAAGCTAAGCGAATTGATAAAATAAGGAGGATACTTTGTAAAAAAAGTTATAGCCGCCTACTCGAGCAGGACAGGCAAAAACGGAAGCAAGGGCAAATTATATTGCAGAAAGGATTCGTTTTTCAGGAAAATTTTCCGAATTTTTCAATGAATTCTGGGTTACTTCTATTTAAATTGCCACTGATAAGGTCATTACAGGCAATGAACTTTAAAATGGAGGTCCTACGTGATCATAAAGGTTGAATCGCTTGATAGAATATTTGAACAACATAACACCGCAAACCATTTCAGTTACCAAGGAAAATGTCATAATTGCGGATGTAACGTCGAGGTTGAAATAACAAAGACCTCTTGTGGCTACGGACTTCAAGGAGGCGTTTTGTGCGGATCAAACCCAGAGGACATTTCAGTCTGCTGCCTCGATTGTCACCAAAAAGATGTGGTACCCAATTAGGGTCATTCCTATTGAATCCTATCTAAATGATAGCCACTTATGCCAACTCTTGAATTTAATAAACAAGATAGGCGGCAAGGAGCTGAAAGGCGACAGTTTTCTTACTACATACATATCCCTGAAAGGAGATCAGGCCAGGACAGAAGGTCAGGGAAGAATCGGAGGAAATGCCGTCGAAAATAGAGAAAAAAATCAAGAGGGAAGGAGGCGCAGCGACTGACCCATTTTACAGCAATAATATAATGAATCGAAAAATCAAGTTCTCGTCATCTGGGGTCACATTTCAAAATCAGAATAGGAAATCAATATGAAAACGGATTTACAGATCATGGATAACCCAACCACTTTAAATCCTCACTGACATTTTGAAAATTATTGCGATGCCACGTTTTTTCGCTTAATACCTTAACACCTCCCAAAATTATCATCTCCTGGTCACAGACGATCCTATCAGCCCTTTTCCAGTCATAACCAATTAATTTCTTGACATAATTTCCCTTACAGGTTTATCCTTTCACAAATTTCCACCCATCCGGTTTCAAAATCGTACCAATCCACTGCAGGAGCTTCAAACGAATGAACAAAATCGACCTCATCCAGGCACTGAAAGATTCAAACAATCTGTCCAGATCTGAAGCTGAAAGGATTGTTAACCTGTTTTTCGATAAAATGGCCGACGCTCTGGCAAAAGGAGACCGGGTTGAAATCCGGGGACTTTGTTCCTAATTTGTTAAAAAATACAGGTCATAAACCGGCCGAAACCCCAAAACCGGCGAGAAGATTAAGATCAAACCGAAAAAAGCTGCCTTTTTTTAAGGCGGGTAAGGAATTGAAGGAACGGGTGGATGGGTGAGATCAGGAAAGGTTGGGTTTTATTGATCTGATAACCAGGAATATGGTATCTGTAATTGTGTGGGAGTGGGGATACTCTCAATACATCACCAGCGCTGAAAAATAATAGATATCTACAGAAAAGAAATAATATTGTTAGTGTAGACTCAGCTATCTTTGACCGACTACAGGCAATGTCGAAAGTGTACCGATCTTGTAGTATCCTGAAATTTCAGCTACGCTTGATTTTTTAGGACCGTTGGCCTACCCCCTGTGCTGTAACGAATATAGCCTGCATCCTTGAAAGCGCTGTGGTTCAAGGATAATGACGGTATTGTTTAATCTGGATATCAAAAATGCTTAACATTGATTTCAGTTTTCGGGAGCTTGAAGTTTTTTGCAAGGTTGTCGAGTTGGAAAGTTTTTCTAAGGCTGCCGAGGCAGTTTTTCTGGTACAGGCATCGGTAAGTGAAAGGATCGCTTCTCTTGAAAAAAAAGTTGGTACCCGGTTGCTTGACCGCTTAGGTAGAAAAGTGATCCCCACTGCCGCCGGTGAACTTTTTCACAAACATGCCACCCTTCTTCTGGAGATGAAAGAGACCGCCCAATTGGAGATAGAGAAATTCATGGGACTGGGACAGGGAGAGGTTTTCATGGGCGGCAGCACCATTCCCGGAGAATATATACTTCCGAATCTTCTCGGCAAATTCAACAAAAAGTACCCGCATTTATCAGTTAAACTGACGATCGCAGACAGCAGTGAAATTGAAAATCAAGTCTTGGCAGGCCAACTCGAGATCGGCATTATCGGATCAAAAAGCTCCCATAAGAATATCTTGTGCCAAAAACTCTGGAAGGATGAACTGGTTCTTGCCGTCCCTGTTCAGCACCCGTGGGCTCGGCGAAAGACAGTCTCCCTAAAGGAGCTGAAGCAAACACCATTCATACTGCGGGAAGACGGCTCTGGAACCTTGAAGATCCTGGAAACCTATCTGCGTGACTCTGGTGAAGACGGCACCAATGTGCTTAAAACCTTCGCCCGATTCGGCTCATCTACAGCTGTTAAAGAAGGTATCAAAGCGGGCATTGGCGTATCTATCCTCTCATCAAGAGCCATTGACACGGAGCTGAAAGCCGGCCTTCTCAAAGCCCTGAAGGTCAAGGGGCTTTTGATGTCTCGAGACTTTTTCCTTATCCGGAATAAGCGGCGGATCGCCTCCCCATCATGCCAGGCCATGCTTGATTTACTCCTGACTGCCGCAGGGGAACAGGTGTTTTAAATTAAATCATGAATGACGGCAATGATTTCACTCGACTCGAATGATTCTAAAAACTGTCCAATCACCATTTTGCAGCTCGTCTAATCCCTTCATCATCAAGCTCCCCTATACATGGTAACCGGTAGCATCTCGACCTATCGGAAAAACCTTAGTATCGTTTGAATTCTATCGGTATTTCCTGTTGGACATATCGGAGTCTATGATTGTATCTTGACCACGCCGTAAATAACAATGGCAGATCAAATCTTTCTAAAGTGAACAGTATAAATGAACTTGCCTCAATTTTAAAACATAGGAATTTAATGGAAAATGCAGGCTATGTCCGGTTGGATCTATAAACTGACCCGTTGGATTTTGGGGGGTGTATTCATTTACGCCGGCAGCACCAAATTAATGGAGCCCAGAATTTTTACCGTCCTTATAGAGGCTTATGGGTTCGTCCCCGAGGGGCTGCTCATACCGGTGGCGATTGGATTGCCGCTTCTGGAGGTGATTGCCGGGTTCGGACTTCTGTTCGATATCCGAGGGAGCTTGGCGGTGATTACCGGCTTGCTGGTGCTTTTTATGGTGGTACTTGGTTATGGTATTTGGATGGGGCTGGATGTGGACTGCGGCTGCTTCGGCCCTGAAGATCCGGAAGCCGAGGCGTTTCATGGTCTGAGACTGTCCCTCTTTCGGGATATGGTCATGATAGCCGGAGTTATTTTTATATATGGGTGGCGCCGGTATCGAGCCATACGGCCGACAGGCGTCATGGTTATTGTGAATCAACTATTCTGTAAAAGGAGAAAAGAGGATGCGTACGTATAAATCTGTGCTGAAACTGTTTCTGGTTGTAATACTGGTGGCCGGCATGACATCTAATGCCGGGGCCTTTCTTGACAATAAGTTTGAAAAGGAAATGGAAAAGGAAACCGGGGCGGTCAAACTGGTCCGTGAAGTTCAGCGCGGCGGCTATGATGTGGTTGCCACCGAAGAGCTCAAAAAATGGATCGACTCCGGAAAAGATATGCTGATCGTGGATACCATGCCCTACGAGGACAGCTTCAAAAAGCAGCATGTGCCAGGGGCTGTTCAATTTCTGTTTCCCATACCGGACATGAAGGTATGGGACGCCAAGGAAACCGACGGCAAGACCGTGGAAGATTTCAAAAGATTGCTGGGCGACAATAAAGACAAGCCGATCATAATCTACTGCGGCTTCGTCAAGTGCACCCGCAGCCATAACGGTGCCGCCTGGGCCGTTAAGCTCGGTTACAACAACGTCTTTCGCTATCCTGGCGGGATCTTTGCCTGGAAAGGGGCGGATTTTCCCATTGAAAAGGTGGATTAAGTAATCGGGTGGGTTCTGATGTCAAAGTGGTGCAACTATCACGATCCCCAGGCTGAAGCGTTAATTGCTCAGGCTAAAAAGCGCGCAGGAAATCTGTACCAAACCCGGCAGCTGCTGTGCACCGAGGCGGTTGTAGTAACCTTGAACAGTGCGCTTAACGGCGGCCTGAGTGACGCTCAGGCCGTTGCTATTGCGGCGCCGTTCAGCATAGCGCTGGGAGATAGTGGTTGTATATGCGGCGCTTTGAGTGGAGCCGTCTTGGCGTGCGGCCTGTTTGTAGGAAACGATCAACCTTACCATCGCCGCCAACACACACGCAAAAGCGCCCGGCAACTACATGATACATTTAAAGCCACCAATGGCTCAACCTGCTGTAGAGTGCTCTCTCGAAGTGTCCTCCATGATCGACAGGCCCACTTTCAAAAGTGTGCGAATTTGACGGCAAGTGCGGCAGAAATGGCCGCGAGGTTAATTCTATATCAAAGACCTGAGCTTATCAAATGCACTGAAGATGGATTTCTCTATAAAATGGATACCAAAATCGGTTCCATGATGACGCGGCTGTTTCGGATTGTTTGCCTTAAAATTTAAAAAACTTCACCTCATGTTTGAAATTTATACAACCTGTAACAGATTTAAATATCTCAAGGAGACAAACCAATTAAATACGGTACACGCAACCGAATCAAAACTAAAGTGAAGAGTGTCAAAAACGTCGGTCTAATGTCGCTTGTAAAATTCGATGTCACCACGTAATCAGTCGAGCACTTCAACCTTGCACTGGGAGACGATCTTGAATTGGTGATTAAGGCAATCCACGTGCTGCCGGTAATAGAATACACGGACCCATCGCTTCCTGCTAACGGCATCCTTAAAACTGGTATCCGCTTATAAATAATGGATCTACTGCCGATTAGCCAATCCTAAAAATAAGGTATCCGATCCTTGCGATTAAGGACTATGAAGGTTTACAATTAGGTGGACTAAAAATCAGAAGAGCCGACCACTATATCTGGTGGTTGGCAATTTTTGATGATTTGTTGGTTTTCATTCGGATATCACAGGAAAAAACTGATGGCGATTTTCGCCGATGCCTCCAACATATCGGCAGACTAAAACCTCAGAAATAACTTGTGATATCCGATTTTTCTGAGCATTGGCGTTCAACCATTTTATCCGAAACTGGAATATTCTCAGGACGGAAATTTCAAGGATACCTATTCAATTCCAGACTTGAGTCATTTGAAAATTTGGTGCATGAGTCTGCAAGTATGTTTGAATCTACCAGCAATTACGCAACTGGGATACTAAAGAGACCATATAAGCAATGTAATGGCTAAAAACTGTTGAGGATAAGCATTGGAAAATTATCAACTTTTAATAGACCTTCACAAAAGTGCAAAACGGCAAGGTCCAGGCGGGGATACAGAGTCAGAAAAAGCTCTCGACTTGGGGATGGTGGACCGATCTGCGTCGTTAAAGATTGCCGATATCGGTTGCGGCACAGGATCCTCTACTCTATTACTTGCTCGTCTATTGGAAGCTCAGATTACGGCAGTGGACTTCCTTCAAGATTTTCTTGAAGTACTTGAAGGCAGGGCCGAAAACATGGGGCTTTCTGAAAAAATAACGACCAATTGCTGTTCAATGGAGAATCTGCCGTTTCAAGATGAAGAATATGATGTCATCTGGTCTGAAGGTGCAATATACAATATTGGCTTTGAAAGAGGGGTAATAGACTGGAATCGTTTTTTGAAAGGGGGCGGGCTACTGGTAGTTTCGGAGATTACTTGGATTACAGCCGCACGTCCGCCGGCACTCCAGAAATATTGGGAGGGTGAATATCCCGAAATCGATGTGGCTTCTTCAAAAATTAGCATGCTGGAAAAGAACGGCTATTCTCCGATTGGCTATTTTGTTTTACCAGAGCATTGTTGGCTGGATAATTATTATCGGCCTTTGCAGAGCAGCTTTAAAGCTTTCATTAAACGGAACGGCAATAGTGAAGAAGCACACGCAATCGTGGAGGCGGAAAATCGTGAAATTGAACTGTATGAGAAATATAAAGCTCACTACAGCTATGGGGTATATGTCGCCAGAAAGTTGGATTAGCAAAAACCTTAAAAGCCGCTTCAATTCAGACTGTCAATTCCGCTACGTTCATTTTTTGGCTGATTATGCCGACCGCTGAACACAATGATTATTATCCTATTCATGAAATCTGAGAATCCTGGTCAAATAAACCATACCAGCACTAAGCACAAGTAAGACAAAAAGATGAGGCTGTTGACAGATTTATGTCAGTTCGAGGGATAACCCCGACTATTCACCAGGAAATGACCCAATCCAACATCATAATATTCGCAGCAACTCGAATCCAAACGCTCAAAAACGCAGGAAACTGCGTTTTTTCTTTCAACGCAAAAAATTTGTCCAGTCCGGATCGCAGGTCAATATTCTAAATCGAAAACGGATATCAGGATGAAAACGGATCTGCAGTGTCTGGTTAATCGACCATCTCAAAAAAATACATGTCCACCCACCATCTCACCAGCAGTTGTCAAGACAACCATAATACAAAAAGCAGCAACCACCCGTGTGTGACCTTCCTTGACCAATTTTTTATTTTTTATGATGATTGCTTTAAAATCTAAACCATCTCCTTCTCCTCAGACGAAGGTTGCCAGCAACCTTTTTTATTTGAACCCATTTACACTTGCTTTTATTCTCATCCAAAACAACTAATAAAAAAATAAAAAAAAATGGTCCCCCAGGCGAAGCGTCCCGCCAGGGATGCTTTGACGACCTTATATTATCATATAATATCATGCGATCTTAAAAATTTTCCGGATCCAATTCTGATGGTCCCGTAAAAAGTCAGAACCGATTGAGGCGAAATTATGAGCATATGCTCTAAATGGGCCTCGGGTAGGTTAGGATAAATTTCCAGCGCTCGCTGGTCGGTAAAAGATGCTCTTTGACAAAA
>Ga0272441_10008164_pt1 | contig 16702 bp, 7 predicted proteins | sample SSMProp6N_FD_193582 | JGI IMG/M metagenome (GOLD analysis project Ga0272441, IMG submission 193582) | Marine sediment archaeal communities from Little Sippewissett salt marsh, Falmouth, MA, United States - SSM-Prop-6N | ecosystem: Environmental > Aquatic > Marine > Wetlands > Sediment ...
TCATTTTCGTACCCGACGCCGCCGGGGGCGCCGGCGCACCCTAACCAGGAGCTGTCATCGTAATTCGCCGAGTTTCTCCAACTGTCGCCGAGCGGGCGGACCGGGACGAGGACGCGTTTATCCGCGTTCTCGACGACGAGGATGTTTCCTGTGTTCGTTCCTTGATTGGGCGTTCCCATGAAGTAGGGATCCGATCCGTCGAGCGCATAATACATACTGTTGAACCGGCCGTAACCTTTAATGGTCAATGCGTCACCGGGTGAAACGTGACCGCCGTGCCGGTCAGCGTTGTTGATGTTGAATATCGGGCCTTCGAAGGTAAAGACGCCTTCCCGCGCGCAGGCATCCAGGAAGATATCGAGGCGGTTCGGCACCCAGGTATTCAGGACGTACATGTCCATATTGGAGATGACTCCCAGCATGTCGTCACGAAGTTCCAGGAATCGCTCTCGAATATTCGGTTCGGTCAACGCGCCGTTATTGAAAAAGTGTTTTTGGACGCGGTCTGCAAAGAGTTGTCTGAACGTGGTATTCTGTTTCAAAGCGCGGTAGAGATACCCGTTTGCATTGTTTTGACTGTTGAGCCTGTCGAAGTAAACGGTGTTCAGGCGATCTGAGTACATGCCGCCTTCCGCATCCCAGATGAAGAATCGCCATTTTCCTTCTTCCGACCGCTCGCTTGCCGCAGCCCAGTTGTTCTGGGGCCAATCCCAATTCCCGGACCAGAGCTGAAGAATGAGATAGTCGGCGAAAGCCGGAATGTCGAGGCGTTTGCCCATTTCGTAGTAATGCACGCTGTCGGACAAGTCGTTGCTGCGTGCGTAGTTGATCATCTCATCCCATGACGTGGTGTCGCCGTCCCGGATGCCGTTCATGGTCATCACGTCCCACTCTTTGTCGCTCTTGAACCATTCCTGGCAGAAGGAGTCCTTGATATGTTCACAGGGATTGTAATAGCCCTTATATTCACCGTTGATCAAGAGGTTGGCATAAGCTCCTCCGCTATCGACGTGCCCCATATCCTTATGCAGACGCCGGAGCAGCTCATCCTTAATAAAGGGGTTGACTCTATCGTTATGCCCCCCGCGAAGGACGATAGCTTTGAATCGCTCGACGTCAAACGGAAAGAGCGGGTATTCCAGCCGGCTCGGACCGTAGTCACCGCGGAAATAAAGTCGAAAGGCGAATTTTGAATTGCCGGACCAATAGCCGTTGCTTCGGTGATACCTCGGACGCATATAATTGCTTCCATGAACACGGATTCCGCAGTTTTCCTGAAAAGCAGAATTGTCCGAGGGGAAGAGCCACTCACACGAGACGGGGCGCTCATACTCTATACCGCGCTGCATCGGATTATTATAACTGCCCGGACCGTCGGACACCCACGTTCCATCACCACTGTACGTTCCCCCAACGATGGCCATGATGCCGTCCGGCTCGTAAAAGACTTGTCTCTCGTCGCCGACGAGGCTAATCAACGGCAGTGATTTTAATTCCTCGCTGGCGTTTACCAGATACGTATGGGTCACGATGGTTGACGGTTTGAATCCCGGCTTGAGCGCTCTGGCCCGCAGACATACGGTTCGTGCGATGCGAACGGGGCCCGTATAGGTTAAGCCCGCTGGGAACCGCCCACCCGATTCGAAGGGTTTGGAGCCGTCAAGGGTGTAATAAATCGTGGCCCCCTCGGTTTCCGTCGCGAGAGTAACGGAGAGCGGTCTGTCGTAGAAACCGCGTTCGTGGCTGAATTTCGGGGCCTCCGCTTCTCCCAGATAGGCACCGTCATTGTGCGCCCCCGGCGTTGGGATGGAAAGGAACCGCCATATGTCACTCGCATCGGGATAGCAGCCGTAGGAAATATCAGGGGTTTGTCCGGGATATGTAACGCAGTGAATCAGCGTTTCTCCATCGCTGTCAAAGAGGGCGATCTCTTCACCATCGGCATCGAGCTTAAAACCCGCGTGCAGACCGGCATCGGCCGTATCGCCATCGGCCCATATTAAGAGATAACCTCCCGGGGCTATCAGCGTTGTTCCCCGGGTGATCCTGGGGATACGCCATTTCGCAGGCTGATTCAGATTATCTGTCAGGTACATGTCCGCTATGTCGAGGGATTCCGTCCCCGCATTGTAAAGCTCGATCCAGTCGTCATATTGGCCTTGTGGGTCCCTTATAACGCTGGTGTTGGATGCCATGAATTCATTGATAACCAGAGGAATGCCTGTTTCCGGCCAGGGATCGGCGCCAAGACACGTAGTCGCAATAAGGACAATCAAGGCGGTCTGAATATGTCGGAGCAGTTTCAAATCCCTTCCTCACGAATGGTTTGAACCGATAGTTATCATTGTGCCGTTCAATCCAGTCGCCCCCCTTGGGAGGCGTCATCGTACGGCCCCGGATTCGACATTCCCACAGGTCCGGGACGTCATTCATTATAGCATATTAATGGACATTAAAGCAATATGTTTCTGGGATGCAGTAAAGCACAACGTCCGTTCCCCCGGCTCGTTTCAGTGTGAAAGGGCGTACATGATGATATTGATCCCCATTTGAATCGCTTTGTTGTAGTTTGCCCGGCCGAATGTGAAGCCGTGACTGTCGCACCATCCGCAGTGAATATCGGTGGAGCTTAAAAAAACAGCGAGCCGGTCGCCGATAAAAAGGCCTCTGGCGCCGTGATTCTGGCCTTGCATGACGGGTAGGATGTTTCTTTGAGGTCGTCTCCGTCCTCGGGTCGTCCAGGGAAAGGCCGGCATTTGTTGCTGTATATATTGCATGTGCGGCAGGCCCGAGCCGCCGAGATCGTACACGTTATGAAAGACCTCATGCTCACGAGGGATTCGTTTGACGGCGCCGCGTCCGAAGACGTCCTCCAACAGGGCGTAGGCGCTTTGATAGAAGAAATCGCCGCCCGTATCGACCACACAATCATCCATCAATAGAAATCCCCCGTGGAGGATATATTCCTTGAGAATCTCCTTCTGGTGGTCTTCAAACGTGAAGTGATTCTCACCCGTCATAAAGAGAAAGGGGTACTTATTGACTTCATCCGCCTCGTCGAAGGCGACCACGGCGTTAAGCTGGCCCTCCGCCGCCCACTGCGGGTCCCAATCCCGGACTCCCTTGATCGGTTTGACGCGACAACGGATGACGGCGCTAAGCTCTCTCAGCAAGTTCGCATCCCCGCCCGGTCGGACGTTCCAGCGGTCCACTTCTTTTCTCTGGTGGGCATATTTGACTCGGGGCATTACGAAATCATAGTGATCGAGATCATCCGGCCCCTCATTGATGTCCATCCCTGTTGCTGTCTTCCCGATAGCGGCGGTGGCAACGGTCGCACCGAGCGCCTTACCACATGCCGTTTTCAAAAATTGCCTTCGATCCATCTGTTCTCTTTCAGATTTCATTGCTGAATCGTCTCCGGGTTATTTTGGCGACAAAGAACACTTCGAGGCCGCGGGGCCGTCCGTGTGGTCCTCTCGATATCGCCACGGTTGCCGGCTTGCTACACCGTCTGCATTATCTTCCAGTATCGGCGTTTCCGTTTGGAGCAGGTTCTGTTGTCGGTACGAATCATCCAATTGTCGTGCCGCAACGGTGAATGCTTCCAGGACCGAGATTTTACCGTCACCATCTGTGTCACTTTGAAGATCGGTTAGAGCGGGGACGAAGAATTTGCTGAATTGTGTGCTGTAATGCTCTTCGTGCGTACAGGCGCCAATGATAATTCGATCTTTGCCCGCCAGTGCTTTGACAGCCGCTCCTGCGCCGGGGCAATCCAAAACGATGAGCATTGAAGAGGCCCGAATTCCATTGAGCCGTCTCGCCAGTTGCTCGTGTGTCATGTCCTTGCCCGGCAGATTCAAACGTAATGTCTCGGTCACAACGTTGGCTTGACCGACATAATAGAAGATAAATCGATCCGACGGACGAATCTTGTTTGCGAATAAATTCATCTGTTTTTCCAGGTTTTCCGCCGTCGATATTTTTGAACCTTTTTGAATGGGTGAATCATAGCTTACCAGGATACTTAATTGATCCGGTTGGATTCTCACGTCATTGAGGAGAAAAGTGCGAAGGTTCATTACCGCATTATCTTTAGCCTGTTGCTCTTTTGCATCCTTGTTTATGCCGCTGACAATCATCGCATAGGTTTTTCTGCTTTGCGTTGGTTGGGTGCTCGAAGCGCCTATTGCCACCGCTTCGATCAGAAGACCGGCGAAAATGACAAACGCACACTTTTTCGTTGGAGTTGTCGTTTCTTTCATACAAGACCTATCGCTCGCCTAAGAAACCAGTTCGTACTCAGCAACACACACAGGGCAATGAGCAGTGACCAACCGGGCCAAATGCTCGTCATCCGGCGGGAACGGCCGATCTGTCTCCGGGCCTCAAATACATCTGTGATGTTTTCATCAATCGTGTCTGAATGGTAATATTTGCCATTGAGCTTCTTTGCCAATGCTTGGAGAAATTCCTCGTCAAGCTCGATGTGACTCATCTCGTTTTTAACCGGGGGCAGATTGATCGCGATGGTTTTTTCGCCCAGAAACGCGCCATTCATCTCGGCCTGAGCTGTTGCTATGATGGCCTGATCCCGAATATCCTCAATTTGCACCGCGTAATACCCTCGTTTTACCTGGGCCATGCTCAAGACCGTATCTCCGACGCTGAGCAGAACATTAGCGCCGGCGACGGGTTTGAACGATTCATCGCAGACGTACGCCTCGAACTTAACTGTGTCAACCTGATCGGCAGCTCGCTCCGCGAACAATTCTATTGCAGTTTCCCGATGCGTAATCCTGCCCAGGCGAGCCGTCAATCCGGCCATCAACTCGTAGAGCAGCCCGCCCTCGCGCTCTTCGTGATATAACGAAAAGAGCTTTGACATATTCACAAGGCTCACTCTGCCGCGACCGACCCTGTGTATGGCGACGATGGGCGTCTCTTTTATGGTAGCCATCGTCGTGGAAGCCGGTTTGGAGTGGATGACATGGTAATAGGGCAAGACCGACCCGTCGAAATCTTCCAGTGTTTCGGGATTTAGAAATTTGTCGTCGATCGCCTCGAGGGTTAATTCGATTTGTCCCGGCTCGCCGGAAAAGACGGTGGATTCATCGGAATCGAGGATCATGGGTAGTAGTGTTTTTATTTTTTTATTCATCCAGCCGGCGGGGCCGTAGTCGCCTCGGCCCGGCAGCAGAATCAGTCCGCCGCCTCGATCCACGACGAAATGATAGAGACTGTCCACCTGGGCGTTTGTCATGCCGTCCAGATCGCACGGGCCCAGGATGACAACATCGTATTTGTTGAATCCCTGGCGGTCGTCGGGCAGCTTGGCGTAGCCGCACATCTCAGACACTCTTTCGGCTAATATGGGTGTTCGGATGGCATCGAGGCCCAAGTCCAGGTCGATCTTGTTATCGCGGGCCAGGGCCTGCCTGATCTTGCCGATATCGAAACTGACGACCTGTGAGTAGAAGAGGACGCGAAGTTGGGTCTCATCAATGACCTCGATCATTGTCGTGCGAATATTGTTGGCCATGTTTACTTCCCGCTCGACGGCCTTGGCACGGGCCGAGAGCGTGTGGTTTCCAAGAGTGTCGGCGCCTATGTCGAATTCGACAAAGGCCAAAGCACACTCAGAGTTGTGGATAAACGCCCCGGCCGCAACGTCTCTCGAATCCACCACGTTATCGTCTTCCAACAGCTCGACGGTCACGGGCTGATTCCGGAATTCCCTGGCGGTGAGGGTTACCTTGACCTTGCCGACGCTATCGATGACCATTCGCGACGGAGCATCAATCGATTCGATGGCGATGTCGGGCTGTCGGGCCCTCGATCCGACGCCAACGACAAGGATTTGAAAATCGTTATTGTCGGGCGGCAGGTAGGTGTCGATGTTTTTGTTGTCGGCTTGACCATCTGTAAAAATGACCGCGCCGATGACGTTGTTTGTTTTGTGGAGAGGGCGTCTCACCTCTGTATCGGCAGGACCGGTCTCATTCGTGGTGTCGTACTGCCCCAGCGTCGTGAGTACGCTGAGCAGATTCGATTGCGAGCCCCAGCGTTTGAGAAAATCCGATGAGCCGCTATGGTAGGTTTGGTCGTCGAATCCGAACATTTTATACTCGGGACCCTCCGAGTCGAAGGGGCGGAATTTTTTGTCGAATAAATCCAGTGCTTTGTCCAGCCGGTTTGTTTGTCCCTCTTCAGTCACCGACATACTCTCGCTGGTATCAAAGAGGGCCAATACCGCGTTTTTGGCTAATGTCTCGTTCTCTTCCGATCGTGACGGATCCCAAAGGATAAATAGCATGACGGCGACGGGAATGAATTGCAGAAGCATGAGCGGCAGCCTGTAGGCTTGCAGTTGGGCCTTTCGCAACTCGCCGCTATGGTAGATCACGAGCGTCAAGCCGGCCGAAATGACCAACAGCAACGCTGCAATGAGATGTCCGGGATAGTTTGCGAAAATCATTTTTGTGCGGGGTCCGCCTCGAATTTAGCGGTGTTTTCAAAGAAATCGTTTTCCTGCCCGTAAAACGTCACATCGGACGACTCGTCCTCGACTACCTGTTGTCGACGTTTCTTGGCGTTCAGGGCGATGGACCAGAATTGTCGGGCCATCTGCCGGGCCGCTTCCGCCGGATCTATATTCGGGTTCCTCGTGAGAACGGGGGTGGAACTCGATTGGTTCCTTCGGCCCCGGCCGACCTGAGCCCATTGCGGTTCCGACATCGTCTCAAGCAGGCGCTTGGCCGCTTCGAGCCGGGCCAGCATGTCTTCACGTTCGGCCTCCGTGACCGATTCGTCGAACGCATCCGCGTCAGCCCCAAGCTGTTCGGCCATCTCCCGGGCCTCGTCGGCCATCCGCTGATCGTCGTTCCAGGTTAGCTCATTCTTAATGGCCTTTTGAGCCAGGTCCATCTGGTCTTTGGCGGTCTCCATGGATTCAAGGGCCTCACTCGATTGTTTCGAGTCCATCGCCGACCGGTAGCGGCTCTCGGCGAGTTTGTTCTGAAAATCGTCCATCTTCTCAAGGGCCTCGTCCAGGTGCTCCTGGGCCTGGGCTCGGTCTTCGTTATTGCTTTGAGATGCTTGAGGTAACTGTTGCAAATCCCGCTTCACTTGTGAAACCTGTTCTTGCAGCGCCCTTTGTTTGGCCTGGAGCATTCTCAGCCTGAGATCGGTATTGGCCATACTTCGACCGCTCGGAGCATTTTTGTCTTCTTCTTGAGTTGGTCTTTCCGATTGACCTTGGCCTTGAGTGCCATTATGATCTTCTTGTGTAGGGTGTGCAACTTGTTGCACACGTGAGGATTCTGAAGGATGTTGTCCTTGCGATCCGCTTTTGCCTTCAGCCTCACTCTGATTGTTACTTTCTTTGTGTGAAGGTTGTCCCGCCTCTTGACCACGGCTTGCCTGGTTTTCGGAATTATTCTGTTTTGTATCTGCTCCGGGACTTCCTGGTACTTCCTGGCTTTCGGGGGAAGTTTGACCTTTCGAGCCACTCTTGCCCTGGGCGTCATTCTTGTTATCTTTGCTTATTTCGTTTGGTGAAGCTTGTTCACGTTGTTGGTTTACAGTCTGGCTTTGCTGATTTTCTGTATCAAGATTTTTCGAGCCTTTTTGGTTTTCCGGTGACGTTTGCCCTTGTGATCCACTTTGACTTCCGGTCGCAGTCTGGCTGTCGCTATGTTCTTCAGAAGATTTCTGTCCCTGTTGACCGGGTTTTGCCTGATCTTGCCGGTCTTCAGGTGATTTGTTTTGGTCCTTTTCGCCGGCTGCCGTATCGGATGCTTCCTGGCTGATGGCTTTTTGAGCGGAATGTTCATCCTCGGTTTGCTGGTGGAGAAACTTCTTGAACGTCCTCTTCAAAACCTCTTGTTCTTTCGTCAGCGTATCCAGTTTGTTCTGTATTTGTTGCAGCTCGCTCTCGATACGTTCCGCCTCCATCGGTTCGTATTGGGGCGGTTTCTCCTGCATTTTGACACTGTCGGGCTTTTCCGGTTGGGGGCCTTGACCGCTCGGAGGCGGGGGCAGTTCCAATTCCAGTTCGAGGATGAATTTTCGTAAGATGCGATACGCATTTTTCTCCGGCCCCAGGGCCGAGGCCGCATCGTATCCGGCTAAATGCCGGCTCGCCTGTTTGTAGTATTGGATAACCGTGTTGAACACGGCTTTATGGGGCTCTTTCCAGCCGTAATCCGAATCCTCGCGAATCAAAGCCAGTTGCTCGGCACAGTACTGGACGTCGTTGTCTATGGATTCCAGGGTGGATCGGTCCGGGTCCGTCACATTCGGCTTCTCTGCGATAGCCCATGTTTTTTTCACGATAGCTCGCGTATATTCGAGAATATTGAGAAGTCCTTCGGGAGGCGGCATGCCGTTGGGGGACGGTTTACCGTTTTGTTTGGGACGCCAATTCTGTCGATAGGGCCTGATCTCAATGAAATAGAGCTCGCTGCTTGAGGTCCGGCTCTCTAACGTCGAGCCGGTATCGATATCGGTTGCGCTGGCGTAAAACAAAACACTATCGCCGACTCTCAAATTGTACTGTTCCAATTCGATTGTATGGGTGAACGTCTTACTGCGAATTCCCTCTTCAATCGGGATGGATAGTCTGGTCGGAGTCCGGCCGGGGATTTCCTGGCACAGTGCTACGGCATTCAAGCCGAAATCGTCCGTTATCTCAAAGGTTACAGGCACGCTGGCTACATCGGTCGCCAGGTAATCACCGTCGGGAGAGAGTAATTTGAATGTCGGAGGCGCGTCGGTCTTAACGATAACGTCCAGCCCGGGTATATCGTTGTTCGGAAGTCCCTGCTTGTTGACGAGATCGAAGTGAATCGAACCATTCTTGTCCGCCGTAAAGTGATAGGTGAACTGATCGGTTCCATCCAGGCTTTGGGCCATCGGCTTGCCGTCCATATCCGTCGCGACGACTTTTTTGAGCTTATCCGTTGCTTGTACTTGCAAGGAGACTTGACTGCCGGGAATGACCTGAAGCGTATTGTTCTCTATATGCTCGGTATAAGGTTTGGCATAGTGCTTCTTGGTCGGTTTTCTCGGCGGTGTGACTTGGGCAATCATATGCTCTATATCGGGCGCCGGTGAGATGTTCAGGTTATGCCAGGGTGTTGAATTAGATCCGGCTTCAAACCGATATTTATATTGCCCCGATTTTGAAAAGAATCTGGACGCTTCCATTCGTGCCGTTTGTCCATTTTTGTTAGCCGGTTTAACTTCCGCCGGCATGTATTCGCCTTGCTGTTCCTCGACGGTTTCCTCGCTTTCCGGTTCCAAACTCACCACGACGAGCTTGGCTGATTCCGGAACACGCCCTTCGATTTCGGCGGCGAAATTCACCTCAGAATCCGGTTCGGCGACGAGGTCTTTCGTTATAGGCTCCAGGCGAGTCGGCGAGAGTGCCTTAACGGAAGCGGTCGGGCGTATGAGCCGTGCGAAGTACGAGGCGAAGTAAACATAGTTGTCTTTGACATAGAACCCGGTGACAACAAGACCAAGTGTGATTATGGCGCCGAGAGCATAGCCTTGCCATTTCTGCACGGCCGCGTCGAATCGGTATTCGGCGCTGTCTTTTTCGACCTGTAAGACAAGCTGCTCGGCCAATACGCTGGAATAGGGGTAGTCTTGTTTGTTCTCGTAATATTCGATGGCTGTAACAAGCTGCTGGTTGAAGCTTTGTTTATTCTCGATGTAATTGGCAGCGGCGCTGCAGGAGATGTGATGAATTAACCGTTTCGTTAATTGATGCAGTATGAGTACAAGGCCGATGATAAGCAGAATCAACGCCGTAATTCTGCCCGTTTGGCCGAAATTCAATCGATGATCGAGCCAGGCGTAAACGCCGATATAGACCGAGACAAAAACCAGGCACAACGCCGCCACCCTCAGAACGGCCAGGGCGACGAGCCATCGCCTGACTTTCTTGACCCTGACAACAAGGGCATCGAGTTTGCGTTGGGCTGTTTCAGCCATATCTGAGCCTTTTCTATCGCCTCATTCTGTTTGCAACAGCCGGTTCGATCAAGAGTAACAGGATGATCGCCCAGGCGAGGACCTTCCATATGGGCCTTGGTTTTTTGTCGCCGAGGACGTCGGCTGAGGAAACGTCTCGTTCAACATTTGCCGGGAATACCCTTTTCATAATGTTATCCAATTCCGCCACGTCCGGCTGAGTCATATCCGTTTCTCCCGGCGGTAAATTGATACCTGCGTAGAGCGTCGGCTTACCTAACGTCTTAACCCATCCGATACCGGCCGGATCGGGTATAAGCAGGGACATGTCGGCTGCGGCGGCCCGGCGTTTTTTGCCGTCACACGTCTCGACCCAAAATTCTTGCTTTGCGGTGTCGGGAAGAGGCAGAATTACTCGTTCGTCCCGCACGAAACAATGCTCGTCGATCTGGTTATCTTGACCCAACAGATACTGGCAAAAGGCCACCGAGGCATTGGATTTGGTGAACGTTCCGAGCGAATCATCGGCACTCGTATTGACAAAGATAGACCTACCTTTGCCGAGAGGTTTCAGGTAAACGAAGCCGGAACCGTTTTGTAATTGCCACAAACACCGGCTGTTCGCATGCGGTTCGCATTCCAGGTAGCCTTTGAGAAGGATCTTGTCGATTCTGTAATTGGATAGAGACTTGGCCGCGGTATGATCCACACCGGAAATATGATGATCACACGGTTTCGGTTGTATATATGTTCGGCCACGGACGCATTTTCCCGGTAGGGCGGCCAGAACACCCTGCTGCCACAATTGCTTTATCGCCCCGGATGCGATGAATTCCGTCGTAAAACATATCAGCTTGCCGCCGGCGTTGATGAAATCCTTCAAATCAGGGGCTACGTAACCCAGACGATCCGTTATCGTCGAGCACACTGTCACATCAGCCCACTTCAGGTCGGACGCACTGACCTTGTCGAAGGAAATCTGTCTGATCCTTAACGCATTGTATGTACTCATTCGTGATAAGGTGTCCATCGCGGTTTTGAGCAGGAATAGTTCATGTTCGCTTTCACCGACCAGGAGGACATTGACATCATTTTGCCCGGGAATAGAGACGGCGAGGTAAAACGTATCATCCGCCTGAAGACCGTCTCCCTCAGAAAGACTCAATTCCACGGGCCAGAAAGACGTTTCCGGCCCGGCGTCGCCGATGTCCATTTGCACCGGGTAGATTTCTCGTTGATTGGGTAAGAGACGGATGTTGACTGGGGGGGATTCATGCGATCCGGCTTGCGCCGTCAAACGCCGTTCTTGTGGGATGGCCCCATAATTCACGACGGCGACGCTGATCGTTAACTTCCCTTCCGCCATGCTAACGACGTGAGCTTCAACGATGGCTGCATTGTTTACAGGTTTTGAAGAGAGCATGGGCTTATAGTCAATTTCATCCATCCCGGCGGGATCCGCGATCCGTACGAACTGGTGCAGTGTGATAGGTGTAAAATCACTAAGTACGAAAACCGACATCGTATCGTCCGGGTGTTTCACACGGTTGGCTCGACGGAGACCGGAGAGAAAATCTGCGATAGTCGCGCTGGTTGATTCGACGTCCAAGGCGTTGATCTCGGCCAACGCCTGATCTTGACTCAGCTCTTCTTGCCAATTTCCCGATGCCAGGGCGCAGATATTGAACAGGCTGTCCGGCTCTGCCACGCGAACGTAATCAACGGCCGAGTCTTTAAGCTTATCAAAAAGGGATGTATCTCCATCTGAATAAGCCATGGACATCGAATTATCGAGTCCCAGGCTGTATAGGTGTTTGGCTTGTTTCGGTTTGGACCTCAGGTGCAGGATCGGCCGGGCGAAGAGCAGGGCGATTAAGATAATAATGGCACAACGAAGCAAAAGAATCAGTAGGTCGCGAAGTTTTCGCCGGGATTGGCTTTGGACCTGGCCTGATTGCAGAAAACGAAGCATTGTAAAAGGCAATCGTTTGAATCGCGGTTTAGCCAGCAGGTGCGCGATCAGCGGCCCGGCCACCGCAAGTCCCCCAAGCAAAAATATCCATTCAATAAAACTCACATCAATCTCTTTCGTTTGGCCAAATAAGCCACCAAGGCTCTATCGAGCGGTTGGGACGTATCGAGCAGACAATAATCGATGCCGGTATTGCCGGTCGTCTTTTCGATTTCGTCCAGGAATTCGGCCACACGCCGGCGATAGCCTTCGCGCAGGGATCGCGGGAAGGTGCGCATTTTCTGCTTCGATTCCAGGTCCTCGAACTGGATCAGTCCTTCATAATCAAGGTTCAACTCCTGATGGTCCATCGTCTGAAAAACGATCACGTCGTGTTTCAGAAATTTCAAGTGCGCCAGACCCTTAAAAATGTCGTCTCTATCGTCGAGCAGATCGGAGATCAGAATCACGATGCCTCGCCGTTTGGTCGTTTCGGCGAAAGTGTGCAAAACGCCGGCGAGGTTAGTCTGTCCGGCGGGCTTATTGTGTTGCAGGGTCTTGAGAATCATATTGAGATGCGTGCGTTTCGAGTGGGGCGGGATGTACTTTGTGACGGTCTCGGCAAAAAGCGTTAACGCGGTGCTGTCGCTTTGGCTGAGCATAAGATAGCTCAAAGCCGCTGCGAGAAAAGATGCGTAATCCATCTTGCTGATCTTGCCGTCGCCGGCAAAGGACATACTTTTGCTGCTGTCCAGGAGGATATAGGCCGTCGTATTGGTTTCCTGCTGGAATTGTTTGATATATAGCTTATCGCTGCGCCCGAAGACTTTCCAATCGACGAACTTCAATTCGTCGCCGGCGTGATACTCCCGATGGTCGCTGTACTCGACGCTAAAGCCGTGAAAGGGACTCGGATGCAGACCCGAGAAAAAGCCTTCCACCGCGCAGCGGGCGACCAGGTCCATATTCCCCAACGTGCTCAGAAACACCGGATCGAGATATCTACGGCTATCTTTCATCACTTTGCCCCGTCGTGCAAATCTAAGACATCATCCTTTAAGTCTTTCGGGCTATTTTGGCAGGGGGACATTTTCGATTAGATCGTCCAGGATGCCTTCGACGCCGACGCCGTCGGCCTCGGCGCTGAAGTTGGGAATCACGCGATGCCGGAGCACCAGTTTGCAGACCGCTTTGACATCATCGAAGCTCGGTGTGACGCGGCCGTTAATCAGCGCCCTGGCCTTGGCGCCGAGTGTCATATACTGGCCCGCCCTCGGCCCGGCTCCCCATTTAAGGTATTTCTTAACCATTGTGGTGGCCAGGGGATCACCCGATCGTGTGGCGCGGGCCAGCCGGATACAATAGGCGATCACGACGTCGCTGACGGGCGCCATTCGCACAATCTCCTGGAACAAAACCATATCATTCCGACTCAGCACCTGCTGAACGGAGATTTTTTTGCTTGTCGTGGTCTGCTTGACGATCAGGTGCTCCTCCTTGGCCGTGGGGTAGTCGATATAAATCATAAACATGAACCGGTCCAAGGCCGCCTCCGGAAGAGGATACGTTCCTTCCTGCTCGATCGGATTTTGCGTCGCCAGGACAAAGAACGGCTGCTCCAGCTTATACGTCCGGCCCGCGACCGTGACCTCGCGTTCCTGCATGGCCTGAAGAAGCGCCGCCTGCGTCTTGGGCGGCGTACGGTTGATTTCGTCGGCCAAAATGACGTTCGCGAAGATCGGGCCTTTGACGAATTCATACCGTCTCTTTTTTGACTGCGGGTCTCGCTGGATGATATCGGCGCCGGTGATATCCGACGGCATCAAATCGGGCGTGAATTGAATGCGATTGAAGAGAAGCTTCATCGAGTCCGAGATGGCGTGGACCATCATGGTTTTAGCCAGGCCGGGCACGCCCTGGACGATGCAGTGCCCCCCGGCGAGCATGCAGCAGAGCATCGAATCAATCACGTCCTCCTGGCCGACAATGACTTTATGTACCTGATTTTTCAGGCAAGCATAACCCTTGTGCAAGCGGGCCATCAACTGGCCTTCATCGACGGCTCCATTAGTCCCTGCGTGTTTGGCTTTCTGACCAGTCGTTTGTTCCATTTAGGCCCTTTCAGGCATTAGAATTTAGACGTGAGAATTCAGAATTTAGAATTCCCACTTCTCACTTCTAAATTCTCAATTTTTTTCGTCCACCCATATAGACGACACCCGGCGGATTCTGTAACAGAAATTCCTTATTTTTTACGTCAATCCTGTGTTCATTGTTTGCCGTAATCCATTTTACCAAAAATCGACATGAATTTCTTCGGAAATTGGTCGTTTGAGGTTGAGTTCCCGGCCGATCTGTGTTTTTGATGTGTGAGAATCGAGGGCGAGATTTGCTGTGTCACCAAAGTAATCTCGGCTGTGTCGATAGGAATCCCCGCGGTCTTCCCCGTAGGCCGTGGGGAAGATCAGTATCACAAGGTCTCGTGTTTTACCCTTTGTTTTGCTTAATCTCCACGTTTAGGTGGTGATTTTCGTTTCTCAGCGCGCCAGGTCTGCAACCTCCTCGGCACTTAGGACTTCGTCGTAAATACGAACATCATCGATCAGTCCGGACCAGAAGGCTTCCGCATCGAGCGTCTTGCCGGCGCCAAAGTACAGGCCGCCATTCGAATCAACCCCACCGGTAGGATCGGTATCTTTTTCAACTTCGATTCCATCCACATACAAATATCTGTACAAAGCATCGAAATCATACACAAGGCCGACGTGATGCCACTTGTCGTCGGTAATGACGGTTTCCGATACTAACGGATCAAATGGCGGGTGCATCAACCTCGTCATGAGTCTGCCGTACGACGGGTCCGCAAATAGCCATGCGCATCCAAGCTTCGTATTACGCCCATCCGAAGTATCTTTCTGGGATATAATCATCTGCCCCCTTGCACCACCTTTGACCCAGGCGAACACGCTGAACGATCCGGCTGCGGGGTCCAGGATAAAGGGCGTGCTGATGTAGTCATCGATGCCGTCAAGTTCGATCGCTCCATTGACCATACCTTCTGTAGGTTGCCAGATGGGATTACCGTGAAGCGTTCCGTCAAAGTTTGCGATACTATCTTCTGCTATGTGGCCTTCGGCTTCGTCCAGCTTCCAGTGTGCGACCGGCTGAAGCTCTTTCAGTAAATGTTCGGCAAAAAGATTCAAGTCTTTCTCATCCACGATCCCATCGCCGCCGGGCAGGGGAGCGATATCACAGGAAGGTTCGTTCTGACCCCAATACTGCGCTAATATGCGGAGATCCTTGATGTCCACCTTTCCGTCGCCGTTGAAGTCAACGACTGGCAGAATAGACACTTGATATATGTCTCCGTAGGGTTGCCCAAGCCCACCTGGGCGCTCGGAGGTGAAGTACAGAGTAGAGCCATCTGGTGAGAGTTTTGGTCCCACATCGTAGCTCGGACTGTTGACCGTTGGCCCAAGATTCATAGGAACACCCCAAGGGGCAGTGACGCTTGCCCGCCTTGTCGCCCATATATCCGCCTGACCGAATCCTCCAGGTCGCTTGGGGCCACCGTAGTCCTCCGAGAAAAAAAGCAAGAGGCCGTCGTTGGAAACACATGCAGCGCATTCGAGCGCCGAGCTGTTAACGGTCGGACCAAGATTAATCGGTTCGCCCCAGGGATCTTCCAGTGAGGAACGTGTAGCTACCCATATATCGGAACTGCCATATCCCCCCGGCCGATCCGAGTCGAAGTAGAGTTCTAATCCGTCGCTTGACACGCACGGTGTTCCATCCCAAGCTGACGTGTTGATCAACGGGCCGAGATTAACAGCTTGATCCCATGGATCATTTGTCGTGAGACGCTTCGCCACCCAGATGTCCGATTGGCCGTATCCGTCGCCTCGCTTGGACATGAAATAGAGTTCCAGACCATTGGAAGAGATGCTTGCGCAACAATCGTACTGCCCAACATTAACCGGTGGTTCAAGAGGCGTGGGCACGCCCCATGCATCATTGATGTTTGAGCGTTTGGACACCCATATTTCCCAGTTCTTGCGTCCACAGCGTCGCTGTGAGTCGAGATACATCTCCAAGCCGTTTGCTGAGAGACAATCAATGAGATCCCCCGCTGAACTGTTGACTGGAGGTCCGAGATTCACTGGGCTGCCGAAGCTGAAATCCGCTTTCGCTACATAAGCGTTGGTCAGGACTACGAAGGCTAATGCCACAAGAAGCAGCATGGCGCCGGTCCATCGTGTGCGTGAGGTCTTTTTGAATTTGGCAATCATTTTGATCCTCCTTTTCAATTGAGACTTGTTTTCCAGGATTCCCGCCATGCTCGGGAGTCGCTGAGGGCGGGAAAAACGCTCTAAGAGACTGACTATCGTTCGGCCATATTCCTTGGATTCGCCGCTGCGCGTGTATGAAAGGACAAGAGCGTCACAGGCCAGTTCCCGGTCAGACTGCATTCGATAGAACGCCAGCCATACAAGGGGATTGAACCAGTGCAGGATTTGCAACAGGCTCATCAGCCATCCGACGTAGATATCGCGTCTTCTGAGGTGGCCCAGTTCGTGCATGAAAACGTAGCGGAGTTCTTTGAGAGTCAGCGTCTCGACCATCCCGGCGGGCAACAACAGTCGCGGCCGGATGAATCCGAAAAGGGCGGCGCTCTTGACTTTATCCGTTGTCACGATCCCCAGAATATTGCGGATACCCATCTCGGCCTTGCAGTCTTCTAACAGATCGAGAATCTTCTGATCCGTC
>Ga0272441_10008165_pt1 | contig 16702 bp, 17 predicted proteins | sample SSMProp6N_FD_193582 | JGI IMG/M metagenome (GOLD analysis project Ga0272441, IMG submission 193582) | Marine sediment archaeal communities from Little Sippewissett salt marsh, Falmouth, MA, United States - SSM-Prop-6N | ecosystem: Environmental > Aquatic > Marine > Wetlands > Sediment ...
ATTTCCTCTAATGAGATTACCCGCATTGAACCCCTGCTTATTGATATTCTGCAAAACGGCCGGGTTATGTACGAATCCCCATCCATAGAAAAGATGCGTCAGATACGGGAGCAGGACCTCGATCAGTTCGACCCTGGTGTCCGCCGGATCATGAACCCGCATATTTACCATGTATCTCTCACCCAGAAGCTTTGGAATCTCAAACAGGAGCTAATCAGGGAAACACTGGCAAACGGCGGCCCCAACCTTTCTCCCCACTGACCAAATCAATTCGCCAGGAAAAAAACAGTAAATTCCCGGGCTAATGATCTGTCAAGTCCATGCTGTTCTCTAACAGAATTTATGGAAGAATCAGACAGCAGAGGCGGGTGTTAAGAAGCGCATTCTGATCGTTGAACCGGAATCCTGTTCACTTTCTATATAAATCGTTCCCCTCATTCCTTCCACAAGCGATCTTGCTATTGGCAGGCCAAGGCCAAAACCTGCTGTTTCGTTTTTATCACCGGAGCGATGAAAACGTTCGAAGACATGTTCTATCTGATCAGCCGGAATACCTGGCCCTTCATCGCGCACGTAGACCTCAATCGATGTGTCAAGCCGTTGAATCCCAAGCCATATCCCGCCTTCTGAATGTTTCAATGCATTATCAAGCAAAATCAACATAACCTGTTTGAACGCGTCGCGATCTCCAAGAATTGATACGTCGGTATGCTTTTCAAGGACGATCGACCTGTCCTGATCCAGTTGACGGGCTTGCCTGATTGTTTCTTCCAGTACCGGGGCCAGTTCAATTGACTCTCTTGCCAGGCTCCATCCGGCGTCAGCCCGTGCCAGCTGCAGAAGGTCATTCACGAGCCTGATAAGACGGTCACTTTCGTCTACCATATCTGTGAGGATATCAGCTTGCACATCCTCGGGCGGGCCGCGACGCAATAACCCCAGATTGCCGCGCAGGGTTGTAAGCGGTGTTCGAAGTTCATGGGAAACATCAGCGACAAAGTCGCGCTGCATATGCAGTGCAAGCTCGACCTTCTGGTATGCCTCCTGCAGGCTCGAGAGCATCTGATTGAAGGTGCCAGCAAGACGCCCTACCTCATCCGGCGGGCCGCTGTAATCAACTCTGCGGCTGAAATCTCGCTCCTCGCCTATCGCCTGTGCCGTCCTGGTCATCCTGTTGATAGGCTGCAAGGTCAACCCCGACAAGGTCCATCCGGCGCCGAAGGCCAGCAGGATCGTAACCAGCCCGGCAGCAGCCATAGTCACTGCCAATGACTTGAGAGTCCGGTCTCGCTCCTTCAATGAACGGGCAACCTGGATGATCATTTCAGTCTTTTCCTGTTGTACAATCGGCCGATTGTAAATCAACATATGTTCCCCGGATACTGCTGCCTCCTCCCACCATTCCTGCTGAGACTGGAGAGTTTCCAACCCTTCCTCACTCAACGGAAGTGCATCTTCCTCTCGGCCGAATGGGCTGGCCACGAGATTTCCATCTGCATCGAGAATGCGGGCGATTTCCCGTTCCCGCAGATTGTCAAATGCCTGATCACTGCTGAAATCATCGAACTTCTGTGGAGGTGGACTGTGTTCGAATTGGTCCCGTCCGGGAATATCAGGGCCTGTACGCAGAGCTGCCTCAACCAGTTTTTCACTGCTTTGAGTCAGATCTGCTTTCAACGCATCGAGCGTGCTCTGCGCCTGGATAGAATACAGTGCTACCCCGAAAATGATCAGGGTAAGTGAGAGAATAGCGCTGTAAAGGAGTGTAAGGCGCAGTCGGATTGACATTATTCCTCCCGCAGCACGTATCCAACACCGCGAACAGTCTGAATGATCCTTGGGCTGCCGTCAGCCTCGAGTTTTTTTCGCAGGTATCCGATGTAGATTTCCAACACGTTATCATCACCGCCAAAATCGTAGCCCCAGACTTCATTCAGAATCTGGCGGCGCTCCAGCACCTGGCGCGGGTGCCGCAAAAGCAGGTGGAGGAGATTGAACTCTGTGACGGTCAGCGATAGCGCTGTCTCACCGCGCATCGCTTCACGCGTTGCAGGATCCAGCCACAAATCCCCGTAAACCGCCTTCTGGTTTTCCGGTTTCTGCTCTACCCTGCGCAGTGCGGCATGAACCCTTGCAACGAGTTCGGCTGGCGCGAAAGGTTTGACAAGGTAATCATCTGCACCGCTTTCAAGCCCTTCCACCCGGTTCTCCACCGCATCGCGAGCGGTTAGCATCAGTATCATCGTTTGATTACCTTCATCACGCAGCCGCTCGATAAAGTGCAGGCCATCCATTTTAGGCATCATCCAATCCACAATAATCAGATCCGGGTTGTCTGAAGTGACGAGTGGAAGCGCTTCAAGCCCATTCGAGGCAGTGAGAACCATCAAGCCTTCATACGTCAGCGTACGCTTGAGCATCTTTAGCAGTTTTTCATCATCATCCACAATCAGTACTACCGGCATTCGTTTTCCCATTTTTTCATAGTATCACAACAGACTTTATACGAGATAGCTGTGAAAATGCTGTGAAGGCTTCATAATTCGCATTATTCTCAACAAACTCACAGGAATCCTGCTGCCGCCCCCCACTGGAATACGCTGTTGTTTCCTTTAATAACCGGAAGCCAACTCAAAAACGTCAACCTGATTCCTTCAGAGAAAGGCTGACCTAATCTTTCCCCCTTCAACCACACTCCCTGGAGTGAATTCCGAAATTAAGGTTCATTAGTATTTCTCAGCATTTCCACAGTTTTTTCCAAGGTTCCTCACAGTGTTGGAGACTACACTGTGAAGCGGAAAGGGAGAAAAATGAATAACGCAGAACACACTATCCGTAAATTCAACCGATTTGAATTGAAATACGTGATCACACTGAAGCAAACTGAACAATTCAAAGTCAGCCTGCGAAAATTTATGGTCCCTGATTTTCACAGCAGCAACGGCCAGTATCAGCTCAGCAGCCTTTACTACGACTCGCCCGATCTGCGCTGCTACCACGAGAAAGAGAGCGGACTGCGTTTCAGGCGCAAACTCCGAATCCGGCATTATGAGACCGTAGAAACTCTTGCCGAGCAGTCCCCGGTCTTTGTCGAAATCAAGCAGCGCGTTGATCGTGTTACACAGAAACGGCGTGAAGTACTGTCTTACGGCGATGCACTTCGACTCTGCAACGACCGGCAGATGCCTGCAAGCCCTGAGCAGCAGCCATTCATCGATGAGGCCTATGTATTCCTCTGGCAGTACAATCTCAGGCCGACAAGCATTGTCCGCTACAACCGGCAGGCTTTTAACGGGACAGAATATGATCCAGGCCTGCGAGTAACATTCGATACTGACTTGATGTTTCAACCCAACCAGCTCCGGCTGCATGAGAACGCCTCAACACTTCCAATCCTTCCACCTGGCCAGGCTGTGATGGAAATCAAGGTCAACGAGCGTATTCCCATCTGGCTTAGCGGGATGATCGCAGATCACAATCTTGAGTTGAAACGAATCAGTAAATACTGCAGGAGCATTGAGGCTGCCCGTGAAACCACTGCACTTCAATTGCGCTGGCTGCCCGTTGAAAGCTCAGAAGACGTATTGTCATCCACCCTGTCTGTGTTCAGTACGCTGAAGCAGAGAATGGGAATTCAAAGCCTTTGATGGCGAAACCGAAATCTGTTTTGGAGGTCTCCCATGGACATTTTTAACATTTCAGATCTTACAAGTGAATTCACTGTACTGGACGTGGTTCTGGTGCTTATGCTTGGTTTCTTGCTGAGTGCATTTATCGGTTGGGTATACCAGCACACACATCGAGGCACCTCATACACACAGAGTTTTGTTTTCACTCTTGTCATGAACGGAATGATCGTCGCGCTGGTGATGCTGATCGTTGGTTCCAGTATTGCCCGCGCCTTCTCACTTGTTGGTGCTTTATCAATCATTCGATTCCGCAACGCAGTCAAGGAAACCCGTGATGTCGGCTTTATCTTCTTTACCATGGCAATCGGCATGGCCGTCGGAACCCGTTTCTACCTGCTCGCAATCATCGCCGCAGTTGTAATCAGCCTGGTACTGATCCTGATGACACGCCTGGACTGGTTCGCAAACGAAAGTGCAACCCAGATTCTGCGAATCCATGTTCCCGAGGGCACCCCCTTCGAAACGCTTTTCGATCCGGTTTTTTACCGTTATACGAGTATTTCCGACCTTATCAGCGTGGATACTGTGCAAAATGGAGTCATGACTGAACTGGTCTACAACATTGGCATGAGAAAGACCGCCCGTGTTCAGGATTTCCTGAACGAAATCAAGAAACTCAATGGCGATCACAAAGTAACCCTGATCACAGGCTATAACACAACAGACCTGTAAACCGGAGGGAACATCATGAGCCTGAAATTTAAACGCAACCTACCGTATGTACTGCTCCTGGTCAGCCTGCTTTCACTGCTGGTTCTGGCTGCAGGCAGCTATCCGATAACAGCCTATACAATATAAATGGAGTTAGTCATGAGAAAAATAAGTACAAACATTACCCTGATAATCCTGGTCGCAGTACTGACAGGATGTGCTGGAACAACTGCAGCAGCGGCTGTAAATGCAGGATCCACAGCAGTTACAATGTCAGAAACTGTGCAGGATCAGACAAATGACACATCAGTGGATACAACAATAAATATGGAGACCACAACCAGCGTTGAAATTGTATCTGCAGAGCCCGTCGAAGCTGACTATGATAATGATGACCTCACAATCAGTACAATCGATGCAGACACGACTTTAATCAATCTGCAAGGAGACACAGCAGCCGTTGAAGGAAGCGGTGTCACTGTTGAAGGAACTGTTGTAACAATCACAGCAGGCGGCACCTATGCCCTGGAAGGAACGCTTTACGGCCAGGTTTTCGTTGAAACAGAAGATGAGGATACAGTTTTTGTTTTACTGAACGGCGTCGATATCACCAACTCGACCGGTTCACCCATCTTCGTTTCCAATGCCGAAAAAATCGTACTGACCCTGGCAGAAAACACAAAGAACACAATAAGGGATGGTGACACTTATGCCGAACTCGATGAAAGCGACGAACCGGATGCAGCCCTCTTCAGCAAGGATGATCTGACCATCAACGGTGCTGGCGAGTTGATCATCGAAGCAAAATACAATAATGGTATTGCCAGTAAAAATGACCTTTTGATCGTCAGCGGCATGATTTCGGTAACCTCGGTGAACGATGGTATCAAAGCCAAAGATTCCATCACTATTCTCGATGGCGTTGTAACCGTCAATGCCTCTGCAGACGGGATTGAAACGACCAATGCTGATGAAGAAGGCAAAGGTACCATCCTTATTGAGGGCGGAACATTGAATATCACGGCCGAACTCGATGGAATCCATGCACAAACAATCCTGCAGATCAATGGCGGCTCGCTCAATATTGTGACTGGAGGAGGGGCACAGAATAACAGCACCCAGGGCGGCAGTATATGGGGCGAACGGCTTAATGACAATCCGGTTGAAACAGCAACAGATAGTGCAAAAGGCCTGAAAGCCGGCCTGGCACTTACCATTGCAGGCGGCACCTGCTCAATCAACTCGGCCGACGACAGCTTGCACAGCAATGGAACAATCACGCTATACGGCGGGGATATGATTCTCGCGTCCGGTGATGATGGGGCACACGCGGATTCAGTCATTACGATCAATGCCGGAAACATTACGATCTCCCAATCCTACGAAGGTCTGGAAAGTGCCGTTATCACCATCAATAATGGCTATGTGGATATCACGGCCAGTGATGACGGTATCAATGCCGGCGGAGGCGCAGATGCATCAGCCCTCGGCAGCCGGCCTGGCCAGAACACCTTCAACACTTCGGGCGGCAGCTGGGTGTATATTAACGGCGGGACAATCTATATAAATGCAAACGGCGACGGCCTGGACAGCAACGGGTCTATAGAAATGACAGGCGGCCGCGTCATCGTAAACGGCCCTACGAATAACGGCAACGGACCGCTGGATTACATGGGCACCTTCAATATCAGCGGCGGATTCCTTATCGCAGCCGGAAGCTCCGGTATGGCCCAGGCTCCGAGCGAAACCTCCAGCCAGTATTCAGTCCTCTACAACTTCGATACGGAGCAGGCAGCCGGCACATTGATCCATGTTGAAAGCACCAGCGGCGAGGATATCCTGACCTTCTCGCCAGCGAAGACCTATCAATCCATTCTCTTCTCCACCGCAGAACTGCAGAATGGTGAAACATATACGATATACGCCGGCGGCAGTGCAACCGGAAGTGAGACAAATGGCTTGTATACGGAAGGTGCCTACACCCCCGGCACCGAAGTGGTCAGCCTGGCGATTTCAAGTATGGTGACTGGAGGAGGAGCCTGGGGAGGTATGATGGGCGGCGGTATGCCAGGAGGAGACCGCGGCGGGGGTAGACACTGATTACAAGAGGTTGAACAATATCTCGGGTTTGTGTATCAACCAAACAAAAAAGCCATGCTGGCCGGGAATTCTCCTGGAAGACAGCATGGCATTTTTTTATAATATCAGCTTGCTAGTTTTTTCCGGAAATTAGTCGGAAAATACCAAGCAGAAAATTCATCCGCGGAACCCGCTTCATGTAATCAATGTATACATCTCCAAACTTATCGATACATCCCTCCTCTTCATCATACGTACCAAGGACATACAAAACCACTGCAGCGGCTCCCAGAATCGCGACCAGCCAGTGCTGTGTTATCAACGGCAGCGCAATGCTGATTAACACACCGGCCAGATACTGGGGATGGCGGACGATGCTGTACACACCTGTATCTACCAGAACCGTCGTGTTGATGTAGCTTTTTCCTTCAACCTCACCCTTCTTCCGGAACGTCAGTATAGGCAGCCATCCAAATATTGCCGACAGCATCAAAACACCCCAGCCGAGATTGATTACTGTCACATTGGCTTCAGGATTGTATAGGACAACAGCCAGTATGATCTGGCCAACCGCAAACACAGTTACAAGGATCCCGCTGATTTTCATTTTCCTGTTCCACATACTCTACCCCTCCCCGCCGCCAGCAATCCGTTATTGAACCCCGGAACAAAAGGAAAATGGCGCATCAAGGGACTTCCGGCGGATCTGTTTTCCATTACTGACCAGACATTTCAGACTGGCTCCCGACTCCAATGTACTTCATTTTTTACACAGATTCAAATAAATGTGTTTGTTTTCAAGACCACTGCTATATGCGAAAATCGGACAGCCCCAGATGCTGTACTGGAGAAAATTTCGTATATAATCGTCAACATGTCTGGACCACTGATGCGGACCAAACTCCATATTCCTGCCCCGCGCCCTGACTTTGTGCCGCGCCCCGGCCTGATTCAGAAGCTGGAATCAGGGCTTCAGGGAAAACTGACACTCGTCTCAGCCCCCGCAGGTTTTGGAAAAACATCGGTCCTCAGCACCTGGCATTCTTGCAGCTCGCAGCCTTTCGCCTGGATCTCTCTTGACGATGATGACAACAACCCCGTCCGCCTGCTCTCCTATTTGGTAGCTTCCCTGCAGACTGTCCTTCCCGATTTTGGAAAAGAACTGCTTTCAGCACTTCAGTCTGCCCAGCCGCCCGCACCAGATTCAACATTGTCCTTTTTATTAAATGAAATCCCGTCAGATGCAGAGATAGTCATTGTTTTCGATGATTACCATGTTATAAGATCCAATGAAGTCCACGCTCTGATAAACAGACTGGTCCAGTACCTGCCCGAGAACCTTCACCTTGTTCTGGCAACGAGGGTCGATCCACCCCTTCCGCTGCCGCGCCTGCGAGGGTCCAGGCAATTGAATGAAATCCGTACAGATGATCTGCGTTTCTCTGTTGAAGAAACGGATGCCTTCCTTAACCAGATCAAACAACTCGACCTTTCAAACCATGATATTGCTACCCTGGCAGCCCGTACAGAAGGTTGGATTGCCGGCCTCCAGATGGCCAGTTTCTCTATACCAAAGCAAAGCGACAGGAAAGTATTCATTGAGAAATTTTCAGGGAGCAACCGCTTCATCCTCGATTATCTGATGGAGGAGGTGTTGGAATACCAACCAGAGAATATCCGCTCTTTTATGCTCAACACCTCGATCCTTTCCGCATTATCCAGCGGCATCTGCGAGGCAGTAACCGGAGAAAGCCGCAGCCAGGAGATCCTTGAGGAATTGGAACGGTTGAATCTATTCATTGTTCCACTTGACGACCACCGGGAAACCTTCCGGTATCACCATCTTTTCGGTGATCTCCTGAAGAAACGTCTGAAAACACGTTTCCCGGACACCATTTCAGACCTCCATCAGGCTGCCGGGGAATGGTATTACGAAAATGGATTCCTGGACGCGGCCATCGGTCATACGCTTGCAGCTGAACGTTTTGAACTGGCAGCTTCCTGGCTGGATATCCCTGCAATTGATCTGCTCGGGCAAGCCGGGCTTGAACCAGTTCAGAATTGGTTGGAATCCCTGCCGCAAGACATTGTACAGAGCAAGCCCAACTTCTCAATGGCCTTTGCCTGGATATTTCTGGCAACAAGCAAGGTGCAGGAAGTTGAGCCTCACTTGCAGAAAGTCGAACATTTCCTTGGAATAGACGATAGAAAAGCCGGGGAAAACCCGGAACTCACGATTTTCCAGCGCTGTACGGCTTCCGAAATCTGGATCATTCGATCAAATCTGGCTTTTCACCATACTGACCCAGCTGAAGTCCTGGAATGTTCGGAGCAAGCCCTGAAATACCTGGACGAGGATGTAGAACGCGAATTACCCCGGGAATACCTGGCCCGCTACAGCCTCATACCTTTTAATATGGGGCTGGCTAATGAGCTTCAGGGAAACCTGATGCCGGCAGAAGAACAATTCCGTCTGGCAATCCAGCTTAATGAAGAGGTTGGAAACTGGCACCTTCTTCCTATGGCAACCAGCCACCTTGCGCAGGTTCTGCAGATGCAGGGAAAACTCCAACAGGCAGCAGAAACCTGCAGAAGAGCAATTCAATATCGATACGATTCAGAAATCCCGCCTTCCCCGCTTTCTGGTATTGCTTATACCAGTCTGGGGCATCTGGAGTATGAGTTCAACAGCCTGGACAAAGCACGGCAAGATTTTGACCGCGGTATCGATCTTGCCCGTTCATGGAATCATTGGGAGACATTGACTTCCGCAATATATGGCCTTGTTAAGCTTGATATCGCAGATCGGGACTGGAACAAAGCGCACATACACATGCAGGAGCTGGAGACAATTTTACCTGAACTGCAGTCCCCGTTTGGCCAAAGCCTGATTCAAGCCCAACATACACTCCTGCATATTCGCGAGCAAAACCTGGAGCAGGTGGAAGCCTGGCTCTCTCGTACTGATCTTACACAAGAACAAGATACGCTTTCTATTCGCGAACCTGAACTGCTGATTCTTGCGCGTACGTATCTTGCACTCAATAAATACAAGGAGGCTGAGCTCCTCCTCTCCCGTTTGAAAAATTCGGCAGAATCCTGCCATAGAACCGACACCCTCATCGAAATCCTGGTATTACAAACGCTCCTCCATGTTTCTCGTGAGGATGATTCTGCCCTTGAAACTCTCCGGGCAGCCCTCGATCTTGCACTTCCCGGAGGTTATGTGCGGGTATTTATAGATGAAGGCCTCCAGATAGCACAGCTTCTGTATCAGGCAGTAGAAGCAGGTATCCAGCCTGAATACGCCGGCCGCCTACTGGCTTCTTTCCCTGAGGAAAATACTTCTTCACAACAAACTGGAGTTCATCCAGACCTGGTGGAACCACTGAGTCAGAGAGAATTGGAAGTGCTTTCCCAAATCGCTTCCGGCACGACCAACCAGGAAACTGCTCTTGCCCTCCATATCGCACCAGGCACTGTAAAGAATCACCTGAAGAACATCTATGGAAAACTGAACGTGCGCAGCCGAACACAGGCAGCTGCCCGCGCTCGAGACCTCGGCCTGATCGAATAGTCCCCCCTTCACCCACAAATATCCCCTTAATAGCCCTTTCGGGACATGTATTCCTGCTGCTGCCCTGCTATTCTGAGCCCAACCCAACAGAGGCAGAAGAGATTGCTGATGGCTGATAGATACAGAATTGTTCTGAAAGGGCAGCTCGACACAGACTGGAATACCTGGTTCGAAAACCTCGATATCCAGTATAACGATTCCGGAAATACCATCCTGTCTGGACCGGTTTCAGATTCTGCAGCCCTGCACGGGATTCTGGATCGCATCCGCGATCTCAACCTTGAACTAATCTCAGTCAACCGAATCGGTATCGATTCTGACCAATCCATAACAAGGAGTGATTGAAATGAATAACAACAAGAATCTTGTAAATCGTATCCTCAACATCGTAGCACTTGGCATGGGAGCTGCAGTCATCGTACTGTCCATACTTGGAGCTGCAAACGCCGAAACCGGCATGGTCATGCTCAGCATGGGCGTTTTTGCACTTGGCCTCAAGGGTTTGTCAACAGACAATCAGGAGAATGATCAATGAAGAAGCTGCTTGGTGCATTCTGGAGAATTTGTGTCCTGACCATTGTTTACTTCATCGTAAACAGCATCCTGGGAATACTGCTTCCCCTGTCGAACGACATGATGGCCAACATGACTTCCAACGACCAGGCATTATTTTTTCCTCTCTTCTTACTGAACGCCTTCATAAACATGCTGGTTTTGTACCTGCTTCTCAAGAACATGAGGTTTCGCGGGTGGAAGCTGTTCCTCTCCGTATGGCTGACCATGGCCGGCTTGATGAGCATCATGAACTGTATAGAGCTGTACTGGTTCAATGACGCTTTCCCGCTGTTCACGTATCTTGACGTTACCAGGATGATCCTCACTGCGATTGGAGCCTATGGGGCCGCCGCCCTGGCAGGAACGGGGCTCGTAAAAGGTTTCAAACGTGAAGAACAGCCGCGACTGACAAGGTTTGATACCGGCAAGTGGGGTTGGAAACTCCTTACTTTCTGTGTCGCCTATGCTTTCTTCTATTTCGCCTGCGGATTTATTCCGTGGCTTCTATTCCCCGAGGTTTCTGAATTCTATGCATCCTGGGCACTTGCTCCCAACAATGCTGTACTCATACTATTCAACGTGTTTCGCGGTGCGCTGTGGCTGCTGTTCTCTACCCCTATCCTGATAGGTGTACAGCCGCGAAAGAAAGTCTTCTGGCTGCTGCCGCTTGCACTCAATACAGGTACTGCCATTGCAACCATCATCCCGTCGGCCGTGATGCCTGGCATAATACGGCTGGCACATTTTATCGAACTGGGTTTCTCCATGACCATCGTCGGCCTCTTTGCTGCCTGGTTCTTTGTGAAATCCAACACACCAACGGAGTAATCTGATGCAAAGAGATTTCAGTACTATCGGTTTTATCAAATCCATTCCGGCACTGATGCGGAATGTCTGGCCCGGCATGTGGATACTCGTTCCCGCAGTCTCAGCAGGATTGTTTTTCAGCGGACCCTCCCATCTTACCGTATTGAGCCTCTCTGATTTTATTGTGCTGCATATCCTGGCAGTGCTGGGCATGCTCGGTGTAACCACCTGGCTGTATAACACCTATGAGAGGCCTGCCGTAAATATGGCTGTCGCAGGAATCTGGTTCCTGGCTTCCGCAGCTTGTATGCTCGTTGAACTACTCCTGAATATCGGGAATCTGGTAACAGGACAATAAAAATGAAAACATTAAATCGCAAAAAAGTAATCCGGCGTCTTTTTATCTTCGTTGCTGCTATCAATCTGATCGGCTGGTTTGCATGGATGATGGCTTCCAGTGGAGATACACCCGAAGCCCGTGATCTGGCAACATGATCTGGCTTGTCTCACCGCTCCTGGTTTCTCTGCTGCTGAGGCTTTTTGGCAAGGACTGGAAGGACATGGGTTTGAAGTTCAAGGTCTTCGGCAATCTGCGCTGGTATCTGTTCAGCCTGCTTTTCTTCCCCATCCTTATAGCATTTGTGGCGGCAGCAGGCTCAGCAGTTGGCGCTCTTGATCTCAGCGGAATCAACTCCTCAACACTGCTTTCAGCCATGGCAGCCGCAGCCGGATTCACATTCGTCAAGAATATCTTCGAGGAATTCTCCTGGAGAGGATACCTCACACCGAAATTTGACGCGCTTGGCATAAAGCCGATCCGGGCCCACCTGCTGACTGGCCTGATCTGGGCTGCCTGGCACCTCCCCTACTATCTGGGGCTGCTCGATCCGGAAATACTGGCCAGTTCGACAGCGCTGCCAATCCCCCTGTTCATAACATTGACCCTTGCCAGCATCACGCTTGCCGGTATTCTTTTCGGAGCGCTGCGCCAAATCACGGGTTCTACGTGGCCGGCCGTGCTGATGCACACAGTCAGCAACGTGATCCTCACCACGTTAGTAACGGGGGGCTATATCGGCGTATCAACGAACCTGGCCCTGGTATTTTCGCCCGGCTGGGAAGGATTGCTGATGATGGCATGCATAACGCTGGCAGGTTTCTGGCTCATGCGGAAACAACCAGCGCAAAGTTAACAAAACCCTATCTCCGAACCGGCAGTCCTCTTTGGATATATATAAAAGAATTGGACTGCCGGAATTGAGAAATGCCCTCGTAAAGATTATTCCTGTTCAGATATGCCAGACACCTGGGAATGTTGTCGGCTGTAATTATTCCAGCTTGTTTTACAACAAGAAACTGAATGGACCAGTGCAACCTTCCCCGTCCTGCATACATCCGGATTGAGTATCTATCCAGGGTCAAATCTCCATTGGCGATCAGAAGAACGGTTAATCGCAGGGCAGGATTATGACTGGTTATTGACTTTTTGATATTTGATGCTAATATAAATTAGTAATAATTATTATCTACCTGCATGAAAACCGAATATGACCAGAAAATCAAAGCGTAAACGAACAACAATGACCGATATCGCCAAAGAGGCTGGCGTGTCCCAGACGACAGTATCCTTTGTACTGAATAATGTAAAGGATGCAAATATCTCGCAGCAAACATGGGACAAGGTAATCGATACAGCCCGAAAACTTGGTTATTCCCCCAATGTACCGAAATATTTCAGAAGTAAACAGAACCAGACAATCACGAAAACCATTGGATTTATAACAGATGAAATTGGCACCAGTTCCTATGGCGGTGAAGCTCTAAAAGGCGCTCAAGAAGCAGCATGGAAGAATAAATTTATGCTTATCATGCTCAACACTGAAGGTATTCGGGATATTGAAAATGCTGCTGTAAATACAATGCTCGAAAGGCAGGTTGATGGCATTGTCCTTGCCACAATGATCCGCAGGGAACTAAAACTTACCGACAGGCACCACTCCATTCCTTGTGTAACCATGAACGGTTATTGTGTTGATTCTTCAGTTCCTGTTTTCACAACCGACGAAATCCAGGGGGGGAAAACAGCAACTGCAATGCTGCTGGAAGCAGGTCACCGTCGAATTGGTTTTCTTAATGGTGAGATGTGGATGGATGCAGCTCAGGAACGGCTTTCAGGATATAAAAACGCATTGGAAGAAGCTGGTATTTCATTTGACCCCGAGATCGTTCGGGATGGAAACTGGCGGCCAGATAGCGGCTACAAATTTGCCAAAGAACTTTTAACGCTGCCTGATCCTCCAACTGCATTCTTCTGTGGGAATGATCTGATTGCTCTGGGCGCCTACGAGGCGATCCGGGAGTCAGGCCTTCGGATCCCAAAAGATATTTCAATTGTTGGATATGATGACCAGGAAATCGCGAGTTATATTCGGCCACCGTTATCCACAATTCGCCTTCCCTACTATGAAATGGGAAAACAATCTGTGCTGCACCTATTAAAAATCATTATTAAAGAAGAACCCGCAGAACCTTTCCAGAAAAAATTACCGGGGGTGTTTGTACGAAGGGAGAGTATTGCCCCACCCCACAACTAGTATTCCCCAAGAAGTCAGGTCCATCAAATAAACTGCTCATAAGAAGACCTATGAGCGGACACCTTTCACGCGGCTAGCGCCGATATCTAATACAAGTATTTTTTGGAGGCTTTATGAGAGAAATCTCAAATGATCATGGAGGGATCACAAAGGAGCGGGTTGATACAGTTCTTAAACGAGGTCTTCAATCGTTTCTAAATGCCAGCGAATCCGGGGTGTTTCTTGCTATGTCTGCGTTTTTCATCATCATGGCAGTCATTTCACCCTCCTTCCGTTCTCCCTACAATATTACAGTTATCTTAAAACAAATCTCAGTCGCTTCAATTTTAGGGATGGGTCAGACCCTGGTGATCATCTCAGGTGCATTCGACTTATCACAGGGTTCAATTGCAGGGCTGGGATCAATGATTGCCGCTATCGCCTGGAGGCATTGGGGATTTGACCCGATCCTGGCGATACTATTGGGCTTACTGGTTGGTATATGCTGCGGCTTCCTTAATGGGATATTGGCAGCCCGCTTGCGCTTGCATCCTTTTGTTATGACCCTCGCCACCTCAACAGCGTTTAAAGGAATGTCATTCTTTGCCAGCCGCGGTGATCCCGTCACAGGTTTGCCAGAGTCATTTCTCTGGTTGGGGAAAGGGAACCTGGGGATACTACCTGCACCCGTGCTGGTTATGCTCATTGTTACCATAATCATGCAGAATATCCTGACAAAGACCTTATTCGGCCGCCGTACGTTAATGATCGGCGGCAATCTTGATGTGGCATATGCCCTGGGTTTGAATATCAATCGGATCCGAATCATCATTTATACGATCAGCGGATTTCTTGCTGCCCTTGGCGGAATCGTTGCTGTCGGACGAACTGGAGCCAGCATCCCCTCCATTGGGCAGGATTTATTATTTCCTGTCGTCACGGCCACAATCATCGGGGGCACATTGTTATCCGGTGGCGTCGGTTCAATGCTGGGAACCCTGATCGGAGCTGCGATTATGGGGATCGTTCGTAATTCTCTGGCAATTCTTCAAGTAAATATCTTCTTGCAGGATGTTGTCCAGGGATTATTGGTTGTAGCAGCACTGATCATTGATCAATTCCGTCGAGGTCAATTAACCTGGAAAAAAATCATCGGAAAAGATCGTTGAGAAACAGGAGGTGAGAATAAAGGGAAACGCGTTTTTACTATATTGGACAATACTGGATTTTTTCAGACAACCTTGAATATGACGGAGGAGTAAATATGCATAAGAAAATAATAACCCTCGCCCTGGCACTAACAGCCCTTTTCCTTCTGGCAGCCTGTGGGCAATCCGGAACCGGTGGATCTCAAGCCGAAACCTGTGAAAAGGACCGCTATGTCATCGCCATGCCTGTTGTGCATCCATATCTGACCATCATGAACCAGGGCGCCGAGCAGGCAGCAGCGGATCTTGGCGTAGAATTGATCTGGTTGTCGGCCGCGGATTTTAATGTTCAGAAACAGGTAGAGCTGGCTGAATCATCTCTCTCCATGCCATGTGTCGTGGGGCTTTCAGTCCTGGCAGCTGATCCGGGAGCGACCGAAACGGTGCTCCAAACCGCCAATGAGATGGGGATCACAGCTCACCAGATGAGCGGCTGCGGTACGGACACTGCGGAATGGGACCGGCGCGCTGAAGATAATATTTCCGCTCTTTGTTATTCAACCGACTTTAAAGCCGCCGGCGGTTTGATCGCTGAACGCGTAGCGACCATGCTTGGTGGAGAAGGCAATGTTGTCATTTCAACCCAGCAGCCGGATGCAGGCCAGAAGGAACGAGAACTGGCTTTCACAGATTATATCGCTGAGCATTATCCCGACATAGAAATAATCGGCGTATTGAATGACTGCGACAGCCCTACAGGAACGGTTGCCTGTGCTGAAAATGCCTTGTCGACCTATCCCGAAATGGACGCATATATCGCCACAGGACAATACCAGGCTGTAGGACCCGTCTCTGTATTTCCAGCTGCAGGACGAGACGATATTATTGTCACAGCTTATGATGATTCCCCCGAAGTACTCGAAGGGATACGAGAGGGAGTTATCACATTCTCTGTTGCCCAGCAGCCATTTGGTCAGGGGTATATGATGATCTACCTGAACTACCTCATGCGCGAAGGGAAAGAACCAACACAGCGTTTTATCGACACCGGCGTGACGTTCATCGACCAGGAAAACGTTGATTCCTATATGGATACAATGAAATCCAACTGGGAAGTGCTTAAAGAACAGATTGACAGCGAGTTGTTCCAATAACGATCATACTGACTGGGAGCAGCCATGCTGCTCCCAGTCAGAGTTGGAGTGTCATCCAGAATGAAAAAAAACTATCTCGTAGAGATGAAAGGTATCTCTAAAAAATTTGGAAATATCCAGGCACTGGAAGATGTTGATCTGGAGTTAAGACCAGGAGAAGTCCTGGGCTTGATTGGTGACAATGCTGCTGGAAAATCAACCTTAATGAAAATCCTTTTTGGAGCAGTTATTCCAGATCAGGGAGACATAGTCATCAAAGGCGATCCAGTCGATTTTAAAAACCCCGCAGATGCTCAAGCATCGGGTATCGCCATGGTCTATCAAGACCTGGCATTGTTCCCAAACCTTGATGTAGCTGCCAATGTATTCGCCGGGCGTTAGCATGTAAAAAGTTTATTGGGATTACATTTTCTGGACAAACGCCGCATGTACCATGAAGCCAGCGAACTTATTGAACGTCTACAAATCA